>Ga0316205_10005271_pt1 | contig 10819 bp, 8 predicted proteins | sample 3monthpyrite_MG_FD_204941 | JGI IMG/M metagenome (GOLD analysis project Ga0316205, IMG submission 204941) | Microbial mat bacterial communities from mineral coupon in-situ incubated in ocean water Damariscotta River, Maine, United States -... | ecosystem: Environmental > Aquatic > Marine >...
CGACCTTTTAAGAGAAGCAAATAAAGACAAAATAAAAACTATATTAGATGTCGGCTGTGGCGAGGGTACAAACACCTATTTTTTAGCAAAAGAATTCCCAAACGCAAAAGTAGTTGGGATTGATTTTTCTGAAACAGGCATCGAATGTGCAAAAAAAATCTATCAATCTGATAATTTAGCATATAGACACGACGTCGAGTCTATACACCTAGAAAATAAATACGATTTAGTAACCTGTTTTGAAGTGCTTGAACATGTGGAAAAATGGGAACCCTTTTTAGATAAGCTGTGCTCCGCAAGCAATCTGTACTTAATGCTCTCATTTCCAACAGGACGAATGAGACCTAACGAAGTCAATATTGGTCATTTCAGGAATTTTAAAACAGGAGAAGTTGAACAATATTTAGATTCAAATGGGATCAAATCTATAGCCACCAATTACGCCGGCTTCCCTTTTTACAATCCTATTTACAGAGATTTATGTCAACTCAAAAATCCAGCAGATAATGCCATGGTAAGGCAGGCAAAATATAGTTGGAAACAGCATTTTTTGGCTAATATAATTTACATTTTATTTCGATATTTTTCTACCAAGAAAAAAATGGGAAATAAATTTTGCGGTCTTTTTATTAAACAAATAACAACGTAACCAAACACACAAACAGTCAACACATGAACGTACAACAAGAGATATTTGTTATCGCTGGGATGCCAAAAGCTGCCACCACATTCCTGTATTTTACACTAGGCAAGCACCCTGACATCTATGCGCCAGCCAGAAAGGAAATTGACTATTTTTCTGATGTACATTACAGAAAAGGATACAATTGGTACATAAATTTATTCAAAGAAAAAAAAGCCCCTCAAATAGGCATGGACTGCACGCCTGTGTATTTTATGGACAATAGCGCCATCAAAAGAATGAAAGAATTCAACCCAGATATAAAGGTTATTTTAATAATACGTAACCCTGTAGATTGGGTTATTTCATTCTACAAGCACATGGGCGATATATCTGTACAAAGACCCGACATTAAATCATTTGTCACTCAAGGCTTACATTATAAAAAAGAAGGGATTGAGCAACACGTCGTTTTTAATAATGGTTTTGTAAAAAAACGCATTCAAGAATACGTTAAGGAATTTGGCAGCAATTTACTTTTATTAAATTTCAGCCTTATTGAACAAACCCCCCTAGAAGCCATAATTGAAATTGAAAAATTCATCGGCATATCGAATTATTTCAATGAAAATAATGTTGAAAACATAAAGCTAAATTCCAGCGACAAGAAGTCTATCCCCATCTTAAGCTATTTAAAAAGAAACAAACTTTTTGTCTCTTCTGTCACTAAAATATTCCCCCCCCGATTGATCTTCCGAGTAAATGAAAAACTGCATAGACTACTCCTAAACAAATCTGCCCCGTCAGAACCAAGTACTAATTACGAAATACCCTTTATAAAAGAACAAATGAAGGAAGACACAGAGTATTTCTACACATTATTTAATGACTCAAAAATAGTTATTCCGAAACCAACACATTAACAAGACTGCCTAATAAATTATTTATCAACCTGACAGACAATATAAGAACACCCAAAGCAACAGCTATTTCTGCCGCCACCCCATCCAAAGATAAAAAATAAATCAACAGAACCTCTCTCACCCCAACCCCACCAATAGATATCGGCAACATTACTATCAAATTTAAAATTGGTAAAAATGTCATGCAATAATAATAGGTAACAGATGCTCCAAGCGCTTTCAATAAAACATAAAAAACCCCAACATAACTAATATAAAAAAAACTAATAGACAGTAAAATGATTAACGCTAATTTAGCCCCGCCTTGTTTTTTTAATTGAAAAAGGTTTAATGAATTATAAAAAACATCAATCTTACTTAATACCTTTTCACCTTTTTGAAACCTTTCACGAATCTCCTCCATTGCAAAATCAAAAAAATCTCTTTTGTACAACAATATAAATCCAACCGCAATCATTAACAAAGCCAGCAACAAAGCCCAGCTAATTTTCTTGTCAAAAAAATCATATTGAAAAACCAACGCAACAATCGCTGCAAAATAAATAATCATTAAACCCATCAATCGGTCAAGCACTACTGATGCAGCAATGTCAGCTTTTCTTCCGCTCGTCTTTTTGATCATTTTATAGATCTTGACTGAATCTCCCCCCACAGTTCCTGGAAAGAAAGAATTATAAAATATTCCTATATAGTAATATTTGAATAATGTGACAAACCTGAACTTCAGCTCTTTAACTTTTAAAATAAGCTGCCACCTTTTCACGCAAAAAATATTTCCAATAATACTAAGGGTTACAGCCAACAAAAAATATCTAACATCAATCTTCTTAACCTGATCAAACACAAGATCTATATCAACCAAGTAAGTTAATATGAAAGCTAATAAAGCAACCGTAACAGTGATCTTAATGATATGTTTAAGCTTCATTCATTATTACTCTAGTCAAAATACACCCATTTTTTATTAAATGGATAAAGAATCACTGATAAAAAAATACGCTTACTCAAAGAGAAAACATTACTCCATTTTTCATCGTATTTAATCTCATTGATACTTTCAAACCTCATCTGATTCCCAGCAACCAAATGATAGGGTTTATTCGCCATGTTTACTATTAAGTTATCAGCATCAATATTTGTTCCTGTTTTTCTGTTAATCAGATCTATAGTTTTTTTAGAATTTTTTGCAAACTGATCGTAAGATACATTAATCGACTTAAGTTTATATTTAAAAATAATTACTTTTATCAACACATTCAACATAACCCATTCAGAAATCAAATATAGAGTCCCTTTTACCTTTAAGCCTAATTTTTTCCTGCTATTTTTCTGAAATGAATATACATACCCTCGCCCATCCCTAACAAGATGAATCACAATTAAATCTTTGTTGTTTATTTGTGGATCTTGAACCAGCTCATAAAGCCTTCTTAAATCTTTGGATGAATCGGAAATATGTGTTAATGCTCCCAACTGGGCTTTATGGACAGAATTAATCTTCTCTAAGACTGCTTGGTTCTTGCCTACCTCTATTACAAATGAAAAATATTTTTCAAATGGGTTTAATATATTTATTAAAATTTTAGCCGACTCTAATGGAGTCCAAATTTTTTTTATTTTATGCTGTGAGCCAGCACCCCTAACTTCCTTCCAAAAATTACAGCTGACAACTTGATCCCCACAAGTACACATGCCATCATTTTCAAAGCGCTGCCCCACTTTATAGTGCGCATCAAATTTATCAATATACCTTAGCTCCCCTGCGCTAAAAACTCCTTTGGAACTCCCAATGACCATATCTAACAACGTAGAACCACTGTGGCCACCTCCTGCTATATAAAGAATATTGCAACTCAACTTTACACTGATCCCATCATTTATGTAGCCAACACTAACACTTGAGATTGAGATTGAGATTGAGATTTTTTCCTAGCAATAAATATCAACCAAAGATACAACAACCCAGCAATTATTGAAAAAGAAACAAATACACTATTATATGGAATTTCATAATAAAGCTTTACGCTATGTTTTCCCGAAGGTAGATAAAGACCGCTAAAACCAATATTTACCTTTTCTAATTTAACATCTTCCCCGTCAACCAATGCTTTCCAACCAACATCATACGGAATAGAGAAAAAAAGCATTTTCGAGTCTTGCAACTCTATATCACCCTCAATACTCTTTTGACCATGGAATGTTATATTTAACACGTCTTTTTTTAGAGCATTTATAGAATCCCTATAATTATCAAGATTAAAATATTCAGGCAATCGATTGAGATCATAAGATGACAACCCTAAGTTTTCAGCAGCACTAACATCATCAATCACAAACGCACTTAACAATGCGACATCTTTTCGGCTAGAGGACAATAAATCAAACTTATCTTTTGGAATATACTTTTTATAAGTAAACCCTAGCGGCAAAAAATATTTATTTTCATAGGCATGCACATCATGGAATTGTCCGATAAAATGATAGGTACTTTTGATAAATGGATGAGTATCTTCTTGGTTACTTAGATAATATTTAACACTTCCAAAAGTTTTCAACAAGGGCCTGGCCAACCCTGGCGCCCACTTCGCATGACTCACATTTCCTTTTTCTATAACATTTAGTTCTTGCAAGAAATGTATATAATTACCTTGATTCATAGCCCTGTATGATGGCGTTCCATAAAAACCTTGAACAAGAGCATCGTTCATACTGCCATGTATTGCTGGTCCTGAAGAATAACCCTTATCAATACGATAAAACGATTTATCTTTAGCTTTTATAGAAGAAAGAGCATCCATTGTGTAATCTCTATATCCCACTCTGCTTTCGTACTCTTCAGAGCTGACCGCATCTTTTCCATTTACAGTAACATATGAAAAATAGCCCAGCTCAACACTTAAGAGAATGAAAACCCCTACTTGAGCAAATGCCCTCACACGCTGATACTTGAACATTAAAATTAAACCTGCGTAACCTATCAAGAACAGTGTAGCGAATAATTGTATTTTCTTATTTACGATATCCTCTAAGAATACAAATAGATCTTGCCTAGCTTCAAATGAATAATTTGTGTTCAAAAAAATCAACAGCACAATTAAACTTATGACTAAAACATTTACATTAATTTTCTTTAGCTCATCAATTTTATTCAGAGCATGCACACCAACAAATATCAATGTAAAAGGGAAGATATATGACAATGCCGTTTTATAGTAATCGCCCGTAAAAAGGCTATACGCATATCGAAAATAAGGAAAAACTATCATGAGCACCCATAGCCCTATAAATACCGCGTACAATAATTTTTTTCTTCCCTTTAAAAAAACAAACATCTGAGGAACTAACAGCAACACCAATAAACCACAGTAAAATATCGGAGCTTCTAAATAGTTATACCAACCTTTAAATTGCATTCCGCTACCAAGAATATCATTCGAAAACATTCTCATTATCACTGTTAAATAATGATGCGCTGACTCCAACCCAAAAACAGGTCTTTCTAATAAATTATTTACTTGCGAAGCATCACCGGATACGCGAGGGCTGTTTAGTATCCTCAGAACTAATGGAACAAAAAAAGGAAGACTCAATAAAACCCCAAGCAAACTACAGCCAAGCATTTTTACAAATAACTTACAATATTCTCTTAACTCAAAACCATAAACATCCAAAAATCTAAAAATAGAATATAAAAATAAAAACATACCAAAAAAATACAAGCGTGAATCGGCAAGAAAAAACACAGCCAAAGGAAACAAATACCATTTGTTTTTCATAAACAGGAGTTCGAACGCATACAATAGCAGCGCAACAAACATCACAGTCCCTGAATAGTTGTACCAGCCGCCTCCGAGAATCATGTAACCAGTAAATCCATATATCATGGCACCGACAACTGCCGGATAATTTCTAACTTTCATTGCATTTAAATACAGAAAGAAAAACAAGCCACTCAATATAATTTTTACATACTCTACATATACTATTTTGTATCCAACGGAATCTGGAGAGGATAAATACACAAACCAATACAATGGGTTTTTCATCCTTGCTGGGAGGATATTCTGCCCCATCCCTTGATTGAAAGACCAAGTAGGTATGCCAAACTCTTGAAGATAACTTGAGACATGCACCATCAGTGGGTACTTAGAATTAACAGTATCACTGCCTATACCTTTAAAAAGATACAGCTTTTCTAGAAAAAGAAAATCTTTAAATACAACAAAACCAATTGCCGATAAAATAAAAAGCAGCAATGCTATTGACTGAAAATATGTCAACTCATCAAAAAAATTTCTGCTGCTTTCTTTTTTGGGTATATTAATCGCCATGCTCATAAAAAACATCTAAATTTAAGTCAAACACTTCACACAACAAACAAAATTCGCACAGCAATTTTCATATATCACATATTATTAAGCTTGCAATTTAATCCTAACTAGCACACTGATTCAATTAAATTAGCATCAACCACACTCTACTGTTGTATTCGAAAATATTACTTCTCCACTATTTCCTCTATGCTATAAGGTAGCGCCTTGGTACTTTCGTGATAATTCTTCATTAAAATATCGGCAAGCAAGCCTGAAATAAACATTTGCAAACCACTCAAGAAAAGAAACGCGGTCAACATAGGCCAAGCCGTTTCAGACATTCCCATTCCTTGGAGAAAAAGTGAAAAAGTCACTAATGCGGAAGGTATGCTCAACAACATAAAAAACAAACCTGCGCCACCTAGCAAATGCAATGGCCGAGCAGCAAATTTATTCCAGAACCATACGGATATCATATCAATAAAACCTTTGACCGTACGCTTCCAATTATATTTCGTAACACCATGCATGCGAGGTCGATGATGTACGACGGTCTCACCCACTTTATAACCTTTTATTTTCAGCAAACCTGGCATCAAGCGATGCATCTCCCCATAAAGATGGATGTCATCAAAACATGATTTTTTAAACAGTTTTAATGAACAGCCACTATCATGCACTCCATCATTGATTAAAATTCCCCGTAAGAAGTTTGCACCTCGTGAAATAAAGTTTTTCATAAAGCCATCTTTGCGGTCTTTTCGCCAACCGCAAACCATATCCAGGCTTTCATTCTCTAAATACTGAATCATTTTTGGAATGTCACCGGGATAGTTTTGCCCATCACCATCCATCGTTACAACATAAGGATGCCTAGAATGTTTTATCCCCGCATCCATTGCTGCGGTTTGACCAAAGTTTTTTCTGAATCGAATATACTTTACAGGAGAGAGAGAGGATATAACTTCAGCCGTATTATCAGTGGAGCCATCATCAACGAAAATTATTTCAAAGGTGTAATTATTTTCCTGGCAAACATTCTTCACTTCACGATAAAGCTCTGCAACATTCTCTTCTTCGTTATAAATTGGCACAACAATCGAAATCTTCATAAAAAGCCTCTAAAAAATAATAAACACCAAGGTTACTTGTTCATATTGGCATCAAGCGTTGAAACTTAAGGTAGCCCTAAATAAAACAAACTAGATGCAAACCATTTACTTTCTCTCTTTAAAGCATGCTCAATATTCTGCAGGAAAATCCCGCCTCAACACTAACCTTAGTGCTAGCTAAAAACATCATAACAGCTATCAAGCCAGCAAGAGCTTCAACCCTATCGTTACTGTAATCAGCTCAAACACTCGTTTTATCCAATAGTTTCCTTTTGTAATTGCCATATGAGCACCAATATAGCCACCGAGTAACGAACCTAATAACAACGCGGGTAACCAGCTCCATTCTATATCACCCAGCAAACCTAAGGTCAGTGCACCGCTGCCATTCCAGGCCATGCCGACCAGCACCAGCGTGTAGGCGACCGCGCGCTTGTAATCCAGCCCGAACCAGCCAACCAACCATAGCGTAACAAATAAGCCTGTGCCGGAGGTGAGTGAGCCATTCAATATGCCAATGACAAACAATATAATTCCGCCAACGATGTAACCTGGTTTGTCACGATGGCTCGGCGCATGCAATTGTCCCAACTCAGGATTACACGCGGAATAGATACCCAGACTAATCGTTAAAACACCCAATGCTATTTGAGCTAGCCGATCTGGCACGTTTAGAATTAAACCGGCGCCTAAAATTACACCCGGCACGCCACATGCCAAAATGAACAATGCGAAGCGGCGTTCTAAGGTGCTTTCGCGTAAATGGCGAACGGTTGCTCCAACACCCAGAGCGACCGAAGCTACTTTGTGTGTCGCCAGCGCGATGCCGAATGGCAACCCTAAAAAAATCAGTGCGGGCAGCTGAATCAAACCTGCACCACCACCGGAAAATGAAGAAAAGATATTCGCTAATAGCGAAATCAGGAAAAGAATAAACTGATCAAGCCAGTCCAAGCGTAAACACTCGGCTAATTCCCCTACAAGTCAAAACCACCAACATCGTATGGCCAAATTTAAACAAGCAGGATCATCAAGCTTTCAAGCTCAATCGCGAATCAATGTACCGACACCTTCATCGGTAAAAATTTCGAGCAACACGGCATGCTCAACCCGACCATCAATGATGTGCGCCGTATTAACCCCGCCCTGAACGGCCTCCAGTGCGCAACGCACCTTCGGCAGCATACCACCATAAATAGCACCTTCGGCGATCAGCCTATCTACGTCCGCAGACATCAAACCGGTCACTACTTTTTCGTCTTTATCCAACACACCCGCTGTATTGGTCAGCAACATCAGCTTTTCGGCACCCAGCACTTCCGCCACTTTACCGGCCACGAGATCAGCATTGATATTGTAAGACTGACCTTTTTCATCGACACCAATCGGCGCGATGACTGGAATAAAATCACTCTGACCCAACATATCGACCACCCGTGCATCGACGTATTCAACCTCGCCGACATGCCCGATATCAACAATTTCGGACGCCTTCATCTCCGGGGCATCCTGTGTGAATTTCAGCTTGCGCGCTTTGATCAAACCACCGTCTTTCCCCGTTAGCCCCACAGCGCTGCCACCATGGCGACTGATCAAACTGACGATTTCTTTATTAACCTGTCCACCCAACACCATTTCAACAATATCCATGGTCTCACTATCGGTGACACGCATGCCAGCAACGAACTGCGTTTCTTTGCCTAAGCGCTCCAGCAACTTGCCAATTTGCGGGCCGCCACCATGCACCACCACTGGATTAATGCCGACCTGCTTCATCAGCACAATGTCACGCGCAAAGCCGCTTTTCAGCGCATCATCCACCATGGCGTTGCCGCCGTATTTAATAACAATGGTTTTCCCGGCGAAACGCTGAATATACGGCAGCGCCTCACTTAGCACCCGCGCAATATTCATGGCATTATCTGAACTCAGCGTCATCGATCATCTTTCCTTCTATATATAATGTTGCAGTCTAACCTGATCAGAGACAGCTTATGATGTGATATCTCTGAATTCAAGTTAAAACGGCAACGATAAACCCGGCTGCACTTTCAACATTTCCTGCCTGAACAATGTTTGAATACGCTCTAAACTTTGTGCGCTATCCGCTTCAAAACGAATCACTAACGATGGTGTCGTATTCGATGCACGCACCAAGCCCCATCCATCAGAAAAATTAGCACGAATACCATCGATTAAAATAATATCCGCATCGGGCAACACAGCCTGTTCGGAGAATCGCTCCATAAACTTAAAATGCTCGCCTTCTGCAAAATGAACATTTAGCTCCGGTGTGCTCAACGCATCCGGCAACTCTGCAAACACCTCATGGCTGGGCCGCGCATCGGCAGCAAGAATCTCTAATAAACGCGCCGCCGTATACAGCCCATCATCAAAACCATACCAACGCTCTTTGAAAAACACATGACCGCTCATCTCACCCGCCAACAATGCACCGGTTTCTTTCATGCGCGCTTTAATCAACGAATGTCCGGTCTTGCTCATCAACGGCACACCGCCTTTCTCTTTAATCACCCGTTCAAGATGACTGCTGCATTTAACATCAAAAATAATGTCCGCGCCGGGATTTCGACTGATCACATCCGCCGCGTACATCATCATTTGCCGATCAGGCCAAATGGTCTTACCTTCGCTATCGAGCACACCGAGCCGATCACCATCACCGTCAAATGCCAACCCAACATCTGCGCCGTCACTGTCTAATGTATTTTTCAGATCCTGCAAATTTTCGGGTTTACTGGGGTCAGGATGATGATTCGGAAAATGGCCATCAATCTCACAAAACATTTCCACCACTTCACAACCCAAACGACGCAGTAAACGCGGCGCAATTTCACCCGCCACACCATTACCACAATCGACAATCAACTTCATTGGCCGAGCCAGCTTAATGTCAGAAACGATCCTGTCTATATAGATCTCGCTGAGATCTGTAGATTCCAAACTACCCTCAGATATATCAGCGCCATCAGCAAAATCATTTACCTCGATCCTGTGACGCAACGCCTGAATCGTATCGCCCGACAGCGTTTGCCCATCCAGCATAATTTTAAAGCCATTATAATCGGGCGGGTTATGACTGCCGGTCACCATAATGCCGGAGCCGGTTTCAAGATGATGGGTGGCAAAATACAATACCGGTGTTGGCACGCAACCGACATCAATCACGTCACGGCCGACATCCCGTAACCCCTGACTCAGCGCGGCAATAAATCCCGGACCAGACAAACGGCCATCACGCGCCACCACCACTTTGCTCTGGCCCTGCGCAGCTGCTTCACTGCCAATCGCGCGACCAATGTCATAGACCACATCATCGGTCAGCGTTTTATCAACCACGCCACGAATGTCGTAGGCTTTAAATATCGTAGCATCAACAGTGCCACCGGTTCCTTTGTATTGATTCATCATATTCTTTATTTTCTTCTCTATAAATTAAGTCCGGAACTAAGAAACCAGGACTTAGACCTGCAACCTTAGTCCCAATCTTTAATGTCTTCCCGAATGTCCAAAGCCACCTTCACCTCGGTCACTCTCTTCAAACTCATCAACAATTTCAAAATTAGCCTGTACCACCGGCACAAAAACCATCTGCGCAATGCGTTCGCCAATTTCAACAACAAAGGTGTCACTGCCGCGATTCCAGCAGGAAACAAAAATTTGCCCCTGGTAATCCGAGTCAATTAAACCCACTAGATTACCCAGCACAATCCCATGTTTGTGACCTAAACCTGAGCGCGGCAAAATCACCGCTGCAAGCGTTGCATCACTCATATGAATCGCCATTCCTGTCGGGATCAAATGGGTTTCACCGGGCGCAATGCTCAG
>Ga0316205_10005272_pt1 | contig 10818 bp, 17 predicted proteins | sample 3monthpyrite_MG_FD_204941 | JGI IMG/M metagenome (GOLD analysis project Ga0316205, IMG submission 204941) | Microbial mat bacterial communities from mineral coupon in-situ incubated in ocean water Damariscotta River, Maine, United States -... | ecosystem: Environmental > Aquatic > Marine >...
CGTTGTCTATTCGATTCCTATCCGCGAAGCGGGCGACGTGTTTCAACCGGAACGTGTCGCTGCTGTTTTACATCCAAGTTGGTTGCGACGTGCTTGGTTCGCCATGGTTGAGTACGAGTTTCATCACGACGACGGTAAAACGTTTCCGGAGTGCGCAGTATGTCGTGGCGGATACGGTGGAGTTACGAACACGAATGCAATCGAACTACGCGAAGCACTTCCCGAAAGTTACTCTGTCATCATGCTACCGAAACCCGGTGACGGTGACCCGACGAAAGCCGTCGAAGAAGTCACTAATCTTAAAATCAGACTGTAGAGGTACACATCATGAGTCATGCAAATCTTTGCCAACAATGCGCGTCTAAACGACAGACGATTGTGCAACGCACTGGACACTACGAACATGGTGCACGTTGCGACGCATGTCGTCGTCTAACTAAGACTGCAATCTGTCATGCGGTCGCTTGTCTTTGCGACGCCAACAACGCGCATCTTATTCAACCAACGTTAGACAACGAGGTACAAATATCATGAGCATTGCACTTGCGATTGTCTACACTTGTCTGGTCTATCTGTTCGCAAAACATGCGCGCAAGTTAGACGCCGAATCTTCGTTACTTGTACTCTATCGGGAGACGCCATTCACTCCGAGCAGTCGTCCGTTAGTTAGACAAGGGCGCTCGTATCTTCGGGAAACAAACTACCTGTAAACGCCACAAAGCGAACACGATTTGGCCCGGTCTATCCGGGCCTTTTTTTTGCCCGCGTGTCCGCTCATAGAATACGTTCGTCTAACGCGTCGATCGACAGACTGACAACGCGGTTGTCATGTCGTTAGACACGGTGCACCGGTCTATCGCATCGGCAATCGGCACCCTTGGTACAGACATTCGGATTATCGTGGCATCCAGTACGCGGACACTCATGCAGCGCCAGCGCGCAGCGTTGCTGGCTATACGCTCACGAGGCGCTCTCAGCGCCTGTCTAACGGCCGATTATCAGACGGGCATGCGATGTTATCAATACGCTGATCTGTCGTTAGCGGGCGTCTCGCTGCCTCTCAGGCAGTGTGCAAGTTGGCATGGCTATTGCATGCAGCGCACGTAACATAACACCCGGATCGGGCGGTTTGTCTAACGATATCAGTGACTTACGTCTAACGAGCGTGTCGGCAGGGCGTTAGACATGTCGGCACCCTACCGCGCGCGCGCCCCGTCGGACCTGAGTTAGACACGTCTGTCTAACGAAACGCTGTAGCTGCGCCACATACGGGGGTAGGCCCCCCTCGGGGGGTGCGTGTGTACGTGTGCTCCCGGTCGTACGAATTTTTCGTACTTTCGGCAGCCGTTTTCGTCACCAAGCGGCGCTGCGTGTCTAACAAGTTAGACAGCGATATGTCGATTCCATCGACCTATATAGTAGGTTCGATAGACCTATAAAATAGGTCGAGAGCAGGTGAAAAGCTTGCGCAAAAGCCTCTAAAAGTACTGTATAGACGTACAGTACGCTAAACTAAATAGCTAACGTTTACAAGAACTTACAAATTAAGGGGGTTGACAGACCCCCTCGAAAATCATACTCTTGTTAGTAAGGACTTACGTTACGAACGATTAGTAACTGATCGTGAGTCGTCATTGATAAAGCGACGATCACTAGGGTGATCTAAGCGATCAATGCGTAAGGTTTCTTAAGGTAATTCGTTAAGAAAGCTTTTGCGATACATTCTGTGTTTCGTATGCTTTTTTTAGCCACAAATCCGCTCGGAGGGAGCAATGTCAGAAGCGAAGAAAGAAAGTAAGCCCACGCCCGTTATAAAGGAAGGTGATCCGAAAGTCTGCACAAAGGCTCTCGAAGCGCGTTTAGACGCACTAGAGAAGCAGAATGAGCTGATCATCGAAGGCTTCGAATGGGCAGCTAATCAGGTACGTCCTATGTTCGGCCAAGGCGCTCTCGCCGTTATCTTTGACGGTATCGCAGAGGGCCTGAAGAAGAGCGTAGGACCGAAGTCATGAGCGAGAATACCACCGCTCAGGCTATAAACAGGCTCGCAGACGCTGAATTTCAGCGCGCTAGCATCGAAAAGAAGCAGTTGCGCGTAAACGAAGAGGCGCTTGAGATACAAAAAGCCCTTTTAGAGCTTCAGATGGTCAATCTGAGCGTTACGCGACAGCTTGAAGGCGCCCTAGCAGCGCAGGCCGCCGAAAATGGCGGCATTTGACGCTAGTTTACTCGACTCAGCGCTAGATACTGCACAGAATGAGCTAGAGGAAGCAGAAATCCTCTTATTAGAGATTTCGGCACGAGCCAAGAAGGCTCGGGACGAGGTTTCTAGGCTTAAAACTGCTGTAGCAGCACTGAAAGGCGAGGCGGCTCCTTCGGAGCCTCCTAAAGAGGTAATTTCTCGCGAAAATACCCCTAAAGAGGCTCAGACTACCCCCAATCAACCCCAAGCTACTGATTCTGAAGAAGATATCGACGCGTGGGAAGCAAATCGTAAGAAAAAGCTCGCCAAGCGAGCGAAAGAACGCGAGGCCGAGGAACGGGCCTCAAATCCTATGTACGACGTTAAGTGTACCGGGTGTGGTCAGGCTGGAGTCCTCCAGCAATCTATGATCAAAGCCCCCAGCGGAGTCCCGCTGCCAGCTATTGTTTGCACCTCGTGTGGCAATATGCTGATGAGCTAGGAGGAACTAGCACCAGTTTTGGCCCGAAAAGCCAATCGAGCGGCCCTCCGGCCGCGTTCCTCCCTCCGCGTTGGCAGTTGGGCCGCTCATCTAAAATTCTAAGGAAATATGATGAAAGTAATCGTAAGAATCACCGAAAATGGGCGCACAGGCGTCTCTCGGAAGACATACGACGAGATTCCAACCTCAGCCAGCGTTGAAGACCAAGTCGAAGACGCTATGAACCAGTGTCTCGTCGCATTCGCAAAACCGGCCAAAGCAAAGCGCAAGGTCGCCAAGAAAGCTGTAAAGCTCTCTGATTAGCATAAAACTAAAACTCAAGCATAAGGAAATATCATGGCAGACGGAATTACAGCGGTATCCGCTGGAAATAAGGGTCCGAGGCAGTTTCAGGGCCTATTTGATGTAATACCATTCAAACTGACCTTCGAAGACGATTCTATCCTCGACGGCGACAATTACTCAGGTGGCGGCACGGTATCAGTACCGGGCGCAGCTCTGGGCGATTTTGTACTGGTATCGTGTGTTTTAGACACGGTAGAGTGCCAATTCTACGCTAATGTTACCGCAGCCGACACGGTTGAAGTTACGTTGCAGAACACCACTGGTGGTACTGTTACGGCCTTCGCTGCTGGCGCAGTGATCAATGGCATCGTATTGAAGCCTAAGAAGAACGTATTCGACTTCGGAAGCTAGTAACGCATGAACGAGGTCGTGAGGGACGGTAACGGGCGCTTTATAAAAGGCCAGAGCGGTAATCCGCTCGGTAAGGCCAAGGGCATACGCAACCAGATGACTCTGGAGCGTATTGCCTTCGAAAAGGCGCTCCGCGACTACGTCCACGATCCTAACCAAGCTCTCAAGCTTGTTAAGGGTATCGACCGCGTTTTAGGCATTGCGGCCAACGCAGAGAAGGATTCGGACGCTATTGCGGCGATGAAACTCATGCTTGACCGCGTTATGCCTGCTATGCCCGAAAAAGTGGCTGAAGAGGCAGAGAAGACCGATAATAGGCTTCAGATCGTCATTCAGACCAATCCCGACGCAAAAGCGCCGGTTCACATCATTACAAGTACAGAGGAGCCATAAAATGGCCGACATGAAAGAACGACAGACTTCTGACTCGTCTCAGGGTGCCGAAGGCACTGTTTCCCTGCACAATAAGGGTTACGACGCAGAGTTGAAGGATATCTCGAACGTTGAGAACACACAAGACGGTGGCAAGCCGCTTGACGACCACACGAGGTAGTCATGGCTAAATTCGACGCACAGACGAGCGATTCCGCTCAGACGTTCAAACCGGGCGCCGTATCCCGCGACAATGACCTCAAGGTCAATGGCGTTGGCTCTGCGCAGGACATTGCACGTATGGATCAGCGCGACACGACTGACGGTAAGCGACCCGCAGCGGACGATACGAAAGTATCGAATGTTGGTGGTGCTAATGGCTGAGACTAGCATCCAAAAAGCTAGGCGTTTGGCCCGTGAGAAGCGTGAAGCTGAAGAAGCTATTGCTGCTGAAGAAGCTGCTAAGAAGGCACGAGAAGCCGAAGCCGCTACTCCTAAGAAGGAGAAAGGCTTTTTCGACTCGTTCTTCAATCGTCAGGAACAAGTAGACGAAGCGGTAGAAGCTGCGCAGCGAGCTAACCAATCTACGGACTCGAATAACTAATGGATAATCCACTACCAAAACCAAAGTCAGGCGGCAAGCCTGAGCGTATCGAGGCTAAAGGCCCTCCGGGCGGTCCACACACTCCCGGTGCGAAGAAAGCTGCTGCTATGCGCGCCAAGGCTGCCAAAGTGATCGTACGCGGTAACGAAGCGAAAACTGTAAAACCTGAATAAAACCACCGCCGGAGGGGCAAGTGGCACAACTAGCGTTTAACTTGCATCCGGCACAAGCGGAGATTCATGCACACCCCGCACGATTCAAGATTGTGGCAGCAGGTCGCCGCTTTGGGAAGACGGTCTATTCCGTCATCCGCTGCTATGAGGAAGCGTTGGCAACAGTCAACGCGATGGGCGTATCGCTCGATAAAACCTCAAACGTCATATACGTCGGTATTGACCGAGAGCAAGCAAGACGAAACGCATGGCCCTACTTCAAGTCGGTCGCAGAAACCATAGAAGATGCGACAGGGCTGCAAATCAGGCTACTTGAGAAGACGGCTGAGATTCATCTTCCTGACGAGCTTGGTGGCGCTGTTATCCGGTTGCTCGGAATGGACAACCCGGACGCAGCCCGAGGGCTTAAGCTCCGTTACGCTGTCCTTGACGAGTACGCCGATATGCCACCTCGCGTCTGGCCCGAGATTATTCGGCCAGCCCTTGCGGACGTGCGTGGCGGTGCGCTCTTCATCGGTACGCCTAAAGGTAGGAACCACTTCTATGACCTCATCGAAGCTGCAATTCAGGATTCGGCAGAAAAGGAAGCAGCAGGAGAGACTTCAGCATGGGCAGTGTTCAACTTCAGCTCCCATGACAACTCGCTCATTAACGCAGACGAACTGCGGGAAATGGCGAAAGAATACACAAATGGCTCCGAAGACCTCTTCGAACAGGAAATCGCAGCCAAGTTTATTGCGTCGTCTGGTCAGCTCTTCAAAGACACTGACTTCGAGATTATCGACCAAATACCGGACAAACCGCTAGACTTCTACCTCGCGGTCGATCTGGCAGGCTTTGCGCCTGACCCAGACCGGAAGAAAGAGATTCGCAAGCTCGACGACACCGCCATAGCGGTTGTGGGCGTAGACAGACAAGGAACGTGGTACGTCACGCAGATCGAGTTCGGCAAGTGGGATACGCGGGAAACTGCGTTCCGTATCGTTAAGACGGCCCACGACAACAAGATACCGATTATCGGCATCGAGAAAGGCGCATTGATGAATGCTGTCGAACCGTATATGAGAGACTATATGGCGCAGTACAATCGCTGGTTTGAGATCAAACCTCTCACGCACGGTAACAAGAACAAATTTGACCGCGTACAATGGGCGCTGCAAGGACGAGCGCAGAAAGGCAGGATCAAGCTACTCAAGGGCGACTGGAATAGGCCCTTCATTGATCAAGCCGTTTCTTTCCCCTCTAAGTACGTTCACGACGACCTCGTCGATGCGCTAGCGTATATTGACCAGTTAGCGCTGGAAACGATGAGCGGTTTCGACATAGCGCAAGTGGAAGCCGCTACGCAGTGGAAGCCGCAAGACCCCTACACAGGATACTAAATGGCGACGCAAGGCTCAATCGTACGCGAAAAGGAAGTTGCAGGAGGCGAAGGCCGCCCTGAAATGCAAGGTGGCGCTCGCGGCGCGTTAGCGTCGACCATCATGGGTGATATCTCTGAGTGGCGCAAGCTGCGCGATAGCGACTATCAGGAACAATGGGACGAGTACTACGCCAAGTGGCGTGGCTTCTGGCTCCCAGAACACAGGGCATACAAGACCGAGCGCTCTAAGCTCATCTCCCCGCTGACCTCTATGGCGATCGACCTGACAACGGCCGAGATCATCGAGGCGGTATTCGGGCGAGAGTACTTTGTAGACCTACCAGACAACATCGGTGACGAAGACCCCTCGGACATGGAGTTCGTTCGGAAGAACCTCGTCAACGACTTGAAAGCAGAAGACTTTGTCAACCAGTTTGGCCTTATCGTGCTGAACGGTTGTCTCTACGGGAACGGCATCTGTAAGATTCAGGTGGACGTTAAGATCGTTAAGAAGCCCTACCGCAAAGAAAGCGGTGAGCTTATCGCTGAAGAAGTCGAGGAAGTCTGCATTAAGCCCATAGCCATCGAGCCGGGGCAGTTTGTAGGTGATCCAACGCAAGCCGAAATCGACAATATGAAAGGCTGCGCACACGAGTTCCACGCGAATATCCAAAACTTGCGACGTAAGCAGCAAGAAGGTACGTACTACAAGAACGTCTCCATCATGGAGTCAACGAAGCCCATGACTTCTCCCAACAGGGGAGATTCACCGGCAGGCGATAGGCGTACGAAGAAGAACACCGCGTTCATTACTGAATACTACGGGCTTGTCCCGACGCGCCAGTTCCTCGCTGCTACCGCCGAAGCTAATGGATCAGAACTTCCCGATGAGATGATTCAAGCGGTCCCCGCTACCGATATGACCGAAGTCATCGCTACGATTGTCAACGAACACTCACTACTGCGTGTTATTGAGAATCCGCTGATCACCGGAGAGCGCCTCGTTCTCTCCTACCAGCACGAGAGCGTTCCGGGGCGTTTCGCAGGTCGCGGCGTAGCCGAGAAGGGCGCTAACTTACAGCGCGCGATGGACGCAGAGATGCGGAGCCGCATTGACGCTATGGCATGGTCGAACAATCCAATGTTCGCAGGCGACCTGACTCGTATGCCACCGGGAAGCAACTTATCTGCTTGGCCCGGTAAGTTCTGGGGAACCAGAGGGAACCCAAGTGAAGTTATCCAAGAGTTCAAGATATCCGGCCCGGACCAGAATACATACGCACATATGCAAGAACTTGAGCGAATGGGGCAGCAGGCGACTGGAGCGCTTGATTCGGCAAGCCTACGCCAAGGAATGCGTGATGAAACTGCTACAGGAAGCGCCATCGCTGCAAGTGGCGTTATCAAACGCTCTAAGAGAACAATGTACAATATCGAAACTTTCATGTCGAAGCTCGTCATGCGAGTCGCACGACTGAAGATGCAGTTCGATGAACAACGCTACCCGCAGGACTACGAGTTCCGCGTACGTGGCACGCTTGGCATTATGGCACGAGAGATCGAGACGCAGTTCATGGTGAACTTGCTTCAGGTCGTCGGAGGCGACAGCCCCGCCGGTATGCCTATCATCCAGTCTATCTTCGAGCATAGCTCGTCGCCGGTTAAGCAGGAAGTTCTCGCAGCGCTCAAGGCGATGCAGGAGCAAGAGCCTTCGCCGGAAGAGCAGGCCGCTAAGGCAGCACAGTTGCAGCAGCCTGTACTCGATAACAAGAAGACTGAAGCTGAGATCATGAAGATTATGGCCGAGGCTGGCTTGAAGGACGCACTAGAAGATGGCGAACGTTTAGAGTTAGAACTTAAGCCGTTGGAAATAAACCTTGAGCAGACGAAGATCATTAACGATCTGCAAGAGACTTCCAACCAAGTTAGACAGTTAGACATACAAGAGGCGGGTCTAACACTTGAAGCTCGTAAGATCGAGAAGATGGGGCCGTCTAACAGCAAGTAATCATTGTCGGAGGGACGATGGATCAGAAACAAACAACATTCTTTCGCGAACTAGATTCGACTTTCAGAACGCCGGGGTGGGTACATCTAACGGCCGGATGGAAGGAAGAAATGGAAGCCATTCCATTCGCTGCTTTCTACAACGCGAAATCCATGGAGGAGCTTGAGGCCGCCCGTATTCGGTATCAACTGCTCAACTCCTTAGTCGAACTGCCCGATCATCACGAAAGGGCGCGACTTGAAGTAGAACGGGAAGAAGATGATGGCTAAACTTCTTTTCTTCGACTTCCGCTGCACGTCTTGCGAGCATCAATTCGATGACTTGGTTAAATCGAGCGTCCACTCGATCCCGTGTCCGAACTGCTCGTCAGAGGCGAAGCGTCTGGTATCAACGCCGCGCTTGGACCCGAGGATGGGGCTAGACCCCGACGGTAATCCAACGATGGCAGATAGGTGGGCGAAAATACGGAAAGACAGAGCAAAAATCGAGAGCAAGCACTTCAAGGAGCATGGCACTGACATGACTCCCGGTGCGGACACTTCGGGCTGAAAACGCTCTCGACGGCTCTGATAGCAAGGGTGTAAACCTCAATAACGAGGCCGCCAAACTGGAGGAATGAGAAATGCAAGACCACGTTTTTCGACGTAAACCGATGTCTCAGATAATCGCGCCTAGCGCGGACGAGGCTCGCGAGAGAGCAGAAACCGAAGCGAGAGCTGAGGCGGCTCCTGAACAGAACCTACCGGACAAGTACTCTGGTAAGACGACTCTTGAGATCGCAGAAATGCACATGAACTCTGAGAAGCGTCTCGGCCAGATACAGAACGAAGTAGGACAGCTACGAGGACTTGTGTCCGACCTAGCGTCAGTTCAACGCGCGTCTACGCCCGCAACGCCAGAACCGGCACCTGTTGATGTATCGGGCGACCAACTGATCAACGATCCCGTAGGGACGATCAGGAAGGTCGTACAGCCTATGGTAGATAGTCAAACGCAGGGAACTGCACAAGACTCTACTGATATTGCCTTGTACCGCATGGAGCAAAACTCCTTGATCTCCGATTTCGGTGATCCTATGGAGATTGCCCAGAAGCAAGAGTTCCAAGAGTTCGTAAACCGCACTCCCAGCCGAGTGGCTGAGTTTGAAAAGGCTTGCGATCCGGGCTTAGGTATTGGGCAGGTTAGGGCTGCAAGGCGGCTATTAGAGGATTTCACGGATTTTGAAGCCTCACTGCCGACCTCTGAAGCTACGCAGAATCGTACTAATGTAGCAAAAGCCAAAGCCGTCGCCACCGAAGGTGCGGGACCGGCAGGCGCTGTCGCTACAGCAGACCCGATATACGAAGCGGATGTCGTTGCTCTTATTAACAGCAACCCCGAAAAGTACCGATCTCCTTCGTTCCAGAAGGAATTACACGCAGCAATTCGTGAAGGTCGGTTCATCAAGAACGGCTAATTTATAGCCACAACCAACCACCACTAGGGTAAATTACAATGGCTTCAAACTTTGATATTGCAAATAGTATCGACGTTGCGGACGTTGCTGATTTCGTACCGGAGGTTTGGGCGACTGAAACCATCGCAGCTTACAAGGCTAACCTTGTTATGGCTGCTCTTGTATCTCTGATTCCTCACATTGGGAAGAAGGGTGATGTCATCCACATCCCGGCACCGTCTCGCGGCAGTGCCACATCGAAATCGCAAAACACCGTCGTGTCTTTGCTTACATACGCTGATACGGTAGAGAAATCTGTCACGATCAGCGAACACTACCACTACGCACGTCTCGTAGAAGACATCGCAGAGGTACAGGCACTTCCGTCAATCCGTCGGTTCTTCACTGACGACGCTGGCTACGCACTCGCTAAGCAGACTGACACTTCTCTTCTGGCCCTCGCGGCTACTTGGGGCGGTGGCACAGCTTATGACGATGGCGTCATCGGCTCTGACGGCACGACCAAATGGGACACGACTGCTAACACCAACACCGGTAACGGTGCGGTAATCGCAGACGCTGGCATCCGACAAGTCATTCAAGACTTCGACGACGAAGACGTTCCTGCTCGTGATCGCTTCCTCGTTATCCCGCCTGTCGAGAAGAACAACCTTCTGGGCAACGCACGTTACACGGAACAAGCTTTCGTTGGCGAGCAGGGCATGGGTAACAGTATTCGTAACGGACTCATCGGTGACATTTATGGCACTGAAGTTTACGTTTCGTCTAACTGCGAAACTGTTACGGCTACTGACACGACGACTGACTACCGCGCTGCATTGATGTTCCAGAGAGATTCTCTGGTACTGGCAGAGCAGGTCACTCCGCGTGTACAGGAGCAGTACAAGCTCGAAGCTCTTGGTACTTTGATGGTCGCTGACGCGCTGTATGGCGCTGCAACGATTCGTGGTAACGTTTCCGGTGAATCCGGTCGCGGCTGCCGCGCCATCCTTGTCCCAGCATAAGGGTACGGGGGTAGGGGCTTCGGCCTCTACCTCCACTTTTTAGTTCGAAAGGATAAAGCATGACAACTCGGGAATTGCTCAACAAAGTACTGCGCGGATTGCGCCAGTTCTCGCTGGTAATCGCGTCAGGGACTGCGTCTACGACAGACGAATACCTGTTGATGATTCTCCAATTTATAAATGAAGCGAAAGAGGAAGTCGAAGAATCTGGCTGGCCGTGGCAAGCGCTGCGACAGACAGTGACCGTTACCCTCGCCGCTTCTACAGTAGAATATGACCTGACTATAGCCGGAGCAGCGGACGTTGATACCAACGATCGTTCCCGGCTTTTGTATGAAAACGTTACGGGAAGTGAGAACTTCCGTCTAACTGATACCGCCCAGCCGCAATGCTGGGACGTTACGGACTCTGACGAGAACCGTCTAACTGAAGTCTCGCAAGAGAAGATGGAGCGATAC
>Ga0316205_10005273_pt1 | contig 10816 bp, 9 predicted proteins | sample 3monthpyrite_MG_FD_204941 | JGI IMG/M metagenome (GOLD analysis project Ga0316205, IMG submission 204941) | Microbial mat bacterial communities from mineral coupon in-situ incubated in ocean water Damariscotta River, Maine, United States -... | ecosystem: Environmental > Aquatic > Marine >...
AAAAATAGACGACCAATGAAAAATAAAAAAACGTAACGGATTTCTATGTATTTATTAGCTGGAGATATTGGTGGTACTAATTCACGTCTGATATATGCAGAAGTTAATTCTCTGGGGCAATTTACGCTGCTAGAAAAGTCATACCTGAGCGCTGAGTACCAAACATTTTATGATGTACTGGAAAGATTTCTATCTGACGGTGAAATATCAACTCCTGTTGATGGAGTTTGTTTAGCTGTTGCAGGAGCAGTCAAATCTGGCTCAGTTTCAGTTACTAACTTACCCTGGGTTATTTCAGAAGATTCATTAAAAGAGCGCTTAAAAACACCAGCTGTTAAGCTGATTAATGATTTTACTGCAGTTGCATATGGCTTATTAGATCTGGGCGAAAAGGGTTTCTTAACAATACAATCTGGTAAAACTAACAATAAAGTTTCTCGATGTGAAAATAATACTCACCAGGGTGCGGTTATTGTAGGTGCTGGTACTGGTCTGGGTGCGTGTCACGTGATTAATTTTAATGGTAACTATATGCCATTATCAAGTGAAGCGGGTCATGCTGGTTTCGCTCCTCAAAATAAACAACAATGTGACCTGATGTTATGGCTATGGGAAACAGAAAAAAATATAAGTTTGGAAAGTTTACTTTCTGGTAAGGGTTTATTTACTATTTACCAATTTTTTCGTGATGTAGAAGGGGTTTTAGAATCAGACTCTATTAGTCGAATGCTTATGGTATCTGATCCTGCTCAGGTCATTACTGATCATGCTTTAACTGACAAAGATGAGTTGTGTGTAAAAACACTGCAGATGTTTATTAACATTTATGGGGCAGCTGCTGGTGATATTGTGCTGCATTATTATCCTGTCTCAAAACTTTATATTGGCGGAGGTATAGCACCAAAAATAAAATATGCAATGCTGGATGGTGAATTTCTAAAAGCTTTTTTGAATAAAGGATCAATGTCTTCAAATATGAAAGAGATTGAAATTAAAATGGTTTGTCAGGAAAAGGCGGGGTTACTGGGAGCGTTGGCACAGGCACGAAATTTATGTGAATAAATAATATATGCATCTGGTATGTATATATTATTTATTCAGTTGTTTTTAAGATTAGGTTGTTGGCGCAGATGTCATAATGACCTGTTCTCGTACATGATTGGCAAATCCCGCACCTGCTTCACCATAGATATTAAATGCAGCATCCAGTCCGGCAGCCTTTAACATTTCAACCTGATCATCAAATTTTGCTGTGGCAGCAACATTACCTTTAAAACCTGTTGCTTTTAATAAATTAAAGGCAAATAGGTTTTCTTCTGGCTTGGGCATGTCCAGCAAAATAACTTTCAATTTGTTGGTGTTAAGGTTATCCCAGAACTCAGGGTCAGTTGCATCACCCTGGATTACATTCCTGCCTAGTTGGCGATGTTTTTCTAAAATGACTGCATCGTTATCTATACCCAATACAATATCGCCGTAATGAAAACGCATGGTTTCATAAGCTGATGTACCAATTCTACCCATACCGAAGACAACTATTTCAGCATCGCCAGTACTCAGTAATTGTTCGCTGCTTTTTCGATGTGTTCTTTGAAAACGTGCAAGAAGTTTATCGATTCGCATATATAATTGATGCGATGAAATATTAAGAGGAGAGGAAATAATAAATGTAAATGACATGGCAACGGCGATTACACCAAGCCACTCACTACTTAACCAGCCGCTGCTGTAGCCGATGGCACTGACGATTAAACCAAATTCACTATAATTAGCCAGACTTAAGCTGGTAAGGAATGAGGTGCGGGCACGTAGACGGAACATACTGAGTAACCAGTAAAAGATAAGGACTTTTACTGGCATGATCAGTAATAGTAATAATGCTATCCAGATAACATCCAGACTGATAGTGGCTGACAGACCGATGCTGAGGAAGAAGCCAATTAAAAATAAGTCTTTAAAAGCTAAAAGTGATGCGGCCATTTCAGAAGAGCGTTCTCTGCGTGCGAGTATCATGCCCATGACTAATGCACCTAAATCTGCTTTCAGGTTAACAAGTTCGAAGAGGCTGGCTCCACCCATTGCAAGTATAAAGCCTGCTATAACCAGCAGTTCACCGCGTCCTACATGTTTGATCATTTTTAAAATAACAGGTCGAGCAGCAATCAGACCCAGCAATACAGCAACAGCCCATGGTGAAGGGATTTTGCCACTTGATATAGTTAGAAAAACTACCGCGAATATATCCTGCATGATCAGAATGCCGATAGCAATTCGACCATGATTGGCTTTAAGTTCACCTTTTTCTTCAAGTACTTTAACGGCAAATACGGTACTTGAAAAACTTAATGCAAAGGCCAGTAATATTGCTGTTTGAAAGTTTATGTCGCGGAACATAGGAATGCCGATATAACTAATCAGTGAAATAAAGCTTCCAAATATCACAACAATGATCAACATGTGCAGACTGGAGGTTCCCCAGATATCTGCTCTGGTCAGGCTACGAAGATCTAGTTTCAGTCCGATGGTGAAAAGTAATAAGGTAATACCTAAATCTGCAAATGTATTGAGACCGGCAATGGTTTCAATACCAATTGCTTTCATCACAAAGCCGGAGATTAAAAAACCCACAAGAGGAGGCAGGCCGGTTAACTTTGCAAGAAACCCGAATCCAAAGACCAAAGCGATCATTGCGGTAGAAGTATGATTGATGGCTAGCCAGGTTGAGTCCAATTTTATATCTCTTTAACGTGATTAGAAAATGTCGGGTTATATCATTATTGCTTGTAAATAAACTTGTATTCACAATATATCTAAATAATACCTCAACTTATAGTTTTCTTACTATCATACTAATTTATTATTAAAAATTATCTCATTCATAGTCCTGCACTGTCTTCGATCAATATTATCTAAATATTCCCTTTTATAGGGCGTGTCTTCCTATCCTGCTACTATAAAACAATGACTTATAGATGGCCTGCAAATTGCATTTACTAGATACAGATTGTTATGAATGTTCGTTTTTCGAGGGGGTGTTATGTCTTATTTAGGATCGGCAATTGCTCACAGTGACCAGTTAGTATCTAAATATATTTACAACCATGATATTATGAATTGTACTGCTGATGGTGTTATTGGTAATCATCTTTATTCTGGGAGAGCACTAGGTCTTACAGAACCATGGGATAAGATTCAGTTACATGAAAAACTGAAACCATATTGGGACGATATTGTTTCTCATTATGAAAGAGTCGGTCTGTCACATACTAAGGATGTTATCTGGGATGTAGATTTAACTCACCTTGGATATCATATTGGCTATATACCATCCGTATTCTTTTTTGGTGAAAATGAATTTAGTAACTGGGGTGATAATCAATGGTATCAAGCTGTTGATTTTATTAATTCAAAAAATAACTTCATGGAAATTGCAGAAGAATTAGGCGTTGATGTACCAAAAACACTCTGTTTTGAAAGTGCAGATGAAATAGATGTTGCATCAATCGAAAGGATGACTTATCCATGTTACTTAAAAGCTGCAATCTCGGTATCAGGAGTGGGTATTTATCGATGCAGAAACAAAGTGGAGCTGATGTACAATATTAATAAGTTTGATAGTAATACACCGGTACAACTGCAGGAAGAAATAATAACAAACTTTTTTTTGAACATGCAATATAAAGTAACGGCTGATTCTGTTGAACGCTTAACTGCTAGTGAACAAATTCTTGATGGTTTTGTACATCAAGGTAATAGAGTGCCTGCATGCTTTGAACCTTGGGAGTCTGTCGATAAGATGGCCTTCTGGTTAAAAGATAAAGGTATTAAAGGAATTTTTGCTTTTGATGTGGCTGTTGTTCAAACTAATAATGGGCTTCGGTTCCCTGCTATTGAGTGTAATCCCCGTTTTAATGGTGCGTCTTATCCTACACTTATTGCAAATAAATTAGGTATAGATGAGTGGTCTTCAATAACCTTAGAGACAAAATTTAAAACGCTTAAAGATATTGATCTTTCGGGAATTGAATATGATAAAAAAACAGGTGAGGGTGCAATTCTTGTTAATTGGGGAACCGTTAAACAAGGAAAATTAATGATTTTATTAGCTGGTTCAAAGCACTATCAGGATGCTTTGAAGATAGAACTAGAGGCGAGACTTTGAAGAAGTGGATTGATGTCAAAACGAAATGATTTTTCACTGATGGTGCATGGTGGTGCAGGCGCACTTGATAATGTAAAAGATCAAAAAACAGCTGTCCGCTATCTTGAAAGTATAAGAGGAGTTCTTCAGCATGGCCGTGAAATTATGTCGCTGGGAGGTTCTGCGTTACAGGCAGTAGAAGCCTGTGCTTCTTTGCTTGAAGACGATCCATTGTTTAATGCGGGTCTCGGCTCTGTTTTGAACGAAGATGGCGAAGTAGAAATGGATGCCGCGATTATGGATGGTCTGAATTTTTCTGCAGGTGCTGTTGCTGGTATTAGTGGTATTGCCAATCCCGTTCAGTTAGCACGCCAGGTACTTAGTGAAAGTGATCATGTTATGTTCATTGGTGAAGGCGCTATGCGATTTGCTGATCAGTGCGGTATCCCAAGAACATCAAAAGATTATTTTTATACTACTGAACGTGTTGAGCAACTCAAACAAGCGAAATTACTCAATAAAATTATGCTTGACCATGACGAACCAGAAAACATTCCTGAAGATCAGAAATATGGAACAATAGGTGCAATCGCTCGTGATCAGTTTGGTAACCTGGCTGCAGCAACCTCAACCGGTGGTATTGTAAATAAACGTCTTGGTCGTGTTGGTGATTCGCCACTTGTAGGTGCAGGTGTTTATGCCGATAATGAAACCTGTGCAGTCTCTGCAACTGGTTATGGTGAAGACTTTATGCGAACCGTTATTTCAAAAACAATTTCTGATTTTATTTTTATGAAAGGCATGAATGCGGAACAGGCGACTCAGGCCGGTATTGAATATCTAACCCGTAAAGTAAAAGGTCGGGGTGGAGTCATCGTTATTGATAAGGATGGTCATTGTGCCAGTGGTTTTACAACCAGTAAAATGATTCATGGTTGGATTGAACAGGGCGGTGAAACTAATGTTCGTTTCTAACACCTGAAACAAATAATTATAAATTGTTGTTATATTTTTTTGTTATGCAACTCCCAACAATGATTCTTCAATTTTAACCAGTGACTTTCTTTCGTAAGATTTTAACAATAATGATGATGACGGCATTTCATCCGGCACTTTGATTCCCATAAGCTGCAGGACAGTAGGAGCAATGTTGGTTAGTCCACCGTCACATGATAACTTCCAGTTCAGTTTATCCATGATCATGCAGGGCACAGGGTAAGTGGTGTGCTGGGTATGTGGTTCGCCGGTTAATGGGTCAACCATTTCTTCACAGTTGCCATGATCGGCTGTTAGTACGACAGAGTAACCGGCTGTTTCTGCTGCTTCTAATAATCGTCCAACTTCATTATCTAATGATTTGACCGCACTTAATACGGCATGGCGTTTTGCCGTGTGACCCACCATGTCACCGTTTGCAAAATTCACAACAATAAATGCATAACGTCCATAATTAATGGCATTAATTACGGCATCTGAAACTTCTGATGCACTCATTTGAGGTTTCAAGTCATAAGTCGCCACTTTAGGTGATGGAATTAATAATTGAGTTTCACCACTGTAGGGTTCTGCTCGTCCACCATTAAAGAAATATGTTACATGTGCATATTTTTCAGTTTCAGCACAATGAAATTGTGCCAGTCCCATAGCGCTGATGACTTCACCTAAGGTTGTTGTCGGGTGTTCTGGTTCGTATAAGTAGGCAAACTGATCGGCCTTACTATATGGCATCATGCAAGTTATAAAAGGTCGTGGTGAATCACCGCGATCAAAACCTAAAAACTGTTCTTTACCTAAAGCCGCTACGATTTGTCTTGGACGGTCTTTTCTAAAATTGAAGCTGATGATGGCGTCATCTTCTATCATTGGTGTAAATTCTGGTAGTAGAATAGGGCGAATAAATTCATCGGTATCTCCGGCAGAATAGGCTGCACTTATTCCTGTTTTTGCAGAGAGCGCCGCTTCACCTTTACCCAGTATCAGGGCGCGCCAGGCAAGTTCGGTTCTTTCCCAACGGTTATCTCGATCCATGGCGTAATAACGACCAATAATGCTGCCAATGGCACCGCCGGCTTCATTTAAACGAGTTTGAAGTTCATCAAGTCCATCGAGTGCTGACTGCGGAGCTGTGTCACGACCATCTGTGATCATATGAACCAATGGTTTTACCTGGTGTTGTTTACAAGTATCTATTAGAGCGAATAAATGATCAATGTGACTATGTACACCTCCATCAGAGACCAGGCCTAATAAATGTAGCGGACGATTTAGTTGTTTGGCTTTAGTAATGGCGTCTAGTAATGCAGGGTTAGTAAAAAACTTACCCGATTGAATTTCATCGGATATTCGAACAAGGTCCTGTCTTATTATTTCTCCCGCACCCAAGCTTAAATGCCCCACTTCCGAATTACCCATTTGTCCATCAGGCAGACCTACAGCACGTCCAGATGCATTTAATAGCGTGTGAGGGAATTGTGAGAAATAGCTGTCTAGCCTTGGCGTTGGTGCCTCTAAAACGGCGTTATTTTGTTTTGATGGATTTGTGCCAACACCATCAAGAATGACTAGGACAACCGGGCGTCGAGGAACACCTGAAATTGACGACATATTTGCCTCCCAGCATTAAACTGTATGTTTGCTTACTGTTTACGCAATCAATATTTATGCCAAATGTTCAAATTCACTAATAGATCTTAAGTTGTTGTATTTTATATAAAAAATAAAATATCAAAATGTAGGGCTACCTAATCTTTGAAGACATTTACCGCTCAATTATTGTGCTACTGCACGATAATTGAGCGAAAGAATATTTCTTGGCTGTAAAAATGTGAAGAAAAACACTCTTCAAACTGACTCTAATTTGGTCAAAATATCTTTAACTGCACGCTATATTTAGCGCTTTTGTATACTCATACCCACCAAATACGGTATGATTGCGCTCCATTTTTGAACAATTTTTTACCAATAAAGCTAAACCGGACAATGGTTTAGCCCACATTGGGTAATATGATCCAGGGGGTTACATGTTTTCGATCCATATGAGTATTGCCGGTTATGATGATGAACTGGCCTCAGCAATTGAAAAAGAGACGGTGCGTCAGGAAGAGCATATCGAGTTAATCGCGTCTGAAAATTACTGTAGTCCTCGTGTGATGGAAGCTCAGGGTTCTGCTCTGACTAACAAATATGCTGAAGGTTACCCTGGTAAGCGTTACTACGGTGGTTGTGAGTATGTTGATATTGCAGAGCAGTTAGCAATTGATCGTGCAAAAGAATTATTTGGTGCTGATTACGCAAATGTGCAGCCGCATTCTGGTTCTCAGGCTAATGCCGCTGTTTATATGGCTTTGTGTGCGCCTGGTGATACTGTTTTGGGTATGTCTTTGGCACATGGCGGTCACTTAACACACGGTGCTAAGGTTAGTTTTTCAGGCAAGATTTACAACTCAGTCCAGTATGGCATCGATGATAATGGCATGATCGATTACGACGAAGTTCAGGCCATGGCGAATGAGCACAAGCCTAAAATGATTGTTGCTGGATTCTCTGCTTATTCTCAGGTTGTTGACTGGGAACGTTTCCGTGCAATTGCAGACTCTGTTGGCGCATATTTGTTTGTTGATATGGCACACGTAGCTGGTTTAGTGGCTGCTGGCATTTATCCAAACCCGGTTCCTTTTGCTGACGTGGTTACATCGACAACTCACAAAACATTACGTGGTCCACGTGGCGGTATCATCATCGCTAAATCAAACCCGGATTTAGAAAAGAAATTAAACTCTGCAATTTTCCCTGGTGGTCAGGGTGGTCCTTTAATGCATGTTATTGCAGCAAAAGCGGTAGCTTTCAAAGAAGCACTTGAGCCAGCTTTTAAAGAATACCAGCAGCAAGTTGTTAAGAATGCACAGGCGATGGCTTCTGTAATGATCGAGCGCGGCTATGATGTAATTTCTGGCGGTACCGAAAACCATTTATTACTGATCAGTTTAATCAAGAAAGGTCTGACAGGTAAAGATGCTGAAGCCGCATTAGGTAAAGCGCATTTAACCGTTAATAAAAATGCTGTTCCAAATGATCCGCAGTCTCCATTTGTTACCAGTGGACTTCGTATTGGTACACCTGCTGTTACGTCTCGTAGTTTTGATGAGAAAGACTGTACTGATATTGCGACCTGGATGTGTGACATTCTAGATGACATGAGTAATGAGGCTACGATTGCAGATGTTAAAGCAAAAGCGGCTGACTTGTGTACTCGTAAACCTGTTTATTCTGCGGAGTAATTCGCGAGATATGAGATAAAACATGCACTGTCCTTTTTGTTCAGCTCCAGACACACGTGTTGTTGATTCGAGATTATCGAACAATGACACAGTTCGTCGACGTCGTGAGTGTGTAGAATGTAATGAACGTTTTACGACTTATGAAAAGGCTGAGCTGAACATGCCACGCGTGATTAAAGGTGATGGTACGCGAGAGCCTTTCAATGAAGATAAACTCTGGTCTGGTTTATCAAAGGCACTTGAAAAGCGCCCGGTAGAAACGCAAAAAATTGAAGACAGTGTTAATCAGATAAAACATAAATTATTAACGACTGGTGAGCGTGAAGTTAGCACCGGTTTGATTGGTGAGTTAGTGATGGAAGAACTTAAAAATCTTGATCACGTTGCTTACATTCGTTTTGCTTCAGTTTATTTAAGTTTTGATGATATGGATGCGTTCCGTTCTGCTATTGATAAGCTAGAACGTAACAAATAGTTCAATGATGAATAACACCCGATTTATGGCCAGTGCATTACGCTATGCGCGAAGAGGAGTAATGACTACTTCTCCAAACCCAAATGTCGGTTGTGTGATTGTAAAAGATAATCAGGAAATTGCAGTCGGCTGGCATCAAAGAGCTGGCGAAGCACATGCTGAAATTAACGCACTGAATCGTGCCGGTGAAGAGGCTAAAGGAGCAACTGCTTTTGTCACACTAGAGCCTTGTTCACATCATGGTAAAACCGGACCTTGTGCAGATGCATTAATAAATGCTGGTATAAGCACTGTTTTTGTTGCGATGAAAGATCCTAATCCTTTAGTGGCTGGGCAAGGTATTAAGCGACTACAAGATGCAGGGATCGACGTTAAAGTAGGATTGCTTGAAGGCCGTGCAAGAGAACTTAATAAAGGATTCATCAAGCGCATGGAAACAGGCAAGCCATTTGTTCGTGTAAAAATGGCGATGAGTCTTGATGGTAAAACCGCCATGGCTTCTGGTGAAAGTCAGTGGGTGACAGGTCCAGATGCCAGGCGAGATGTACAACAATACCGCGCTCGTAGTTCAGCTATTTTAACCGGTATTGGTACTGTGCTTGCTGATGACCCGTCACTGAATGTAAGACTGGAGAATTCAGCCATTGGTAATGATGGCGAAATTCGTCAGCCACTCAGAGTTATATTAGATTCGCAGGGTCGCATTCCAGAGAGTGCAAAACTGTTGGCTTTAGAAGGTCAGGTATTATTGTTAACAGCTGACAAAACTAAAGTATTTGAGCATGAAAATATGCTAGTTGAAGAAGTGCCATTAAAAAATGACAAACTGGATTTGAATAACGTAATGAAGGTTTTAGCAGAACATGAGATTAATGATGTGCATGTTGAGGCTGGTTCAGTTTTATGTGGTGCATTATTAAATGAAAATCTGGTCGATGAAATTATTGTTTACATGGCATCACATTTAATGGGTGATGGTGCACAGGGTTTGTTTGCATTGCCAGATATTGAAACCATGCAACAACGTATAAATTTAAAAATTGAAGATATTCGTGCAGTCGGTGATGACTGGCGAATTACAGCAAAACCGATTATAGAAAAACATCAGGAGCAGAAGTAATGTCCACGATTGTAGTGGTTAAAAAAGCGGGGAAAGTTTGTATTGCTGCTGATAGTTTGACCAGCTTTGGTGATCTACGCATGGGTGCGACCTATGAAAAGGTCTACGATAAAATCCAGCAATATAATGGCAGTTACTTTGGTATTGTGGGTAGTGCTGCGCATGAGTTGGTTATGGCCAGTGTACTTAAAGAAGGTGCGTTAAAAGAAAATGAAATGGAAGTTGATTTCACGACTCGTGAAAATATATTTGAATCATTTAGAGCATTGCATCCTGTACTAAAAGACAAATACTTTCTTAACAGTAAAGATGAAGACGAAGATCCGTACGAAGCAACGCATATTGACGCACTGATTGCTAATGAGAACGGGATTTTTGGTGTGTATTCTTTACGTGAAGTTAGTGAATTTAATAAATTTTGGGCCATTGGTTCTGGTTCTGAATATGCGCTGGGTGCAATGTTTGCAGTTTATGACCAGTTAGAAACTGCAGAAGAAATAGCGAAGATAGGCGTAGAGGCAGGAGCAGAGTTTAATAATGCAACAGCCTTACCGATGACATCCTATACACTTAGGTTAAAAAGCTAATGTTTACAGGTATCATTGAATCTGTTGGTTCAATATCGTCTGCTGAATCGAAGGCTGGCGATTTAAAATTAACTATCTCTACTGGTAAGTTAGATATGTCTGACGTGCAGTTAGGCGACAGTATTGCAGTCAATGGTGTTTGTTTAACGGCTGTAGAATTCAATCAAAACAGTTTTGTTGCTGATGTATCCAATGAAACAATCGAACATTCGGCTA
>Ga0316205_10005274_pt1 | contig 10816 bp, 10 predicted proteins | sample 3monthpyrite_MG_FD_204941 | JGI IMG/M metagenome (GOLD analysis project Ga0316205, IMG submission 204941) | Microbial mat bacterial communities from mineral coupon in-situ incubated in ocean water Damariscotta River, Maine, United States -... | ecosystem: Environmental > Aquatic > Marine >...
CTCTGAGTTACCCGGACAGCGTTTCCAGCGAGCCTAGCACATAGGCTTAGGAGACGGCGAGTTCAACAGTATTTTCTCAGTTCTGCGCCATTATCCCGACCTGCGGGTGACGGAAAGAGAACCAATTGCTAGGCTCCGAACATTGCAATTCAGAACTGTTCAAATGTGAGTCGTGCGATGCCCCATATTCAGACCACGAGGTTGAAAATTTATTATGAAATCAAAGGATCGGGCGACCCTCTGCTTTTCATAAGCGGTACCGGCGCTGATTTGAGGAACAAACCCAATTTTCTGGATGGTCCGGCACCCTCTCGGTTTGAAACACTTGCCTATGATCAGCGCGGCCTTGGCCAAACCGAGAAGCCGGATCAGCCCTACACAATGGCAGATTATGCAGACGATGCGGTCGCGCTCTTGGATGAGCTGGGTTGGCAGAAGCCAAATGTGATTGGCGTGTCCTTTGGCGGCATGGTGGCTCAAGAGCTGGCGCTCAGACACCCCAACAGGATTAGCCGTCTGGTTCTCGCCTGCACGTCGCCTGGTGGAGACGGTGGCGCCTCTTATCCGCTTCACAACGTACAAGACATGGATCCTGTGGACCGGGCAAAATTCATGATCCCCATTTCCGACACACGGCGCAATGCTGCATGGGCAACTGCGAACCCAAAAGAATATGAGTTCTTTGTCGACTTCGCCTCAACCGATGCATTTGCAGGTGAGCCGGGGCGCGCCATGGGTGCCGGGCGACAGTTAGAAGCCCGCAAACATCACGACACATGGGATCGTTTGACGGGTATCAACCACCCTACCCTCATATGCGGCGGCATCTATGACGGCATCGCGCTGCCAGCAACGCAGGAAAAACTGGCGGCACAAATCCTAAATGCTGAGCTTGCCATGTTTGACGGCGGCCACCTCTTCATGATCCAGGACAAAACGGCTGTGCCCGCAATGCTGGACTTTCTGAATGCCGACAAGAGCTAGGAAAAACCTATGGGCCGAAAAATACTCTTCATCACAACAGACCAGATGCGGTTCGACGCGCTGGGCTGCAATGGCGGCAAGGTCGCTCGGACTCCAGCGATCGACGCACTTGCCCGCGATGGCATCAATTACACCCGCGCCCATGCGCAAAGTGTTGTCTGCATGCCCGCCCGCTCCACCATGCTAACAGGACAATATGTGAGTACCCACGGTGTCTGGATGAATGGTGTTCCGCTCCCCGAAGACGCACCGAGTGTCGCCGCTTATCTGCAGGAAAAAGCAGGCTACAAAACCGCCCTGATCGGCAAAGCACACTTTGAACCCTTCCTCGATCCAGAGCTCAAATTCTATGAAAACCGCATGGCACGCATTGATGAAAATGGCCCCCATCGCGGTTTCGACCATATGGAGCTCTCAAGCCACACACCCCTCATCCTCCACTACAACAAATGGATGAGAGAGAATGCCAAAGATGAAATTCGTGGCTTCTATCAAAACATGACTGCCGACTTTGAGGTGAACGCTGCTGGCGGCGGAGATACCGGGGCCTGTCAGGTTCACAAAAACCCAGTCGCAAAAGAACATTACCACACGGACTGGGTGGCCAACCGCACGATCGCCTGGCTTGAGAGCCTTGAAGAAGAGTCAGATTGGTTTTGCTGGATGAGCTTTCCCGACCCGCATCATCCCTGGGATCCACCAGAAAGCGAGACCCACCGTGTCGATTGGCGCGACATCGACCTGCCGGAGGCTTATCCCGACGGCACCGAAAAGAACAGAGAGATTCTCGAAGGCAAGCCAAAGCATTGGATGTGGTATTGGACCGGCGATCGCACGATCAATATTGAAGCGCCACCAGCTTTCGTCCCAAAAGACATGACTCCCGATCAGGTCCGCGAAGTAAACGCCATGACCCATGTCGAAAACGAACTGATCGACGAGGCATGTGCGAAAGTGTTCCAGCGGATCAAAGAACTCGGCTGGGAAGACGATACAGACATCATCTTCACAACCGACCATGGTGAGTTTCAGGGCGACTATGGGCTTCTCTTCAAAGGCCCCTACCATGTCGAAAGTCTGATGAAACTTCCCTTCATCTGGCGCCCAGCACCAAACGCAAAGACAACACCGACAACTGTCTCCGCTCCAGTTGGGCAGGTCGACCTCGCCCCAACCTTCTGCGAGATCGCAGGCGTCGACACTCCCGGCTGGATGCAGGGACAGGCCCTCCCCCAGGATGAGACGACCGCCTCAGCGCAAGAGCGCGACAGTGTCTTCACAGAATGGGACTCTGTTTATACAGACGGCACAGAAGTCAGCCTGCGCACACTCTATAAAGACGGATACATCATCACTGCCTACAACAAATCAAACGTCTATGACGGAACAGAAGGCGAGCTCTACAATTTGGAAGACGATCCCAATCAATGGGTGAACCTTTGGGATGATCCCGCCTCCGCATCCCTGAAGAAAGATTTACTTTCGGCGCTCGCCGACGCCCATCCCCCTGCCCGCGAGCCAAAGCTCGACTGGGTCGCTATCGTTTAAGGAAAGACAGAATGCCTTCACCAACTGACAAAATGATCGCCCGCAAAGAAGGCGCTATTGGATGGATGATTTTCAACAACCCAGAGAAGCACAATTCCGTCAGCCTCGACATGTGGCAGGCGGTGCCGGACATTCTGGATGAGTTTGAGGCAGACCCGGAGATCCTTTCCATCGTACTGACAGGCGCAGGGGAAAAAGCCTTTGTAGCGGGTGCCGACATTTCTCAGTTCGAGCAGGCGCGCTCTAATCCGGAAAGTGTCCAGAACTATGAGGACACCTCCACCATCGCTTTTGAGCGGATCGCACGCTCCTCCAGACCCACTATCGCGATGATCGACGGCTACTGCATTGGCGGCGGTTTAGGCATCGCGCTTGCCTGCGATCTGCGGTTTGCGGCAGAAGGTTCGACATTTGGCATTCCCGCCGGGAAGCTTGGCCTCGCTTACCCTCTTGTCTCAACCAAACGATTGGTAGATGTGGTGGGTCCGTCATCCGCCAAAGAAATCTTCTTCACTGCGCGGCGTTTCAATCATGACGAAGCGTTGCAAATGGGCCTGATCAATCGGGTCCTGCACAAGGGCGAACTGGAAACATTTACACGGGCGACCTGTGAGCAGATAGATGACAATGCGCCGCTCACTGTTCGCAATGAAAAGAAAATCATTGATGAGCTTGTCCGGGAAGCTGACAGTTTCGACGCGAAAGCCTGTCTGCGCCTGATCGGCGAATGCTTTGACAGCGACGACTATGCAGAAGGTCGCGCCGCATTCATGGAAAAAAGAAAACCCAACTTCAAAGGCAAATAAGAAAGAGAACTCATGGGAGAACGTCTAAAAGATAAAGTCGCCATCATTACTGGCGGCACCAGCGGGATCGGCCGCGGCACGGTCGATCTGTTTTTGGCCGAAGGGGCCAAGGTCGTCGTCGGCGATGTGCAGGAGCATCGCGGAGAGGAAATGACGCTAACCCTTGGAGATGATTTCTCCTACTGCCAGACCGACGTCTCTCAGGAAGCAGATGTCAAAAACCTCGTTGAGCATACGGTTGAGAAGTTTGGCCGCGTCGACTGCATCTTCAACAATGCGGGTTTTGGTGGCGTCGGCGGACAGCTCGACGAAATCGACATGGATGGCTTCGACACATCAGTCGGTGTGCTCCTGAAGGGCGTCTTTCTCGGCTACAAATACGCCGTGCCGGTCATGAAAAAGCAGAGCTCCGGCTCCATCATCTCAACCGCAAGCGTCGCAGGACTTCAGGCAGGCTTTGGACCTCAGGTCTATTCCGCCTGCAAGGCCGCTGTTGCGCATCTTGCGAAAACAGCAGCATTGGAGCTCGGCGAGTTTAACATTCGTTCCAACGCCATTTGTCCGGGTGGCATCGCGACACCCATCTTTGCAAGCGCTTTGGAACTGGGCGCAAACGCAGCAGATGAGTTCGCCGAGTTCATGAAACCGCGCCTTGCGAAGCTTCAGCCCGTCGCGCGCTCCGGCGTGCCCAATGACATTGCGGAGATGGCTCTATTCCTCGCGTCAGACGCTTCCACCTTCGTCACGGGCCAGATCATCGCTGTCGACGGTGGCCTTACGGCAGGACGCATGCGCGGCCTTTCTGACGCTGTCAATTTTGAAGAAACAATCAACGAGTTTCTATCAACCCATAAAGCCGACTAGAAGCGAAACGCGTCGCCACCGCGACCAAGGACTGGAACTGCGCCATCGGGGCAACTACCCCCGGTGGCGTATTTGTCTGCAACCTCACGCGCCATCACACTGGCGTTCGCATTTGCCAGCGCATCGATATAGGCAACGTGACAGCTATCTCCGTCGCGGAACCGGGACACGACCAGAACCTGCCCATTTGAATAGGAACCATCTTCCGTCATCTGCTGATAGGTATAACGGACGATGGTTGCAAAGGGTTCTGCACCAGTACGGTTCGGAGCCCGCCATTCAAGCTTAGGCCCAAGATTGTTAAATGGGGGAATTGTCTCACCAAGCGGGCGTACGCCCACCGGCGCAAAAACATCAACCGGCTCTTCCGGTTCGGTCTCGACTACATCAACCATGACATCCGCTTCTTCCACGGCGGCTTCCAACGGGTCTAAAACCGGCTCAGCTGTTTCCTCGAGCTCTGCGGGTTCTTCTTCAATGATCAGCGCCTCACCTGGTTTCCGGTAAGCTAGATAGAGACGCAGGTCACCTTCAGTCGCATACACTTCATAACCGTGCTGCCCAGAACATTTGACTTGGACAAATCCAATTTCGGACTCCTCTTCGATAAGAGCACATTTTCCAAGATCAAGGTCCGAATAGGAGCTCGTGTAAGAGGCAGCACTCACCGCTGTTGCCCACAAGAGAGTCCCGGCAACGCCAGCTATACCAATGTAACGCTTCTTCATATCACCCCTCCACAACCAACTGGTTCTTCACCCGCGCAACGCGATGACGCAGGTCGAATTGCATCGCGTCCTTGCCCCCAACCTCGTCAAGCAATGTGTCCACACTTTGGCGGTCATCACCCTGAAGTGGCTGGTAGAAATCCAGCACACGCTGCAGCATCCACTGCTCAAAGGTGAACATGCCCCGTTCGCCCGTCACAGGCGTGCCATCTGCTTCTTTCAGCACAAAGCTCTGTTTGCCGATGGCGCGGGGAATATCCACGCCAGGATTCTGATCAATCCAGTCTGCAAAGGACGCGACCATGTTGTGGAGCGGCGGAAACTGCTCTTCAAAGATGCGGCGGAGCACCGGATAGAGCGATTCCGGAACTTCGTCATCCGGGAAAAACGCACCTGCCTTGGGCTCAGGGGCCATCATTCGTTCAACCCATTTCGCCACATTTGGCGCAATCCGCTTCATGATTTCGCCAGAGGCCGGATCACGATATTGGTGCGCATAAAGCGGGCCGATCATACCAAAATCGCCAATGCTCGGGCGGGTTCCCAGAAGATAGGGATGGATTGCAAAATGTGCGTCCAGATCTCGAAGCAACTGTTCGTAGGACGCTTCCACCGCCTTTTCTGTTACTGGGGTGACCCCAAGGATAGGGAGCGAACCTTCGAAGGGCTTGCACGTTTTTTTGCCTACCTCAATCTGCTCAGCTTCGCTCAGATCAGGCTGGGACACCTTGCCGAACTCCAGATACATGGCCTCAGCATTATGGTTCCACCGATAGTGCATGGCGGGGATCTTCATCCATTCATCACCGTAGAGCTCAAACAACCGGGAGATCGTGCCCTGGCGCGGCGTGGACGGATAGATTGAGGGCTCTGGAAACCGCTCTTCGAGAAAATCGATAATGTCGCTCGTATCCTGAACGGCGATATCGTCCGGCGAGATCAAAACCGGCATCATGGCGACACCCGTCCGGGGAAGAATGACGTTTAGATATACATCGCGATCTGCATTCACCTCGTCATAGGGGATATCCTTATAGCGCAGATAGGATCTAACCTTGCCCGTGAAGTAAGAAATTTCCGCGCCCAGTAGTTGATACGTATCCGTCATGCCTATCCCAATGGTTCAATTTGGTTATGGCATGCATCATGCCGTTTTGCTGCAATTTAGCCTTTGTTTTCAATTCCGCCAAGCCGTTCAACTTATTGTAAATACTGACTGGAATAGCCTGCCCATACACGAAAAAGACCAGGTATGACGTGACGACAAAAGTCAAAATTGATCGCCGACGAAGACGCCGCGTCGCCACTGCCATATCAGGCCGGATTGTTTATCCTGGCATCGACGCTGAATGCTGGATCAACCAGATGTCAGCCACAAGCGCCTTGGTTGAAGTTGTTCCCCTCCCCGCGCTTGAGGCACCTGTCGCCCTTGATGTACCTGGCATTGGCTTCTCCAGAGGCATTGCAGTCCGGCACACCGGCCGCCATGTTTGTGTCCGCCTCGACCCTTCACTTCACAAAGAACAGGCGATGGATGACCGGCTTTACGAACTCATCAAGAGCCAGACAGATACCACCCAAGACGACTGAATCCACCCGCGACACTGCACGACCGCCCCGCTACACTCCCTGAAAAACACAATAAGGGAGACGCATCATGAAACTTGACGGCGCAGTAGCCATTGTTACCGGATCAGCCGCAGGCTTGGGCGCGGCCACAGCCATCCGCCTCGCAAAATCCGGATCAAAAGTCGCAATCAACTACACAAAATCAGAAGACGAAGCCAAAGCAGTCGTCGCTGAAATAGAAGCAGCCGGTGGCGAAGCAATCCTCGCCCAAGGCGATGTGTCAGACGATGCCGCCTGCAAAAAGATCGTCCAGACGACAATCGACAAATGGGGTCGGGTCGATATTCTCGTGAACAATGCAGGCACCACCCAGTTCGCTGACCATGACGATCTGGACGCCCTTCAGGCAGAGGATTTTCACCGCATCTATGGTGTGAACGTTATCGGGGCCTATCAGATGATCCGAGCGTGTCAGCCTCACATGAAAAGCCAGGGTGAAGGCTCGGTCGTAAACATCTCGTCCATAGCAGGTGTAACAGGCGTTGGGTCGTCGGTGGCCTATGCGGCGTCCAAAGGCGCCATGAACACGATGACACTCTCCCTTGCCCGCGCGCTCGCGCCGGAGATCCGTGTGAATGCAGTCTGCCCCGGGTTTATCGGCACCCGCTGGTTCCGCGATAAGTTCGGCGAAGCGACATTTCAGAAGATCGTCAAAAACCAGGAAGATACCATGCCGCTCAAACGCGCGGGTACGCCGGAAGACATTGCAGCTACGGTCTGTTTCTTCGCGGGTGAAGGGTCTGACCATATTACCGGTGAAACCCTCATCACTGACGCAGGCATGCATTTGCATTTCGCGCCACTTTCGGCGCGCTGAACCACTCATGCAGAAGGCTTGGCTTCAGGTCTTCTGCAAAAACGCAAGCACTGCCTGTTTATAGGCAGGGTCTCCAACAGTACGCATATGATCACGCCGGGAGATCGTCACCGCCTCTCCCCTTGGAAAGGGCTCTGCAAGCCTCTCTGCCGACCCGGCAATTTCATCACGGTCTCCAGCAACCACCAGGACTGGAACCTCAACCTGCGCCAAGTCTGCATCCGTGAGCTTATCCCGCGGCACCTGATAGCAGGCGGCGAGCGCCTCCCTGTCCTGCCCATTCTTATCCGCAAACGCCCGAAAGGCGCGGCCCACAGGCGTCTTAGCATCATGCAGACTGTTTGCGAGCAGAGCTTCAACCACCGGTTCGATTTGGCCTGATGGCGCGAAGAGCCGGTCGCCGACCCCGGCAAGGACAACAGACCGACAGCGGCTCGGATGATCCATCGCAAACCGGAGGCTCAGCATGGCCCCAAGCGAGTAGCCCATAATGTCGGCCTGGGTGATCCCCAGATGATCAAGAAGTGCGAGAATGTCAGACGCCATCACCCCCCGATCATAGTCCGATGCATCGTACAAATCATCGCTGTCCCCATGCCCTCTAAGGTCAAACATCACGACCTGCCGCCCGGCATTCACAAGCGCATCGACCCAACCAGGTTCTATCCAGTTGACCGCGTGGGTCGAGGCAAAACCGTGCACCAGAATGATGGGATCCCCCGTGCCCTCAACCCTGTAAGCCAGTTGCACATTGCCTGATTGAAAATAGTCCACAAATCCCTCCGTTATGACCGGACACCTGGCACCTAGAGCACGCCTGCGAAGAGTGTATAGTATGACGATCAATCGGACGGGGACTAAAATGACTGATGCTGCTGCTCTGAAACGCCAAGCCTGTGACGCCATCGATTCAATGAGCGATGAGCTCATTTCGATCTCGCACGAGATTCATGCGAACCCGGAACTAGCCTTCCATGAGCATAAAGCTGCAGCCCTTTTGTCCGACCGCGTGGAGAAGGAAGGCCTATCGGTCACTCGAGAGGCTTACGGCCTAGAAACAGCCTATGCCACTGAGTTTGGCGACAAGGGTCCCACCATCGGCATTCTGTCTGAGTATGACGCCTTGCCCGGCATCGGCCATTCCTGCGGCCACAACATCATTGCCACAACGGGTTTGGGTGCCAGCCTTGCGCTTGCAAAACTCAACGGCGCGCTGCCTGGTCGCGTCCGCTACCTCGGCACGCCCGCAGAAGAACAAGGCGGTGGCAAGGAACTGATGGCGCAGGAAGGCGCCTTCGACGGCCTGGATGCAGCAATGATGGTGCACCCTGCAGGGGTCGACCTTGCGACCATGCCCTGCATCTGCGTCTCAGAAGTTGAAGTGATCTACACAGGCAAAAGCGCGCACGCGTCTGCAATGCCTCATGCAGGCCTGAATGCGCTGGACGCATTGGTGACAGCCTACCAATCAATCGCGCAGCTGAGACAACACATCAAACCGACAGAACGGATCCACGGCATCATCAATGAAGGAGGCGTCGCCCCCAACATTGTCCCCGACCGGGCGAGTGGCGTCTTCTACGTCCGTGCCGCTGAGGCAATCTCTCTTGCAGCATTGAAAGCCCGTGTGCAGGCCTGTTTCGAAGCGGGGGCACTAGCGACCGGTTGCACAGCAGATATCCGCTGGGCGAAAGCTGACTATCTGGATATGAAAACCAGCTGGCCAATTGCAGAAGCCTATGAGGCAAACGCGCGCGCTCTGGGGCGCGATTTCTTCCCGCTTGATAAAATGCCATCCGGTTCCGCAGGCAGCACGGACATGGGCAATGTGAGCCACCGCGTGCCATCCATTCACCCCATGATCGCTTCAGCGCCCCCAAGCGTTGTCATTCACAATCCAGAATTCGCTCGTTGGGCTGGGAGTGAGATGGGCGATAAAGCCTGCATTGACGGCGCCAAATCCCTGGCCATGACGGCAATTGATTTCATGACAGATCACGCCATGCAGGAAGCCGCTAAAGCTGGCTTCGCTGAAACGGCGGAAAACTCCGCCCGCTCTGTTGGCGCAGCGTTTAATGCTGAAGGGTCGATTGCCCTTGGCGGATGTGGCTGCTGCTAGTCTGAAGCCGCTGCTGCTTCCGCAGTCTTTGCCCGCTCTTCCAGCTGTCTTCGGACATCTTCCTGCATGTCCTTATTGAGGGGAAAGCCCCACATGATGGCAGCGACACCAAAATTACAGATCATCGGCGTGGCAACAAAGACGATCGACAGACCTCGAATGGCGGCTTCGGTGTTTTCTGCACCCGGGACGAAACCGATAAGGCTCAGGGTCCAGAAGACAACACCAACCGCAATAGCCCCACCTGTTTTGGATGTGAGTGTCATCAGCGCGTAGAAAAGCCCGGTACGCCGGTGCCCGGTCTCCAGCTCATCAATGTCAGCGACATCAGCCAGAATAGAGCGATAGAGGATCGTCACACTGCCGACGTTTACGCCGAGAAACGTGAAAACGGCCGCTGCTGCGTAAAAATTTCCAGGCGGGATAAGGAAGAGTGTCGGTACCATGAGGGCATTGAATAGTGCTGCTGAAATGAGCGCCTGATGCTTGCCGAGCTTATAGCTGAGCTTCACCACCACCGGCACAAAGCCAAGTCCGGCAAAGAAGTAGATCAGCAGTAAAACACTCGGAACGCCAATCTGCAGCACATAGGTCGCCTGGAACAAGAACATAGAGCCGAGAGCCGCGCCGGAAAATCCACTTAAGAAGTCTGCTGCAATCACACGCTGAAGCGGTCGGTTGTTCAACAATGGACGGACAGCTTCTCGAAGGGGAAGCTCTTGTTTTTGCGACAACTCACCGAATTCCGGCACCTTCCAGACGGCAATCGCGACAGTGATCGGCAAGAGCACAATGATGAACCAGCCCATTGCCGCAACACGGTCAGCTTCTACGTTCGCACCACCCAACTGTTCAATTGCAACAGGGATCAGCAGCACCACCGGCACACCAAGTATGACGAACCCCTCTCGAAATCCCATGATCCGGGACCGCTGGTCATAGTCCTCGTGAAGCTCAGCTCCCCATGCCATGTGATTGAGACTGGCCATGGTGAAGCCGATATAGAGGATGAACATCCATGCGAAGAGATAGAGGCTACTGGACGGCGCACTCGGCATAAAAAGCATCCACGCCGAGAGAAGAACGATCGGAACAGATCCTGCTATCCAGTGCCGCCTGCGTCCCCACCGAGAAGGAAAGCGGTCGGAGATCACGCCCATCATAGGGTCCGTCACAACGTCCCACAGGCGCGCGATCATGAAAACAGTACCAACGGCGGCAAGCCCTAGCCCCATTTGCTCAGCATAGAACTGAGGTAGGTAAACGGAGATAGGCAGACCCATGGCAGCCATGGGTACGGCGGGTCCGGCGAAGGCGGCCA
>Ga0316205_10005276_pt1 | contig 10811 bp, 6 predicted proteins | sample 3monthpyrite_MG_FD_204941 | JGI IMG/M metagenome (GOLD analysis project Ga0316205, IMG submission 204941) | Microbial mat bacterial communities from mineral coupon in-situ incubated in ocean water Damariscotta River, Maine, United States -... | ecosystem: Environmental > Aquatic > Marine >...
CCTTTATTTCAGGATCAAAAATCAAACAATATTTCCATTTCTGCTAACCCTGAATATTATCAGGGTTGGAAAAATGATGCCTATAGTCTGACAATAGAACCTTTTTTAAGACTGGATGCGAATGATATCGAACGCACTCATTTTGATATGCGTGAATTTATCTTTGCCGTAAATCGAGATACCTGGGAATTCAAGATTGGAGTCGGCAAGGTATTCTGGGGGGTAACAGAAGCACAACATCTGGTCGATGTCATCAATCAGTCTGATCTGGTTGAAAGTCTGGATACTGAAGACAAGCTTGGGCAACCCATGCTTCACCTGTCGCTTATAAGAAACTGGGGTACCAGTGAATTCTTCATTTTACCTGGTTTCAGAGAAAGAACCTTTCCCGGAAAAAAAGGACGGCTACGCATATCTCCATACGTAGACAGCAGCCAGTCCCTGTATACATCAGGGAATAAAGATAAGCAAACCGACTATGCATTTCGTTATAGCCATTCCAGGGGCAGCTGGGACTACGGCTTATCCTGGTTTTATGGCACCAATCGTGATCCGGGGTTTACCACGGGTACAGACAGTAATAGTCAGCCTGTTCTGGTTCCTGTTTATAGTATGATGCATCAAGCCGGGCTGGATGTTCAATTAGTTAATGGTGCCTGGCTATGGAAGTTTGAAGCAATACATCGCAGATCAAATGGTGGCAGTTACAATGCAACAACATCCGGATTTGAATATACCTGGGTTGGTATTTTCGGTAGTAGCTACGACCTTGGTCTGATCACTGAATATCTATATGACAGCCGAGGCAATGCCGCGCCAACATTATTTGACAAGGATTTTCTACTGGGCGCACGGTTTGTATTTAACGATGCTGCCTCTTCCGAAATATTATTAGGTACTATTGTAGACCCTAAAAAACATGAATATCTGTATGTACTGGAGGCCAGTACACGTTTAAATGATAACTGGAAACTGAATATTGAAGCCAGAATATTTTCCGGTTTGAGCCCTGCTTCATCTTTTTATGATCTTCGGAATGATGACTTTCTGCAGATAGAGCTGCAATATTACTTCTAGTCCTTTTGATCTTGTTTGTTTAGCTGTAAACAAACAAAACTCAGATCGTCCGACAGTTCTGCGTTACCAATATGATTCTCAGTCATACTTAATATAAAGTTTTTAATAAAATCCGGCGTCAAATGTGCGGACATTCCAAGTACTTCGATAATCTTTTCTGTCCCCAACTGGTTGCCAGCTTCATTCCGGAGTTCTGATAAACCATCCGTATATGCCAGCAAGGTATCCCCGGGATTAAAATCCGTCGTATTTATTTCACAGGTATAATGATCAAGTACTCCAAGCACCGGTCCTGCTTCACCAAGTAACTTAACTTCCTTATTCTGCTGCATGACAATAGGTGGATTATGACCGCAGTTAATATATTCAATCTGTTCTCGTGCCGGGTCTAACTGTAACAATGCTATTGTCAGAAAACGTCCACGTACACTGGTATTAATCACTGACTGGTTTATGACAGGCACAATTTCATTTAATTTGTATTCCTGGCTTGCCAGAGTCGTTACGATTGCCTGTATGTTAGACATCAGTAAAGCAGCTGCATAACCTTTACCAGACACATCAGCAATAACGATCAGACATGTTCCATCCGGACGTGGAATTACATCAAAATAATCACCTCCAACTTGCCTTGCTGGGCAATAATACGTTTCTATGCTAAATCTTTCAGTATTAAAATGCCCCCTGGGTATCAAACGCTTTTGAATTTCTGCTGCCTGCTCCAGGTCATCCTCAACGAACTTCATTTTTTCTTCAGTGCTGACAACTGAAACGACCTTCTCCAGCATGCTACGAGATAATCGTGCAATGACACCCGCAGCAATCCCCATCATGATAAAAACAGTACATTTGAGTAACACCTGTATCCATAGTGTCTCTGGCGTATCTGTAAAACTTTCATTATTCATCCATAGGTAATAGGCTGCAATAAACTGACCAGCTGAAAATCCCCCTGAGAGAACCGCAAACATGGGCCTTAATGACATACTGGTCAACCCAATAACCAGTAAATAGAATAAAGGGGCTGTAGATGACATTGCAAATTCAGAATTGACCAGTCTCGCACTCACCAGCATATAAAAAGTTACCGTTGATATTTGCAATATCAGATTAATGTATTTAAATGATGGATGGTAAAAATCTTTGGTCATCAGAAAAGATACACCCATGAACCAGACAACCAGAATGCTACTCATTATTCGGGTGAAATCCAGAAAGGCACTCATCTCGGGGGTATGGTCTGCCTGAGCAAACAAGTTCATTACAATAATGGTAACAGCCAGAATCCAGCCTGCTAGTTGTTGTGATTTTTTCTCTACTAACAGCAGCTCTTTTTCCAGCAATTTTTTATAATGTGCTTCGCTCATAGCATCTCTTGATTTGTCTCACTAACATCTTATTTTTATCACTTAACGGCACATAGTATACGCAAACATGGGAATAGATTGATACCCTTCCCTGATTTGATTCTAGATAATTCACATCACGCTGGTTAAATCATTTATTTCATTTATAATGAAACCATGCCACTGGCCGAGTTTAAACTAATTGAAAAATACTTTACCAAAACACCTGTTTCTGGTGAAGGAACTGTCCTGGGTATTGGTGACGATGCTGCAATTGTTTACATCCCGAATGGTTATAAACTTGTCACATCTGTTACTCAACAGTTATTTTCTCAAGATAGCTGCAATAGTGATAAAACCGGAGTTACATTATTAAATCAGGCTCTCATCGATTTCAAACATCTCTACCCTGACAGTAAAGCAGAATGGGCGACATTATCAATCAGCTTATCTACTCTGAATGAAAACTGGCTATTGAAATTCAGTCAGGAATTTTACAACTGCGCACTGAAACATAATATTCAGTTAATTGGCGGTGACACCAGCAAAGGGCAGAATATATTACGAATCAATCTAAGTGGATTAGACAAACTATCAGTATAGATATACATAACCACCCAGATTAGCGCTACAAATTGAGAGCCCGGCCTTTTATTTTCTGTTCGGCAGCACTGACTGGAGTTTCTCACTCGCATTACGTAACAATTGCTCTGTCTCTTCCCAGCCAATACATGCATCAGTAACTGAAACACCATATTTAAGCTGACTCAGATCTTCAGGCACTGGCTGCGACCCTTCAAACAGATTACTTTCAAGCATTAATCCGACAATGGACTGATTGCCATCAATAATCTGATTGACGCAATGTTTTACAACATTTGATTGTTGTTTATAGTCTTTATCAGAATTTCCATGACTACAATCGACAACCAGGTTTTTTGAAAGCCCTGCTTTTTCCAGTTCCTTTTCACATTTAGCGATATTTTCCTCATCATAATTAGGCTTACCACCGCCACCGCGTAACACAACATGGCCATGCTTGTTGCCACGTGTATGAAATACGGCACACTGGCCATTCTGATCAATACCTAAAAAATGATGTGGCTGAGAAACTGAATGTAATGCATTAATAGCAACAGACATACTTCCATCAGTACCATTTTTAAAACCGACCGGTGTTGATAAACCACTCGCCATTTCACGATGTGTTTGCGATTCGGTAGTGCGTGCACCAATTGCAGACCAGGTAATCAGGTCAGATAGGTACTGTGGTGTAATAGGATCAAGTGCCTCGGTGGCTGTAGGCATGCCCATTTCTGCCAGTTCCATCAATATCAGACGTGACAAAAATAATCCTTTTTCAATATGAAAAGAATCATCCATATACGGGTCATTAATCAGACCTTTCCAGCCAACTGAAGTCCGTGGCTTTTCAAAATAAACACGCATGACGATATACAAGGTATCCTGAAGTTCATCAGCAAGTGCCTTGAGTTTATGTGCATATTCTCGTGCAGCCCCAAGATCATGTATTGAACAGGGTCCAACGACGACAAACAAACGATGGTCAGAGCCATTGAGTATGTTTTCAATTGTCTCGCGGCCCGATAACACAGTCTCAGCACCCTGCTTACTCATTGTCAGCCGCGCCTTTACCTGAGCAGGCGTGGGTAATAGATCCTGCGATACTACATTTACGTTATTCAAGTTTTTTTCAGTCATGGTCCAGTATGTCTAGTCTTCAGCTATCTACCCAGAGCAGATAGCAACGTTTCAGTATTAAGCGCCGTATAATACCTTATTTGATGATTTTTCACATATTTTCAATAAAATTTGTCTTCAGCAACATCTGATTAATTCATTAACTTCTATCTTGCATGCACAAAAACCGGACTCTACCCAGCGAAAGTTCGTAATATCTGAGCAATATCCTGATATTACATGTCTTTCGACACCTTAATGCCGGGTTAAGTGAGCATATTCTACTCCATCCAGCATTAATCTGAGGTTTCTGAATATCCCGTAAATCCTTAGCCTTAGGGGGTATTCAATGCCCTGCTTGCGCTCTATAATTACCGACAATTAATCTTATCACTGGAGTACCTGATGGCTAATACTGATTCTGAAAGCAACATGGAGCTGGTTAGCGGCATAACCGCCTTTGAAGGCAAACACTTTTCTACTGCAGCCCGACTGCTTTCACCACTAGCGTCTGATGGCGATGCCGAAGCACAATTCCGTATGGCAATTATGTACCAAAATGGCCTGGGAATGGTTAGAAACGATCAGTTAGCATTTGAAAACATGCAGGCAGCAGCCAAACAGGGTCATGCGCTGGCGATGCACGGCCTGGGCTTCATGTACATGGAAGGTGAATGTGCTGACAAAGATATGACTCTTGCAGTTGAATGGTTTCACAAGGCTTCAGATGCGGGCATGCAGGGTTCTATGACTACACTGGCTATGATGTACCGAGATGGAAATGGCGTTGAACAAAATCAGGAAGAAGCCAACCGATTGTTCACCCTGGCCGGCTTTGATCCTGCTGAATTCAGTTAGCGCGATCTGCTAACCCAGTGTTCTTGATCCAATTTCGTAGCAGTCACTTGACAAGCCTTCATGCTGTATCACTCTTTCAAGTTGTTTTTTCATCAATAGCTGACGAGCCGGGTCATAACGCTTCCAACGGGTAAATGCATGTAACATTCTTGCCGCAACTTGTGGATTGATATCATCCAGCCGAATGATCTGATCCGCGAGGAACTGATAACCCGCTCCATCTTCACGGTGAAAACAAACAGGGTTACCCATTGCAAAACTACCTATTAATGCCCGTACCTTGTTCGGGTTATTAATAGAAAATGCTATGTGTGACATGAGTTCCTGTACTCGTTCAAAGGTATCTTCTGAAGTTGATCGCGCCTGTAACCCAAACCATTTATCCAGTACCAGTGTGTCATCCTTCCATTTTTGATAAAAATCGTCCAGAAAGGCATGCTTGTTCGGTATTTGACTATCAGTAATACAGCCTAGTGCTGCCATGGAATCTGTCATGTTGCTGGCATTTTGATATTGTTTTACACAAAGTTCATTTATGGCTGGGTCATTCAGTGTCATTAAATAAGATAATGCTACATTTTTTAACCTGCGCGCAGACACTGACTCACTATCAAAACTATATGACACTACCTGTGAATGTTGTTCATAAGTATCTGTGAACTCCTGTTTTAATATTTGCGCAAGTTTTGTTTTCAGCAAGTCTAGTGCAGTATGTATAAGAGTCACATCAACAACACTTTTCTGTAATTCGGCCAGATAGTTTTCAGATGGCAGACAGATAATTTCTGCAATCAACCCTTTATCGAGCATTTTATCCATTAAGAGAGATTTCAATGCATCAATCAGGGTATGTGAAATATTCAGTTCATTGTTTCCCTTGCCATCTATATATTCTTGCAAGGTATTAAGTAGAAGTGTTTGCCCTGCTTCCCACCGGTTGAACTCATCATTATCATGCTTGATCAAAAAAGCAAGATGCTCATCATTATATGCGTAATTAACTACTACGGGTGCGGAAAAGCCTTGTAACAGTGATGCAGCCGGTTTGTTTTTAATTTCATTAAAAACAAATATTTTTGACGGTGCATCCAGTATCAAAACCATTTCATTCTTTGCATTAACAGTGAATTCACTATCTGATTTTACCGATAAAAGCTGCCCTGACTCAGCATCATATAAACTGCAAATAACAGGAATATAGAAAGGTAGCTTGTCGTCCTGACCTTTTTGCGAAGGACAATGTTGTTTCATCTCTATTGTGTATTGCCGTGTAGTCGAGTCATAGTGATCTGTTATATCAACAATCGGAGTGCCTTCCTGATCATACCAGCGCCTGAATTGTGTCAAATCTGCATGATTCGCATCTGCCATGGCAGTACAAAAATCATCAGTCGTTACTGCCTGACCATCATGACGTGAAAAATACAAGTCCATGCCACGTCGGAAACCTTCTACGCCGAACAGAGATTGGTACATACGAACAACTTCAGCGCCCTTGTTATAGATTGTTACGGTATAGAAGTTATTAATCTCTACGTATGAAGAAGGTCGAACCGGGTGCGACATTGGGCCAGCATCCTCGGCAAACTGGTGACTTCGTAGTACTCTGACGTCCTGAATTCGTTTGACCGTTCGTGAAGTCATATCACAACTGAACTCCTGATCCCTGAATACGGTAAGTCCTTCTTTCAGGCTTAGCTGAAACCAGTCTCGACAGGTTACACGATTACCCGTCCAGTTATGAAAATATTCATGTGCAATAACACTTTCAATACCATCATAATCGTCATCAGTTGCTGTTTCAGGACTGGCAAGTACATACTTGCTATTAAATACATTCAATCCTTTGTTTTCCATCGCCCCCATATTAAAATCATTAACCGCAACAATCATGTAAATATCCAGATCATACGCAAGACCATATTTTTGCTCGTCCCATAACATGGCTTTTTTTAATGACTGCATTGCATGGTCACATTTATTTATATTTTCAGGCTCAACATAGATTTGCAAACATACTTCTCGTCCTGTCATTGTTGTAAATTTATCTTCAATGTATTCAAGCTTACCTGCAACCAAAGCAAATAAATAACAGGGTTTTTTATATGGGTCATGCCATTCAACCCAATGAAGATTATTATCAAGCGTGCCTGTGTTTACCTTATTTCCATTAGATAGTAGCACCGGATAAAGATCACGATCAGCGATTATTTTCACCCTGAAGGTTGCCATAACATCCGGGCGATCAGGATAATAGGTTATTTTACGGAAACCCTGTGCCTCACATTGGGTACAGAAATTACCACTCGACTGATAAAGACCTTCCAAAGAAAGGTTTTTCCCGGGGTATATCCTTGTTTCAATGCGTAATCCAAAATCATCCGGGCACTGGAAAATAGTCAGTGAATCATCTTCAACACAATATTGATCTTCACTAAGGGGTATTTCATTAATTGAAACGGATAATAACTCAAGCTCTTTTCCATCAAGTACCAGGGGGCTATCTGTCTGTTTTCGGACCTCTAATACAGCGTTAACAATGGTATGGTCTTCGCTTAATGTGAATTCGAGATCCACACTCTCAATCAGGTATGAAGGTGGTTGATAGTCTTTTAAATATATGGTTTTTGGTGTATCAGTTCTCATGGTTTACCCGGATTCTCAATTGCATGTTTGCAGGTATATTACCGCAGACAAGATCACGGATGTAGTATTATTTAAGGATTACTCCAGTCTGGCAAGGAACCTGTCGATTGACAATGGATGACTAAAATGAAACCCCTGAGCTGACTGGCATCCAGATTGCAGCAGATAGTCTACCTGGTCCTGCGCCTCTACCCCTTCTGCAACAATATCCAGTTGTAAACTTTTACCCAGATTTATGATTGCCTTGACCAGACTCGCATCATCTGATTTATGATTAATATCCATGATAAAACTTTTATCTATTTTTAGCGTATTCACAGGAAAACGCTGCAAATAACTAAGTGAACAAAACCCCGTACCAAAATCATCTATCGCTATTCGTAACCCTTGCTGACGAAGGGCTTCAAGCTGGATTCCATTTTCTACCATCATGCTTTCAGTAATTTCAAGCTCAATGCTATCCGGTGAAAATTTGTATTGATGTACAATATCTGAAAATAAATGTGTTAAACCAGTCTGATCCAGTTGGACTGGCGACAAGTTGATAGCCATCCTGAAAGCCTTGCTTGTCCTGGCTTGTATAATCTGTAAATCCTGACATGCCTGATGAATAACAAATTCACCAATTTTACGAATTAATCCGGTTTCTTCTGCAATAGGAATAAACTCCAGCGGCTCAATATCTCCCAGTAATGGATTATGCCAGCGTAATAAAGCTTCACACCCCGTCCAGACAGACGTAGCAATATCAACCTGAGGTTGATAGACAAGATATAGTTCCTTCTTGTCAAGTGCATGCCTGAGCTCTGTCTCAAGCTCCATTCTTCTTGCAGTCACCTGATTCATTTTTTCTGAAAAGAAGCAGTATGTGTTTCTTCCATGATCTTTGGCATTATATAAAGCCGTATCAGAGGCCCGAAGGAGCTCCTCCGAATTTTCACCGTCAGATGGATAAATTGCAATGCCGGCACTGCATGAACAAACGATTTCTCTGTTTCCAACTGTAAATGCTTTTTCGAATGCTGACTGTATCTTGATGAACACATGCTCAACGTGATCAGATGACTCCAATAGTGGCAAAACAATCAAAAATTCATCACCACCCAGGCGTGCGATGGTATCGCCCGCACGCAGAATTGATTTCAAACGATCTGCACACTGTACTAGCAATTCATCACCTGAAAGGTGTCCAAAACTATCATTCACTCGTTTAAAGTGATCCAGATCCAGAAAAACAACCCCCGTAACAGCCGTACCCCGTTCAGACTGGTTAATAGCCTGATCGAGACGATCAATACCTAACAAGCGGTTTGGTAATTTAGTTAAATGATCAAAATGAGCTTGCTGAATTAATTGATATTCATAAGACTTTTGCTGTTTTTTCAAAAACCGATAAACCACATATCCTGTTATGAGCAACCCAATAAACAGGATGACAGGTAATAACATATCCTTTAAAAAATACTGGTAAACCAAACTCTGAGGGATTGAAACTATTGAATACAGATTCCATTCAGGAAGATACAAACCAGCATAAATACGTTCACCTGTAGAAAATACAGAAGATATACCTGAATCAGAATCAGTAGTCTTTATATTTGAGACAATGTAACGAAATATGTCGGGAGCAACATCCTGTCCATACGTTTCATGCCTGTCATTCACTACAGGCTTTAACATCTGCCAATATGAATCAGGCCGTAACAAGCCTGCCTGAAACCCTTCAGGCAACTTGATGTTTTTCCAGAAAACAGATGACTTACTGATACCAATACCTGCCGTCACTACCAGAGGTACACCTCCTTTCTCATCTTTTACTGCCATACGAATGGGTATCAACCAGTTCTGCAGCAAGCGCATATAGTATGTTCGCCCAAGCAACATCTTTTCGGTAGCCAATACTGCTTTAAATGTTTTCGTAGACTGTGGTTGAGTTAACAAATTCGGTAACAATGCATTTTTTTGAATACCGGATACAATTACCAGCTGTCCATCTGAGCGCGCCAGGCCAAATGCGATTAATTCCGGGTTAAGCCGAATGAGTTGATCAACAAGTGCCTTACCGCGTTCAGGATGATTGCCTGCATCAAGATCAAGCAATCGCTCACCGAGAAGCTTTAGCATTGCCCGATAGTGGTAAAATGTCTGATTGCTGCCTTGAGCCAGCAACTGGTTAGTAGCACGTAATTCGTTTACAGCATGCTGATTAACTGTTATCCAGGTAAAATAAAAGATGAAGCTAAAGCTGATGACAATAATCAGTGAAAGAACCGCAAAGAACGTATTCAGAGGTGAACGAAACTGCGATAACCGGCTTTTTAACATTTCCATATATTAGCTACCTTGAGATCTAACCTCTGATTATGACCAGCCAATATCGGTTTGACAAGAATTACCCGTTAAATCAACACCCAAGGTAATAAATATTGGCAATTTAGCCATCTTATAGTCATATATCTGAATAAAATCTGATTTTCTGACATGAATAAACATGCCTGAGCAGGCTGTAAACAATAAATATATTATTATACAAGAAATATACTTCTGCCTGACTTGAAGAAGTTACAGCTTATGGCATACTGCTCTAATCTACTAATTATATAAGTATTTTATAAAGTCTAAGTCCCTTGAAAAATCGTATTATTTTTTTTATTGTTTTCTTAAAAATAGCGCCTCTATCCGCAAGCATAGCCTGTCAACCATGGCAAGCGCATACGAATACTGATTTAACAAACCTTAAGATCAATACGATTACAATAAAACCCCAAAATATTTTTAATCATGATAATCCTGCAGAAAACCATGGCATACATCGCCTGACTAACGTTCTTCACATAAAAACCCGTATTGATACAATCAAATGGCAATTACTCTTCAAAAAAGGTGATCAGCTTGACTTGCGATTACTTAAGGAAACAGAACGAAATATCAGGGCAAACAGTTATATCAAAAATGCAGCCATCAAACCTGTACGTATTTGTGGTGATCAGGTAGACATACTCGTAACCACAATTGATAACTGGACGCTTACCCCCGGTGTTTCCTACAAGAAATCGGGGGGAGAAAACACTTCCGGCATACAAATTACTGAAAGAAATCTATTTGGTAAAGGTAAATCGCTCACTTTTAGTTATGACAAGGGCATTGACAGGAATGAATCCCTGTTCCGATATACAGATCCAC
>Ga0316205_10005277_pt1 | contig 10810 bp, 5 predicted proteins | sample 3monthpyrite_MG_FD_204941 | JGI IMG/M metagenome (GOLD analysis project Ga0316205, IMG submission 204941) | Microbial mat bacterial communities from mineral coupon in-situ incubated in ocean water Damariscotta River, Maine, United States -... | ecosystem: Environmental > Aquatic > Marine >...
CGGTCTCTGGGCGCGCGAAGTGGGGGCGATGGCGGGGGTCTATGTGCCGATCTACCCGATGGAGCATCAATATCTCGTCACCGAAGAAATCCCCGAGATCGCCGAGATCGTGGCTGGCGGCGGCGAACATCCCCATGTGATGGACCCGGCTGGCGAAAGCTATCTGCGTCAAGAGGGCAAGGGGCTGTGCATCGGCTTTTATGAACAACCCTGCCGCGCCTGGGCGGTCAACGGCACCCCGTGGGAATTTGGCCACGAACTCCTCCCCGATGATTTCGACAAGATCGAAGACAGCATTGATTTCGCCTATCGCCGCTTCCCATCGCTGGAAAAAGCAGGCGTGAAATCCGTCATTCACGGCCCCTTCACCTTTGCGCCCGACGGCAACCCTCTGGTTGGCCCGGTGCCGGGGATGCGCAACTATTGGTCGGCTTGCGGCGTCATGGCGGGGTTTAGCCAAGGCGGCGGCGTCGGTCTGATGCTGGCACAATGGATGGTCGAGGGAGAGTGCGAACGCGACGTCACGGCAATGGATGTGGCCCGCTATGGCGACTGGATTACACCGGGCTACACCCTGCCCAAGGTGATTGAGAATTATCAAAAACGGTTCAGCGTCGCCTATCCGAACGAAGAACTGCCCGCCGCCCGTCCCTTCCGCCAAACGCCGATCTACGACATCCTTGACGAAATGGGCGCGGTCTGGGGCCATCAGTTTGGTCTTGAGGTCGTGAACTATTTCGCGACCGGAGACGAACCGCGTTATGAAACGCCCAGCTTCCGCCGTTCGAACGCGTGGGAGGCCACCAAGCGCGAGGTCAAGGCCGTGCGCGGCGGCGTGGGCATCAACGAGGTGCACAATTTTGGCAAATACCTGGTCACGGGCGCAAAGGCGCGCGACTGGCTTGATCGGATCATGGCCGGACGCATTCCCAAGCCGGGGCGGATTTCTCTCACCCCGATGCTCAGTGAAAAAGGCCGGTTGATCGGCGACTTCACCGTATCCTGCCTGAATGATGAAACGTTCCAGCTCACTGCCTCTTACGGCGCGCAGGCCTACCACATGCGCTGGTTTCAGAAGAACGAGGCCGAGGGCGTGCGAATCGAGAATATCAGCGACCGTCTGAACGGGTTCCAGATTGCCGGCCCAAAGGCGCGCGACGTGCTGGTGGCCTGCACCCGGGATACCGTCGCGGACATGAAGTTCATGGATATCCGCCCCGCCACCATCGGCATGGTCGATTGTCTGGTCCAGCGGGTCAGCTATACCGGCGATCTGGGATACGAGATTTATTGCGATCCAATGGCGCAACGCGCGTTGTGGTCGACACTATGGGAGGCCGGACAGGAGCATGAAATGCGCCCCTTTGGAATGCGCGCAATGATGTCACTCAGGCTGGATCGTTTCTTTGGCTCGTGGTTGAACGAGTTTTCGCCTGACTATACACCGGGTGAAACCGGCATGGACCGCTTTATCAGCTTCAAGAAAAACGTTGATTTCATCGGTCGTGCGGCGGCCGAGAAGGAACGCACAGACGGGGCAGCCCGGCAATTGGTCAGCTTTGAAGTGACGGCCAGGGATGCCGACCCGCATGGCTATGAGCCAGTCTGGATTGACGGCAGCGTGCAGGGCTTTGTCACATCTGGGGGCTATTCGCACCATGCGGGCAAATCAATTGCCCTGGCGCTGATTCCGCGTGAGATAGTCACGGACGGCTTGCAGGCCGAGATTGAAATCCTGGGCGAAATGTGTGCCGCCACGCTGATCACCGAACCGCTGTTTGATCCCGACGGCAGCCGGATGCGCGGCTAAAAAAATTCGTACGAATTTTCTTGGGACACACGACAGCTGAGGTCATGGTAGGGCCATGAAAGACGTTCTGATCCTGATCCCGGCAGCGGGCTCCTCGTTGCGGATGCGAGGCGGTGACAAGCTTTTGGAAAAAGTCGGCGGCACCGCACAGCTCGCCCGTGTGGTTGCCGCTGCACTGGACACGGGACAACGAGTGCTGGTCTGCCTGCCGCCCTCGCCTGGTGACCGCGATACAATCCTTGCCCCTTTGCAATGCGAACGGTTGCACATTCTGCGAATCCCGAACCCACGCGAGGGGATGGGAGCCACGCTTCGACACGCCGCCGAGCAAGTGTTGACGGGGCCGCCGCCCAGCGGAGTTATGGTCCTGCCTGCAGACATGCCTGATCTGAAAAGTGATGATATTCAAATGATTACGAGCCACTTTGCAGGCGAACCCGTGCGCGCCTGTGCCGAGGATGGCAGGCCCGGCCATCCGGTGATCCTGCCCGCGCGGATGCTCAAGGCGATGACGCAATTGCGCGGCGATCAGGGCGCGCGGGCGTTGCTGGAAGGGGAAGAGGTGACGCGCGTGCCCTTGAAAGGACAACGCGCGCTCACCGATCTCGACACGCCGGAGGACTGGGACCGCTGGCGTGCAAGAACAGGCAACTAAAGCGTTTCGACTTTAACTTGAGACATCAGGTAAATGCGAAACGCGCCCAACGCATAAATGGTGGACGCGTTTCGCGAAAAGCTGTGTCTCAGGTTTTCCTCGAAACGCTTTAGGCCGCCAATTCCTCGATCAGCAAGCGCGCCTCGTATGCCCGCAGCGCCAGACGAGCCGTCTCAAACGGCGCGCGTGCCGGGGCGTCTGCCACAACACGCAGTTCTGGGAACAGCGCGAGTATTTCATCCCGCGCCGCGACGTCCAATGCGCTGAGCGCGATATCGCCGGGCTGGAAGCTTTCAGACCACGCCCCGTTTGCCAGCACAACCTCGTGCCGTTCACACAGGAAATGCACATAGGACACGCCTGTCCCGAAGGCGCGTTTCACCCCGTCAAGACCGATCAGGTGCTTGGCAGGCACCAGCACTTCGCGTTCACCGAACATAAGCTCGGCCCGATCCGAGGTCAGCAGCATCCGGTGATTGGGGCTGACCCTCATATCCTGTTGCGGCAGGCCATTGCCAAGCGCCCCTTCCCGGATCAGCACCGGGGCCAGATCGGGTGTGGCGCCAAGAACATCGGCACTGATATCCTTGCGGCCTGCCCAGGCCACCGGCTGAACGCCGTTGTCGCGGGTGAAAACGCGATCCCCCTCGCGCAAGCTCTCTACTGGTCTGGAGCCGCTCGGCGTGGCAATCATCGTACCGGGAGTAAAACAGATTACCCGCTCGATTTCCGAGAAGGTCGCGGTGTGGGTCACGTTGCCTGATGCATCAAGATACTCGATGAATCCCGATTCAGGGCCGGTAAACACCTTGCGCGCCTCGATGCCCGACAAGTCGATTACATCAATGTCCGAGCCGTCCGGGTCTTCACCGCCGACAATCTCGTGATTGCCTGCATCGGTGACGACGAACAGATCGGATTGCAGCCCGCCCGACAGCTCGTCATCGCCCTCATCGGCCGTGATCGTGTCCTCGCCCAAGCCACCGTCAATCGTATCGGTGCCCGTGCCGCCAATCAGAACGTCATCCCCGCCCTGCCCCAAAATCTCATCGTCCCCGGCACCGCCATCAATGGTGTCATCCCCTTCCTCGAACGGGGTGACAACGGGGTCATCAATCAGATCGCCACTAAAGCTGAACCCGGACTGGGTGCCCCGGGTTTCAAGGGTGAATTCAATGAACTCGCGGTTTTCAAACTCGGCCGAGAACCACGCGTCCTGATCGGAGGGGCTGTTTTGCTCGGTGCCTGCCGCGTTCACTGTGCCACCGGTCTGGGTGATGTTGACCGATGTGTCGGCGGCGGTCGAAAACGAGGTGAACGAGCCTGCGTCGATGGTGACGGATTCCTGATCACCGGGGCTGTTGCGATCAAGGTCATTGACCGTCGCGGTGGAATTGATCGCCACCGGGTTGCCCGTGTCGGTCTCGAAAAACTCTAACCGAAAGGTTGCGGTCTCCCCTGCATCAGACCGGGTGCTGCCACTGCCGCTGTTGAGCAATATCTCAAACCCCGGACCGCCGGAAATATCGACATTGAGGCCGGGATCACTGACGCCAACCACCACAAGAACGGCCGATATGGCCGTGCCATCCCCCAGCGTGGCGACATTGTCATAGATGACGCTGTCACCGACTTGTGCGTCGTTGTTGCCGCTGGAGGTATCCGAGCCGGGCCGGATATTGGCAAAGGCCAGAACGATGGGCGAAGCATCCTGACCGAGGGCGGTGCCCTCGCCTGCGTCGCCAAACAGCACGTCATTGCCGTCACCGCCCAAGATACTGTCATCCGCGCCTTCGCCAGAGATGCGGTCGTCGCCGTCCATCCCCTCGATAAAATCGTCGTCATTGGTTCCCTGAATCGTATCAGGGCCGTTGGTTCCTGGAATATCCGCCATGGCAGTGGCCTCCTGTCAGAACGGGGCCTTTGCCGGGTGATCCATGCCTTGATCACGTGCATGCCCCCATACACAACACAGAAGTAAACAATCTCTGCGGGAAACTCAGGGGGAATAATCCAAGCGGAACACCAGAACTGAGGCAATAAACCCACACTGCGCTGGTTCGCGCCGTTCAATCTGAGGCTGTAGGCGGAGCGATGCCGATCAACACGGCCCTCGGGACGCAAACACCCCCGGCCCAAAGGCCGAGGGTGAGATCGTCGAAACCGGGAACAGCCCCCGTAACCAGCTTCGGTTTGCCGGACCGCAAGGCGATCCGACAGGCTGCATTCGAGCTGTCTTACTTGACCAACAGTTTGGCTTCGTGCTTTTTCAGCGACCGGCGCGCGGCCTGATAAGAGTCCAGACCTGCATCTTCGCGCAGTTCGGGGAAGAGGGTATAAATCTCGTCCCGTTGCTCGAGGCCCATACCATCCATGACCTGCTCACCAGGCTGGAAGCTTTCGGTCCAGCTGCCGTTGGACAGGACAACCTCGTGCTGATCGAACATGAAGTGGATATAGGTGGTCGACGAGCTGTCGACGACATCCACACCGGTCAGATCTGTCAGGTGCTTGGCAGCGGCCAGAACCTCACGTTCTTCAAAATAGAGGGCTGCACGATCCGAGTTCATCAGGATGCGGTGCTGCGGGCTGACCAGAAGGTCACGCTCGGGCAGACCTTGGCCCAGCGATCCGGCACGGATCAGAACAGGCTGCATATGCGGTGCCTTTGCCAGCTCCTGACCTGTCATCGTGCGATTGCCGACCCAGCGGATTTCCTGCAGACCATTGTCGCGGGTGATGATCCGGTCACCGACCTGCAGGTCTTCGACACGGCGCTCACCGCGCGGCGTTGCAATCACTGTTCCCGGTGTGAAGCAGGGGATCAGGTTCTCGATCTCGAGGAATTCCAGCGTGCCGGTGACATTGTTGTCAGCATCCAGGAAGTTCACGGTACCCGAGGTCGAATCGCCATCGGCATCGACCGTTTCACCGACGATCTCAAACGGCCCCAGACCGGTCAGGTCCAGCGTATCGAAGTCACCACCGCCGGTATCACCTGTGCCACCATCGACGGTGTCGCCAGCGCCCACATCCACGAACACGTCGGCATCCGCACGACCTTGCAAGTCATCCGCACCCTCGCCACCGGAAATGGTGTCGTTGCCATTACCACCTTGAACAGTGTCATTGCCCTGGCCGCCGATCAGCGAGTCATCGCCATCCTGACCACGGATCGAGTCATCGTCGACACCGCCGTCAACGGTATCGTTGCCGGTACCACCGAGCAGGATATCGTCATCGTCTTCGCCAAAGATCACGTCATTCCCGGCACCACCAATGATGCTGTCCATACCGTTTTCAGGCACTGGATCGGTTGCATCGGGTTCTTCCCCCAAAGTACCCGGGATCGGATCGGGGCCAAAGCCACCATAGATGGTGTCGTCGCCTTCGCCGCCACGGATCGTGTCCGAGCCATGCGAGCCGATGATGCTGTCATTACCAGCCTGACCCAGTACGAGATCGTCGTCGATACCGGCGTTGATCGTGTCATCGCCGGTGCCGCCGCGGATGCTGTCTGCATCGTCGCCGGTCATGATGATGTCGTTACCGGCCCCACCGTCAACAGTGTCGCGGTTGTCTTCGGTGTTCGGATCGCTCAGCGCGGGCAGGCCCGTGGCCGGATCAATCAGAAGCGGATTGGGCAGGTTGGGATCGTCGCCGACATAATCCGAGAACAGGTCATCGCCTGCAATGATCGTGTCATCACCGGCCCCGCCTTGGATATCGTCCGAGCCCTGGCCGCCGATAATGCTGTCATTGCCGTCGCCGCCATCAATCACGTCATCATCGATGCCGGTGTCGATCACATCGTTGCCGGTGCCGCCAAAGACGGTGTCCGCATCGTCGCCGGTGTTGGTGATCGTGTCATCACCCGCGCCGCCATCGACAAAGTCACGGTCATTGTTGGGATCGGGATCAAATGGGACGCCTACAAAGGTTTCAGCGTCAATCGCATCGGGTGTGCCGCTGTCGGTTTGGATCACGTCATTGCCGTCACCGCCAAAGACTGTGTCGTTGCCCTCGCCGCCATCGATGGTGTCATCGCCATCTTCACCACGGATAATGTCGTTGCCTTCTTCGCCGTCGATATCGTCATCGCCGTCGCCACCAAAGATGTCGTCGTCACCATCGCCGGAAATCACGGTGTCGTTGCCACCGCCAGCAAGAACGATATCGTCATTCTGGCCTTCACCGGGCAGAATCTGATCGTTCGCGTCGATCATGTCCCCTTCGGGATCACCGGTGTAGAAATCGTCAATCAGGTTGGGATCGTCGTCCCCTTCGACCAGACCATCAGGCCCACCCACAGTAACGGTAACCGTGGCGGTATCGGTGCCACCATTGCCGTCCGAGACATCATAGGTGAATGTATCTGTGCCCAGGAATGTTGGATCATTGGGTGTGTAGGTAATCGTTCCGTCAGGATTAACCACGGTCGTGCCATTGGTGCCATCCGATGCCCCGGTCACTTCCAGCATATCGCCATCAGGATCGGTGTCGTTGTCCAGAACAGCAACGGTCACCTCGCCACCCACAAGCGGGTTCGAGCCGGTATCATCCATCGCATCGGGGTCTTCGTTGGCGTTGACAAATGGAGTGGTCGAAAACTCGATATCTGTCAGCCAGACATTCTGTTGGGCATCACCGCCATTGTCATAATCAATGACGATCTGGACGATTGGCCCTGCGATCTCAACCAGAAGCGAGGTGTCGGGATTGGTCGGTGGCGTGATTGTCGCGTTGGCGTCATTGCCGGTGGCGGTTCCACCAGCCACAAGAATGTCGGAACCTGGGGTCAGTGTGACCGGCACCAGGTTGCCCTCGGCGTCATAGGCGCTGATGGTCACGATATCGGTGTAATCCAGACCGCCCTGCCCCAGATCCAGATCGTTGATCCGGAACGAGACATCGGTGACCGCATCGCCAAATTCGTCAGTACCAGTTGCAGCAAAGCTGATGGTTGAGGTCGACGTGTTATCAACACCGCCTTCACCGCCAGCGCCAAAAAGCTTGAGCCCTTCGGTAGGATCAAAGCTTTCGCCCGGTGCAACATATTGCGGAAACTCGAAGCTACGTGCGGCAGCACCTTCGTCTTCGGCAACGAAATCAAATGTAACAGCAACACCGCCCGTATCGACGGTGGTTCCTGAAGCAACATCTACCCCTGTGGAGCCAAATGTCGACCAATCCAGAGTTCTTACAGGCATTTTGTGACCCTTCCGATCTTCTTTTCGCGCCGGACCCTAAGCCGACAAAAGCACCACACCCCCAGGTGAAGCACAAACAACCAAACTCACAACCATTTCGCCAATGAAAAGCAACAAAGCGCAACGCTTCGAAAAACGAAACATCGTCCGGGACAGGACGACAGACCAATAAATGACAAGTCACCCCTTGGACTGTACCGCCTTGCGCTCTCTGTTAAGACAGGCAAATCAGCTGTACGGCCGCCCCCGGCCTCTTTGTTGCCCCCCAGTTGGGCACACTCTTTTCTACTCGGCTGGTTGCGACCGAAGAAAGAGAAAATTGTCTTGATCTGCGTCCAAGCCCGGTTTCAGCGGGGCTGACGCGCGTAAAGATGGCCTGTTGAAACGTGTCCTGTGGATAACTGTTTCCGTCCGGAAAACAGCAATAAACGAGGATGTGGTCAGGAAAACAACCTGAACGGCTGTTTCGCCAGCCCATCGAAACACAACCCTTGCGATAGTTACGTTTCCAAATGGGAAACAATTCAACTATGGCGAAAGTACGGCGATAACGGGGCAGTCATGGTTAACAGACTCGCAACAATTGGTGTTCAATTCGATGAAAACCCGCTGAAAATGCATAAGATGGAAACAAAACCGCTATTTGTGACCGAATCGCGGCGATTCGGTGTCGAAGCGGTTCTGCAGGGCTGGGACCGGGCAGAAATTGCACGTCCTTAGACCGCCCGCAGGACGCGTCAAATCGCGCCGGCTCACCTCAACTGATCGTATTGAATGCGAAAGGTTTTGGTACCCAAGGCCGGACTCGAACCGGCACGTCCGTTAGGACGGGGGATTTTGAATCCCCTGCGTCTACCATTCCGCCACTTGGGCCCAGCCCCTGCTCTAGCGAAGCCGCAGGGCGAGGTCCAGACCCGCGCGCAGGGTTTCTCTCAAAAAATATGCCGCCCCGTCCCGGCGACAGACCCGTTCCATCAGAATCCGGTGATGTGACCCGACACAAAGCGCAGGTCTTGACCCCACCTGTCCTGCATGGTCTGACGGCCCGGACAGCACGTAACAAGGCCCTGCCCCATGCTTCGACGTCTCTATGACTGGACCATCCGAATGGCCGATCACCCACAGGCCTTGTGGGTGTTGGCAGTGGTGTCCTTTGTCGAAAGCTCGGTCTTTCCGATCCCGCCTGATGTGTTGATGATTCCGATGATCCTGGCCCGCCCCAGCAAGGCATGGTTGATTGCACTGGTGGCACTCGTATCGTCCGTTCTGGGCGGCCTTTTGGGGTATGCCATCGGCGCATTGGCCTATGAACAGCTTGGCCAACCCATTCTGGAGGCGTTGGGCAAAGGTGCGGCGATGGATGCGTTTAGCGACCGGTTTAACGACTTCGGTTTCTGGGCGGTGCTGACTGCGGGCATCACCCCCTTCCCCTACAAGGTGATCACCATCATGTCGGGCTGGACAGGAATGCCCCTGGCCACGTTCATCGCCACCTCGATCCTGGCGCGCGGCTTGCGGTTTTTCATCGTCGCAGGGCTGCTGTGGAAATTCGGCGTGCCGGTCCGCGACTTTATCGAGCGGCGGCTGGGCCTTGTCACAATCCTGTTTGTGATATTGCTGTTCGGCGGCTTCTATCTGATAAAATTCCTATGACCCTGAACCGGCATACCTTGATTGTTCTGGCCGCAGGCGGCTCGGCAGCCCTTTTGCTTGCGGCCTTTGCGTTTCAGCACCTGGGCGGCATGGCCCCGTGCAAATTGTGCCTGTGGCAGCGTTGGCCACATGGCGCAGCGATAGCACTGGGGGTGTTTGCGCTGGCTGTCCCGGGACGTTTGCTTCCGGTGTTGGGGATGTTTGCGGCGCTGATCACAGCCGCAATCGCAGCCTACCACACCGGGGTCGAGCGCGGATGGTGGGAAGGCCCGTCATCCTGCACCTCCGGGGACATCAGCGCGCTGAGCACGCAAGAGCTTATGGATCAGATCATGGCGGCCCCTTTGGTGCGCTGTGATGACGTTCCGTGGGAAATGTTCGGCTTGTCCATGGCCAGTTGGAACGGGATTGTGGCGCTGGGTCTTGCGCTGATCTGGCTGATGGCCGCGTGGCGGGCTTGACGGGGAAACGCCCTGCGCCCTAGCGTTTGAGCGTGCCCATCGGAGAGCCGCCCAATGCGAAACCTTGATCCCGTGAACTACACCTGCCCCGACATTCACAAATCGGATGTGCAGAGTATCTTTGCCAGTACATGGCAGATGATCGGCGCCGCGTCGCGATTGGGCGGGCGCGGCGATTACATTGCTACCGAAATCGCAGCTCAAAAGGTGTTCGTGGTCCGCGCCAAAGAGGGTCTGCGCGCCTTTCGCAATGTCTGCCGTCATCGTGGCGCACGTCTGTTGCCCGAGGGCACGGGGCGTTGCAGCACCATCCGCTGCCCCTATCACCAATGGGTCTGGGGCGAGGACGGATCGCTGCTGAACGTGCCATGGTGGGGCGACGATGCCGATTTTGAGCTGTCCGACTGGGCGCTGGATACCGTTGAATTCGAGGTCTGGCGCGGATTGCTGTTCGTGGCAATCGCGCCGGACCAGACCCTGGCTCAGCAATTGGGCGACACCATCGCCGAACTGGCCGGCGAGCCGCTGGAAGGCTTTCAATGGGTGCATGAAGAGCGGCTGACCTTTGACGCCAACTGGAAGATTTACACCGACAATTTTGTCGAGGGCTACCACATTCCCGGCATTCACCCCCAGTTTCATGCCGCCATCGAGTTTGACCAGTTCGAAACCGTGGCGCAGGACAACATGGTGCGCATGTCAGCCCCGCCCAAGGAGGGGTTGTTCTATCGCGGCAAGTGGTTATGGATGTGGCCCAACTGGACCCTGTCGCTATTTGACGGCGGTATGAACACGTCGCGCATCAATCCGATTGACCACCGCCGCACCGAACTGATCTATAACTTCTACTTTGCTGACCAGACCGACGCGACACAGGCAGCACGGGACAAGGTGATTGCCGACAATCTGGCCGTGGTGCGCGAGGATTTTGAAATCTGTCTGGAAACCCAGAAGAACTATGAAAGCGGTGGATATCGCCCCGGACCGTTGTCGCCGCGCCACGAACAGGGCGTTGCTTATC
>Ga0316205_10005279_pt1 | contig 10805 bp, 11 predicted proteins | sample 3monthpyrite_MG_FD_204941 | JGI IMG/M metagenome (GOLD analysis project Ga0316205, IMG submission 204941) | Microbial mat bacterial communities from mineral coupon in-situ incubated in ocean water Damariscotta River, Maine, United States -... | ecosystem: Environmental > Aquatic > Marine >...
CTGCCGATGAAGAAATCTACTGTGACGAGTACGGACGCGTCAAAGTCCAGTTCCCCTGGGATCGCTACGGTAGCATGGACGAACACAGCTCCTGCTGGGTACGTGTCTCACAAGACTGGGGCGGTGGTGCCTGGGGTCACATGGCCATTCCCCGAATAGGCCACGAAGTCATCGTCGACTTTTTAGAAGGCGACCCCGACCAACCCATCATCACCGGGCGCACTTACCACGCCAATAACCGGCCGCCCTATGCCTTGCCGCAACATAAAACCAGAACCACCATCAAAAGCCAGACCCACAAAGGTATTGGTTATAACGAACTGCGCTATGAAGACGAAGCCGACCAGGAAGAAATCTTTATACACGCGCAAAAAGACCAGAACAACATCGTTCAGCACGACGAAACCACAAGAGTGGGTCACGACAGAACCGAAAACATCGGGAATGATGAAACCATCAACATCGGTCATGACCGCACCGAAGACGTCATCAACGATGAAACTCTGAGTGTCACCCGAGACCAACGTGAAACCATCGGTAGAGACCGCTTTCAAGTCATCGAACGCAACCGCACCACCCGAATCGACAAAGACTTCATTGAAAAGGTTAACAACCACCGCATTGAAAGCACCCACGCCAACCACCATGAAGAAGTCGGTGGTCACTACGTGCACACCGTCAACGGCAATTACTCATTGGAAGTCATCGACACCATCACCAGTCAAACGACTAAACACATCAGCAGCGCCAGCGAGAAAATGACCATCCAGGGGCCAGGTGGGAGTATTACTATTGATAGTAGTGGCGTCACCTTCAAGGCCAAGCACATTGATATACAGGCGGGGAGTGTGGCGTTTAATGGCGGTAGTCCCAGTGGCGTACCTACACCTAATTTTGATATTAATGAGGGTGAAGCGCTGGATGAAGTGATTGATCCGCAACCTTTGGAACTGGAACTCAAATCCGAACTTGGCCACCCGATACCAGAAGCCTACTTCCAGGTTGTGTTTGAAGACGGATCTACACGCAGTGGCCTACTCGACAAAGAAGGAAAGAACACCATACCCAGTGTACCGAAAGACATGAGCTATACCATCAGCTACCCGGATGATGACGATGTTCGTGCCAAAGCCCTGGCATTCCAATTGAAAGAACTCATCGATAACAAAGACATCAAACAACTGCTTGCCGTACTCAGGGAACCGAGAGATGATTTATTAGGTGCTCAAAGAAACTATGAGCAATACCTGGAACAAGACCTGGTTGAAAATATTTTATCGATCGTCGTACAGGAAGAACAGCGAACCCTGGCTCATTATCTGATGACCCATGCAGAACTGATCGACGAAGGGCTGGAATTTAACCCCAAGGCAGAATTATAAAAGGATTTAACATATGAGCCAGTATCGCATCGTTGCCGAACCGGATGGAGCCATTAATGCCAAGAAAGAGTCCGTCACCTATCGAGTAGAAGGGGCAGAAGGTCAGCATATACGCTGGCGAACACGTAATGGATCTCGCGCCCGTGTTCTGTATTACCTTTCTGAAAAGGGTCACAAAGGACCGGAAGGCCCTAAACACTGGACTACCAAATGGCGTTACCCCGGCAAACACGAAGTCGTGGTAGAAATCATGACCAAAGAAGGCACATTAGGCTTTGGGGATGAATGGGAGCCCATTGCCACCCATACCCAACAAGTTAAAGCCGATCTCAGCTGGGTGGATGCCTATAAAATAATCGCGGTACCTCCACTACGCAGTATCACACCTGAAACCGAATTGAAGTTCCACATAGAACGCAGCCTTAATGATCCTGCCTTTCCGGTCGCTGAAGACTTAAAAGTGCGTTGGTATCGGCTTAATTATGCAGATGATACTGAAAAGGAAATGCGCGCCCAGTTACTACATGGTGGTTATTGCTACACACCCATTACCTTTAAAGGTAACAACCCCGGTCATCACCGCGTCCTTGCCGAAATCAAATATAAAAATCAACGCAGAGCCGTCATCGAATTCCCACAAGAGGTGGTCTCACTGGATCAGGTGCTAGAAGGCGGGCCCATACGCCCGTTAAGCAAAGAAGACCTGCAAGACCCGGAAGTCATACTGCGAACCAGTAAAAATGAATTGCAAGTACTGGGTATACTGGAACAAAAGCAAAGCCAGATGCCGGCCAATAAAAAAGAAGAATATGAACAATACAAAGAACAAAGAAAAACATTTATAACCAAACTGGAAGAGCGCTTAAAAAGCACCCAGGGTAAACGACGCTTCCCGGTCAAGGCTCAGTATTACCAGAGCACCACCACTCAATGGTCAACCCTGCGTGTGTTTGTCAGCCCCATGAACGAGACAGGTACAAAATGGAGTTTGGTCGACTGGACACAGCCGGATAACCAGAACGGCACCTCTGAATCCATCGGTGAAGGTCGCACCCCGCATGAAGCCCTGATCAATGCCTTCAAAGCCTGGGATCAGGATAACCGCTATCCTGAAGGCGTTATACATTTTGAATTTGATCACCCCAGTAACAATATCCGCCTGAAAAGCAGATTTAAAACCGATGGTGAAAGCGATGGCGATACCATCGCTAACGTTCTGGGCTGGATCGGTCTCGGCGCCGCCGTGGTAGCCGGTGTAGTCACCCTGGTAGCACCCGTTCCGGGATCACGGGTGGCCTCAGCCGCCATTTGGTCATCTATCTTCACTTCATCAGCCGCCTCTGCTATTAAAATGGGGCAACGCTTTGACGAAGGATTTAGTAACAGCAAGGATGACGGTATTGATGCACTCACTATCATCGGTAATGTCTTCACCGCAGGTACTGCCGGTCGTGCATTAACATGGGCACGAGGTGCCAATGTCGCCATCCAGCAAAAGAATGGACTGATACGCTACGCCCTGATCGGTGAAATCAGCACCGAAGCCTCACAAGGTGTACTGATTGGGCTTGACTACTATGATGCCTTTATAGAGATCGGAGAAAATCCGAATTTAACGCCGAAAGAACGATTGACCCGGCTCATGAAAAAAAGCACCGAACTAGCCACCGATACCTTACTGACCACCTTTAACTTCAAAGCCAGCAAGGCTGACCTCAAAACCCTTAACACCCGTAATCAATATTTTGATGTCGGTAATTCACCGCAGAAAAAACTGGATGCGTTAAAACAACCCGAAACTGCGCTTGACCTGACCAAGCCTAAAGTCATGGAAGGGCATAGTAGTACCGGCAAGCACAGTGCGACGGTGAGCACCAGTCATTCGGTGGTGATGAAAGGGGGAGGAGGTTCAGGTTCAGGAGGCAGTGGTGGTAAAGGCGGAGGTGGTAGTGGTAAGGGCGGTAATCCGCCTACTCCTCCGGGGAATCCGCATCCTGGGTTGCATAATCGTAATTGGGATGACGTTAATGTTAAAGATGAATCCTTTAGTCCTGTGCGAAATGTAGATATGGACAATTTATCGGAGGTTGATGCCAAGGCTTATGATGTGCTGAAAGATCAAGGTAAAAATGATAAAGATATTGAACAGTTATTAAATTCCGGGAATGGTTTTCATACAAAAGAGTTGAACTCTGGTGATGTGCTATATGGTTTTGATAGTAAGAGCAATCCTTATGGGACTAAAAATAAGAAGTCGATGTACTGGTTAGATGAAGAGGGTTATCAGGTAATTAAGAAAGATTACTATAAAGATGGGGTCTGGAATAAAGAAGGTGTAAAAAATCATTTAGCGCTACCATGTTATAATCGCGCTGATGTGATAGATAAGGCGACTGTTACACAATCACACACTGTTATAGAATCTACTGTTGGTAAGGCGACGGAACAAATTGGTTATACTAATAATGACTATACGACCGGTTTATTGGGGAAAATTATGCCTGGCGGTGGTACGCAAATTACACCTGATAGCAAATCGATATCGACAGTGCTGCGGTTAAAGGGAGCGCCATAATGAGTTTGAAAGATGAGATTTATAATGACATAAATAGTAATTGCGATATTTTACTCGGAATTTTAAAAGATAAAGAGCGTACGAATGATACGCCTGAAGGTCGTATGATTTTCCAATGCCTATGGCTTAAAGAGCAAATTATAGCTAAAAAATTACCTTTACCTGTTACTGAACATGTTAATACATTAAAGCATGTTGCGGCAGAAAATCTCTTAGAACATCTGGCAAGTAATGAGCATGACTATTGGAATGAAATTGGTATTTATTTATACCGATTGCTTTTTTTAGTAGACGGGAAACCGTTGATCAAGCCATCCTATTATTTTCCTGCGAGTAATCTTATTGATGGATTAATCAATTTATTAGAACAGTCACCACGGGCCCTGGATGATTATGAACAAGGATTGACATCTGAATTACAGAAAATGAAAGAACGGTTATTTAACAATGAAATGGAACCTCCATTAGGGAGCAGTTTGCCAGACTACCCTAATTTCAACAAAGTAAATCGTTACCAGCCTACCATTGAAGACATACACAATGGCAAATATCTTATTAAAACTGTCGCCAATTTAATATTTAATGGGGTGCGACCTGGAACATGGTTTTCACCTGAGCAAGCCAATATAGAAGTAACTGCTCTATTAACTTAGTGTTATTGTTGTCAAATCCGGGAGAACCTTTCAAGTAACTGATGGCGCTCTCGTGCTGGGCTCTGATTATATATCAGAGAACATGTAGAGACTTGACGGCACCCTCTATGTCAGGAACACCCTAATGAGTAAGAAAACAGAAATTTATCAAGACATAGTCGAAAATTGCGACATTGTTCTGGGTCTACTCAAGGAATTTGTAGCAGAAAATGAATCTCCTGAAGGCAGCATAATAGGGATGATTTGGATATTCCGAGGCAGGAACATAATTTTAAGCCTGTTAAGCAAGTTGATATTAAAAAATTATCTCCATCAGAAGAAATTGCTAAAGAGGGGTTAATTGATCAAGGAGCTTGGAAGGATGCAAAAATTAAACAAATCCTCGAATCAGGTGGAGATTTTAAAATAAAAGAGCTTAAAACAGGAGATAAAGTGTATGGGTTTAATACAGCTGGTAAAGGAAAGGATTTGAATACATCAGCATATTGGCTTGATGAGAGTGGATATCAAGACGTTAAGAAGAAATTTTACAGAGAAGGCGCTTGGGATAAGGAGGGAGTGAAGAACTACCTTGCATTGCCTTGTTTTAATCGAGCTAATGCTATCGATACAGCTGAAATAACTAAATCAACTACCGCTGTACAATCTAAAATTGGTAAGGCCAGTGAAATAATTCAGTACAAAGGTGATAATGGATATAGCACAGGTATTTTGGGTAAGATCATGCCTGGAGGAGGACAGCAAGTGACAGTTGATCCAAAAGTATTAGAATTAGTATCAGGATAAAAAATGCCAAATACAGAAGAACAAAGACGTGATGTTATAGAGAATTGTGATTACTTACTTAATAACATATTAACACCTTTTGAGCAGACAGATGACACTCCTGAAGGTCGAATGATAACTCAATTAAAATGGTTCAAGGAACAGGCAGAAAATTTTGACCTAAAGTTGCCTGTAGAGCCGACTAAAACCTCTACGTTGAGGTATGTATATACAAATGGAGAATTGTTGCGCCACGCGAGTTCTTTTGATAAATCGCATAATGAAATAGAGATATATTTGGACAGACTGATGTACTTAACTACTGAAGGAAGGTTGTTGTCTAAAACAGAATATTACGACTATATGGTACAGTGGGTAGATCATTTGTCTGAGATTTTGAAAATGGCTAACAGAAGGTTAACTGATCATGAAGCTTTATTACTTGATGAGCTTAGCACATTGAATAATTATTTGAGTAATCATGATTTGTTGTTACCTTTATCAGGTTACACCGAGTTCCCTAATTTTAGAAAGGTTTACAGGATTTCTAAGACATCTATTGATGACCTACCGGGAGGTAATGTAGCATGCAGTATCGTGGCTAATTTTATTTTTAATGGAATACGCCCAGACGAGTGGCTTACATTAGAAGATGCAGATAGAGAAACTCGAAAAATGATGTCTTAATATATTAAAGATATAAATGGAAAAGCACAAAAGTGACATATATGGGAACCTCCGGCTTGTTAGCACTATAGATAAATAAGTCAAAAATTTATATGGAAGATAAAGAAATATTTTATAGTGAGTACTTTGGTGAGGAAATAATCGCTTTTGTTGAAAATGAAATATCTTTAGGAAACGAGTATAAAAATTCACAAATGGAGGGTTTAGGTAAAGCATCATTAGTTATTAATATGGAATTGCCTATTATAACCAGTTTTGGTGAAATTTTGCCTCCTTTTGGAGTAAGTCCACCGGGACATTTGTCAATTAGAGGTTTCCATGTTGTAGATATGAAATGTAATTATACCAATGCGCGATCAGTATATTTTCCTTTGAATGAGTATAGTAACACTCAAAAACTAATTCTGGAATTACATGCAGTTAATTTCTGGATAAGTACTATAAAAGATATTGAATGGTTTACACTGCTAGCGTTGGATGATTATAACGAGATATTTATAACAAAAAATGAAATGGATGCTATAAGTGCATTAGTTAAGTTAATTAGAAGTGCTTTGCATGTCGGTTTTAAATGGAATACGAGTACTCATCTTGTATATAGCAATTTAGGAAATATAGATTTGCATATTCACTTTGAAGAAAATGCGATGAAATATTACAGAAACTAAAAAAATAAAAGAGACGTATATGGACGTCCCTGATTTATCAATATTGTCTTATCCTCATGGAGAGATATAAAGGAAGATATATAGGTCACCATATGAAAGCGGCTTGGAATGGTAAAATATCCGTTACAGATTTAAATAATCGTGCTCAAGCCTACTTTATTTATCCTGATAAAATCGATGCAAATCCATCCCTCCATCGAAACGAATGTTAGATGATACCGATCAATGGGCTAATGCATCCCCAAGTAAAATTAAAGAAGAGGCCAGATATATTCGGCCCTGGGCACCATCTTTATTTTCTTCCTTAAATAAAATCTTTTATCAACGTTCAATTTTCTTTGTAAGGTTGATGATACTATTGAATATTGGATTAGATATATCATCTGGAATATAAGATGGAAGCCTTGATGAGACGTTGGTAATCACTGATTCAGCATTGTTTATTGTTTTATCAATGATGGCCTTCATTTCAGTCTCAGGAAAATCAACTTTCTTTGCTTCATCAAACCAATGGCGAGGCATAATGTCATGCCAAGCATAATGTGTATTTTTACCATGTAGCGCCATTGCCATATTAAGTCTGCGAAATTCAAGTTGGTGTTTCTCAGCGAGCGGGTATGCAGAAATAACATCATAGACTGGTGTTAATTCAAAACGACCGCCTTGTTTTAAGAAAATACTAAAGTTCTTCGCATGTCCATCAATTGCACCAAGTAACCAGAATAAAAATACCATTGTCATAAACTGTCTGCGATCTTCTTCGGGATGAATGGAAGATTTTAATAGCTCCATTATTTGAGCTATGCCTGGGCCACCTTCATTTTCATATTTCAAAGCTGGTGCAAAACCATTCGCTTGGCACATATCTTCTTGTGGGTGGCGAATGATCCATGTTTTATCATCTGACATTTCTCTATCAAAGCGTTCGACTACTAGCACCTTCATATCTTCAAAGGTTTCTATACTAACGGCAGGTACAGGTAGACCAAATTCTCTAAGTATCTCCAGGCATAACCATTCATTTTCGACACTATCAGATAGATCAATACCGGCATGATCAATCTTACCAATTGGAAGCTTGAATATATGAGTAGTGGGTGTTGTTCCAATAGGTCGTTGCCACTGTTTGTTGTGCCAGAGAAGGGCAGTTTTTTCTTGCGCACCGGCAATCGATATCCGAAATTCCTGATCTCTTGACATCCCAAGTGGTAATGTTTGATAGTTTCTCAGGCTTTCTGCAATCTCACTGTCACTTAGAGGTTCACCTTGGATGCTTTTAACATCAACCTCAGCTCGTTCACTCATAAGCTGTATCGCACCAACACAGTCCATCCCAATTTGTGCAAGCAAGTCAAAAGGGCGATTTGTTTTAGCATCAAATCTTGATTGAATACGTTTTCGAATCTCAGGGCTGTCTGGCAAGAGGTTATCAAAATAATTATAAACGTTATCGCCTTTATGACTTTTGTCCGTTAATGGCAATGAAAGAGATAAAGGAACGGCGCTTCTGTTGTTGAGCCAGCCATCATAATAAATAAATTCCTGCGCACCACTACGATGCTGGATGTATTCACCCACCTCATAGCCATTCATATAAATAAAGAGTGAGGCCATTACCAAAGTGCCTCATCATTTTTGGATTGACTGCGATCTTCTAGGTGCATTTCCAGTTTCAGGGCGGACATCATTTTGAATAACGTGCCAAGTTGCACGCCCGGCTTACCGGCTTCAATCTGAGAAACGGTGGTTTGAGTCATGTTGAATTTTTTACCCGCTTCAGCCTGAGTTAAACCGAGATTTTTTCGATAACGCCTCAAGACCTTACCGAGTGTTTCGGGTGATGTAATGGGTAACATGATCGTCTCATCCTCTTACTTTAAACGACTTATATATCTATACACATATATTATCTAAATATATACGTATAGATATAAAAGTCAACTATATATGTACATATATATTAGTAAAAGTGCAAATAATGTAGTCTGAGCCAAATAACGTTGCTCTTAAACCCATCTATTTTCACATCAATTGCCCAAATATCTAGATAACCAGGTTTGCATATCGTATGCGTGTATCTATTCGTACAAATGAAAACTGGGAGCTGGGAAAAGCCAAACCTGATGTACAGGCAGCCGCTTTGATTATGATGGTACGTCAGTTTCCTGATATAACTGATAGACTTTCTTCGTTATCAATAAGCATGTAGTTGGTAAGGTCAGGTGACCTGGCTGTGACCAACCACAGGGGATTTTAGAGGATTCAAGAGTAAATAGAAAATACGAAATATTGCTGACATACTGAATTTATTACTCTTAGTTCCTCTAGCTTACTCACAAAATACACACCGTGCCGGTTCGATTCCGGCCCTGGGCACCAATTATTTCATTATTTCTCAAAAACATATTTCGGACTGTTTGTGGCCAATTTGTAGCCACGGCAATATGCATGTTTACATCTATTTCGAGTTATCGACGGGTGTCATGTACATGGCAACGAAGTATATCCAGCTTACATTATTGTTGAAAAACAACTTGTTCCTTTCCTAGTTAATTATTAATACGAACTCATGAATCAAATGTCAGCCTATTGAATTTCTAGGGTGTCATTTTTTTGGTTTATGAGGATTAATTTTATTGTGTTACTGTTTAAACAGCCGTTTAGATTGATTAAGTAAGCGTTCATTGCAAGCCTGTAATAGTTGGGGCTGCAATACTAAAAAGCAGGATTTTAATTATGCAGCTAATTGAATGGAGCGATAAATATGCTACTGGCATTTCTGGTATCGACCACGAGCATAGGGAGCTGGTAGCTACGATAAATGCTTTTTATTCAAAACTGACTCAAAACCCAGACAAAGATGAGTTGGTTAATATGTTAAATGAAATTTATGCTGCTATTCACAGCCATTTTATGCTTGAAGAAAGGCTAATGAAAAAGCATGATTACGATGAATATGGCAAACACAGGGATGATCATGCGCGATTGCTTGATGTTATACGTGATTTCACAACTGATCTGGAAAAAACGACAGATTATGATGAGCTGCAATTAAAGAAAAAATTAAATGACTGGTTTTTGATTCACTTTAGTACTCATGATGCAAGATTGCATAAGCTGGAGCAATTGATTGCCAATCAGAAAGAGGGTGGTGATAGTTTGATATCCAAGTTAAAAGAAGCAGCAAGTCAAGTCTTTAGTAACAAAAAATAAGTTTGAAAAATAATGGTAGTCAGGTTGTTTTTGGACAGCTGTCCGGGTGTTGAAAACAATCTAAGCCTAATAGTGTTTAATAAAATAAGCAAATGATTATCTAGGTGTTCTCTATTAACTGACACAGTACAAAATGTAGTCATGCTTGATGTATGTCAAGGTATTGCATATTTTGATTCCTATAATATTGTTTTAATGTGAGTACAGATGTGGTTAGTCGTCTGATTCATGTTACGGTGTTTTTCTGACTAACAGGTTAGAAAGTTTAGATGAGTCTGGCGCATTACGAATAATCAATTAATCACAAAAGTAAGGGGCACATACCATGACAGATCAGAACGAAAATCCTGACGAGGAAAAGGAACGAATCCCTGGGATGCAATCCCTTCTGGACAACCCGTTTCTATTACTTTTTATTGGTGTTGCGATGCCCACAATTTTCTATCTTGTGTGGGGAATAATGGAAATTGTTAATCTTCCGGTTGCACCATAATATCCTCATATTAGGAGACTAGCTTATGACTTCATTTATGCCGCCTGCTGATCGAATCTGGTGGAAGGTCCCTGTTGGTCGACAGGAACTTATCTGGATTGCGATAGCTCTGATTTGGTGCATTATAATGTTCCTGATGATGCCTTTATGGCATATCTATGGTAAACAAAACCTTTCAACTGAAGCCTATCAAACAACGCCCGCCAAATTCGGGGCTAAAGTCGAAGAAATGATCAGTAAGTATAAGGTTGGTGAAGAGGCTGGTATGCCTGTCGTTGCACCTCCTGCAGGAAGCGATGTTTATATGTTAGGTCGTTTATGGCAGTGGTATCCTGTGTTGAAATTGAAAAAGGATCAGGAGTATCGTTT
>Ga0316205_10005280_pt1 | contig 10804 bp, 12 predicted proteins | sample 3monthpyrite_MG_FD_204941 | JGI IMG/M metagenome (GOLD analysis project Ga0316205, IMG submission 204941) | Microbial mat bacterial communities from mineral coupon in-situ incubated in ocean water Damariscotta River, Maine, United States -... | ecosystem: Environmental > Aquatic > Marine >...
GCCATGTGGGAGCCGCTCAAGAACCTCAAGAAAGAGGGCGAGCAGGGGCGGCGCAGGCTGAACCAATATACCCGCTATGGCACCGTGGTGCTGGCAACAGCACAGGCTTATGGCCTTGCCATCAGCCTAGAGGCCGGTGGTCTGGCCGCTGATCCGGGGCTGTTTTTCCAGGCCTCGACTGTGATTACCATCGTGGGTGGGACCATGTTCCTGATGTGGCTGGGTGAACAGATCACCGCGCGCGGTATCGGCAACGGTATTTCCCTGATCATCTTTGTCGGGATCATCGCTGAAATCCCTGCCGCTTTGGCGCAGTTCCTGTCACAAGGGCGCTCTGGCGCGATCAGCCCTGCGGTGGTGATCGGGATCATCGTGATGCTCGCTGTCGTGCTGACATTCGTTGTGTTCATGGAACGCTCCTTGCGCAAGATCCATATTCAGTATCCGCGCCAGCAGCGCGGGATGAAGGTTTATGACGGGTCCACCAGCCACCTGCCGATCAAGGTGAACCCGGCAGGCGTTATCCCGGCGATCTTTGCATCGGCCCTGTTGCTACTGCCGACAACGATCAGCACGTTTAACGGCGGCGCATCCGGCCCTTTGATGTCGACAGTTCTGGCGCTCTTTGGTCCCGGTCAGCCCCTATACCTCTTGTTCTTCGGCGGCATGATCATCTTCTTCACCTATTTCTACACCCGCGAGGTTGCCTTCAAGACCGAGGATGTGGCCGAAAACCTGAAAAACCAGAACGGCTTTGTGCCCGGTATCCGTCCCGGCAAAAAGACAGAGGAATACCTCGACTATGTCGTCACACGTGTTTTGGTTCTTGGCTCCGGCTATCTTGCGCTGGTAGCCTTGCTGCCTGAAATCATCCGGGCCGAGCTGGCCATCCCGTTCTATTTTGGTGGCACCTCGATCCTGATTATTGTGTCGGTGGGGATGGACACGATTCAACAAATCCAGTCTCATCTGGTGGCACATCAATACGAAGGCCTGATTGAGAAGTCTCAGTTGCGTGGCAAGCGTAATGCAAAACGTAAAGGGCCGTCGCGTCGATGAATATCATACTGTTGGGACCGCCGGGGGCGGGTAAGGGAACACAGGCACGCAAGCTTGTTGACGAACGGAATATGGTGCAACTGAGCACTGGAGATATGCTCCGTGCCGCACGGACCAGTGGAACCGAAATGGGCAAACTGGTCGCGTCCGTCATGGACCGCGGTGATCTTGTCACCGACGAGATCGTGATTGGCCTGATCCGTGAGCAGTTGGAAAGCGACCAAGGTGGCGGTGGCTACATTTTTGATGGTTTCCCCCGGACGCTCGCGCAGGCCGATGCGCTGGGCAATCTTCTGGTCGAGATGGGCGAGAACCTTGATTGCGTGATTGAGATGCAGGTTGATGATGATGCGCTTGTCAATCGGATCACGGCGCGGTCGACCTGTGGCAATTGTGGAGAGGTCTACAATGACCAGACCAAGCCGATCCCTGCGGACGGGAAATGCACCAACTGTGGCGCTGCCGATTTCCAACGCCGTGCTGACGACAATGAAGACAGCCTGCGCACGCGGCTGTTGGCCTATTACAAACAGACCAGCCCGCTGATCGGCTATTACCACGCCAAGGGTGATCTGAAGTCCGTCGATGGTCTGGCCAGCATGGATGAGGTTGCGGCGAGTATTTCCAAGGCGTTGGGCTGAACCCAACAATTTTCGCCGAAAATTGTTGGGTGCGAGAGGATTTTCGAGAAAATCCTTTGCCATGCTTTCGGTCTCTTGACCCTTTGCCGAATGCCCCCTACACAGCGCCATCCTGCAAAGGAATCAATTTGTGGTTCAGGGTCGCGCCCTGATCCCGCAGAACACCTCGATATGACGCAGCCCGGCGCCCTTATAGGTCCGGGCTTCCGTTGTGAAAAAAGGGTCTGGAATGACGGACCCGCAACGAAAAGGAATTGCACACGTGGCACGTATTGCCGGCGTAAACATACCCAGCGCAAAGCGGGTTCCAATCGCCCTCACCTACATCACCGGAATTGGCAACGCCAAAGCCTCTGAAATCTGTGAAGCTGTCAAGATTGACATCTCACGTCGCGTCAACGAACTCTCTGATGCAGAGGTCCTGTCGATCCGCGAATATATTGACGCCAACCTGATGGTTGAAGGTGATCTGCGCCGTGAGACACAGATGAACATCAAGCGCCTGATGGACCTTGGTTGCTACCGTGGCCTGCGCCACCGTCGTAACCTGCCGGTACGCGGTCAGCGCACATCCACAAACGCACGCACACGCAAAGGCCCTGCAAAGGCCATTGCTGGTAAGAAGAAATAAGGGAGGCTTGATCAATGGCACGTGATACAAAACGCACCAAAAAGAAGGTTTCCAAGAACATCGCTGCTGGTGTTGCGCATGTGAACTCTTCTTTCAACAACACAAAGATCCTGATCTCTGATGTGCAGGGCAACGCCATTGCTTGGTCGTCTGCTGGCACAATGGGCTTTAAGGGTTCGCGGAAATCCACCCCTTATGCCGCTCAGATGGCAGCAGAGGATGCGGGCAAGAAAGCACAAGATCACGGCGTGAAGACACTCGAGGTCGAAGTGCAGGGTCCTGGCTCCGGTCGTGAAAGTGCGCTGCGCGCGCTGGCCGCTGTCGGGTTCAACATCACATCAATCCGTGATGTCACCCCGATGGCCCACAACGGTTGCCGCCCACCAAAGCGCCGCCGCGTCTAAATTACCACCCAAACGCCTTGGGGCCCGTGCATCATTTCGCGCGGCCCCAATCCGTCATTTTAACCTCGGGCGTTTGCCTTTTTGGACCATGAAGGCAGACTAGTATGGAGGGACATATGATCCACAAGAACTGGGCTGAGTTGATCAAGCCAACTCAATTGGAAGTAAAGCCGGGCAACAACCCCGCGCGTCAGGCAACCGTCATTGCAGAACCACTCGAGCGTGGCTTTGGTCTGACGTTGGGCAACGCCCTGCGCCGTATCTTGATGAGCTCCCTTCAGGGTGCTGCCATCACCGCCGTTCAGATCGACAACGTCCTGCACGAGTTTTCTTCCGTGTCTGGCGTGCGTGAAGACGTCACCGACATCGTATTGAACCTCAAGGGTGTCGCGATCCGAATGGAAGTCGAAGGCCCCAAGCGCCTGTCCGTTCAGGCCAAAGGCCCCGGCGTTGTGACTGCGGCCGACATCAGCGAGACAGCGGGAATCGAGGTTCTCAACAAGGATCACGTGATCTGCCACCTTGATGATGGCGCTGATCTGTACATGGAACTGACCGTGAATACCGGTAAGGGCTATGTTGCTGCGGATAAGAACAAGCCAGAAGACGCACCAATCGGCATGATGGCCGTTGATGCGATCTATTCACCCGTCAAGAAAGTCAGCTATGACGTGCAGCCGACCCGTGAAGGTCAGGTTCTGGACTATGATAAGCTGACAATGAAAGTCGAAACTGACGGGTCGCTGACACCTGATGATGCAGTGGCATATGCCGCCCGCATCCTGCAGGACCAGCTGTCGATCTTCGTCAACTTCGATGAGCCTGAATCAGCAACTGCTGGTGCAGACGATGATGGTCTGGAATTCAACCCGCTGCTTCTTAAGAAAGTAGACGAGTTGGAACTGTCTGTCCGTTCGGCAAACTGCCTCAAGAACGACAACATCGTCTACATCGGCGATCTGATCCAGAAAACCGAAGCAGAAATGCTGCGCACCCCGAACTTTGGCCGCAAATCTTTGAACGAGATCAAAGAAGTGCTGTCAGGCATGGGTCTGCACCTCGGCATGGACGTCGAAGATTGGCCGCCAGACAACATCGAGGATCTGGCCAAGAAGTTTGAAGATCAGTTTTAACTGATCCCGAAATCCCGGGCTTGACCCGGGTTCTGCGACACGCACGCGGCCCCGGATGAACTCCCGGGGCCGCATCGCAACTAAAAAATGCCCGCAATGACGGGGAAAACCTGGGCAATCCTGCCCCACTAACGGAGCCAGCGACACGCATCGCATCGGCCCACCCTAAAACAAAATGGAGACTATCACATGCGTCACGCAAGAGGTTACCGCCGCCTGAACCGCACACATGAGCACCGCAAGGCGTTGTTCGCGAATATGGCTGGCTCGCTCATTGAACATGAGCAAATCAAAACAACGCTGCCGAAGGCCAAAGAACTGCGCCGGATCGTTGAAAAGCTTGTCACGCTGGGCAAGCGCGGCGATCTGCATGCCCGCCGTCAGGCCAATGCACAGCTGAAGCAGGAAATGCACACAGCGAAACTGTTTGACGTCATCGGCCCGCGCTACAAAGAGCGTCAGGGTGGCTATGTGCGCATCATGAAAGCCGGCTTTCGCTATGGCGACATGGCCCCTATGGCGATCATCGAGTTTGTTGACCGCGATGTGGATGCCAAGGGCGCTGCCGACAAGGCCCGTCTGGAAGAGTTTGAGAACGCCGAGGACTAAGTCCCGCCCCTCAGACTGATTTGCAAAGCCCTGCCAGACCGGTGGGGCTTTCGCTTTTTTACACAGAGCATATGTTCCTCTCATGCCCGATCTATTTGACAGCGCCCCCAATGACACGCCCGCAGGCCCGCGCCCGCTGGCGGATCGGTTGCGGCCCAAGGCCTTGTCCGAGGTCATTGGCCAGCAACAGGTACTGGGACCGGACGCGCCACTGGGCACTATGTTGTCCTCTGGTTCGCTGTCCTCGCTGATCTTTTGGGGCCCGCCGGGTGTGGGCAAAACAACGATTGCCCGGCTGCTGGCGGATGAGACTGATATGCATTTTGTGCAGATCAGTGCGATTTTCACCGGGGTCCCTGACCTGCGCAAGGTCTTTGAGGCCGCCCGGATGCGGCGTCAGAATGGCAAGGGGACTTTGCTGTTCGTGGATGAAATTCACCGCTTCAACAAAGCCCAGCAGGATGGGTTTTTGCCCTATATGGAGGATGGCACGATCCTCTTGGTGGGGGCCACAACCGAGAACCCAAGTTTTGAGTTGAACGCAGCGCTGCTCAGCCGCTCGCAGGTGTTCATTCTGACGCGGCTGGACCTCAAGGACCTCGAATTGCTGGCGCAGCGCGCCGAGAAAGAGCTGGGCAGGCCGCTTCCTCTGGATGGGCCCGCGCGCGATGCCTTGCTTGAAATGGCCGATGGCGACGGCCGTGCCTTGCTCAATCTGATTGAGCAGGTGAGTGCCTGGAATTCCGAACAGAAGCTCACAATCGATGATCTGGCCAAGCGGCTGATGAAGCGTGCCGTGAAATACGACAAATCGGGGGACGAACATTACAACCTGATCAGCGCCCTGCACAAATCCGTGCGCGGGTCCGACCCGGACGCGGCCCTTTACTGGTTTGCGCGGATGCTGGCAGGTGGTGAGGACCCGCGGTTTCTGGCCCGCCGGATCACCCGCATGGCGGTCGAGGACATCGGCCTTGCCGACCCACAGGCGCAGGCGGTGTGTTTGCAGGCATGGGAGACCTACGAGCGGTTGGGCAGCCCCGAGGGTGAACTCGCCTTGGCGCAGGCCGTTACCTACCTTGCCCTCGCGCCGAAATCGAACGCGACCTACGTGGCCTATAAAGGTGCTGTGGCCGCCGCAAGGCAGACCGGATCAGAGCCACCGCCAGCGCATATTCTGAACGCGCCGACGAGGCTGATGAAAGAGCAGGGGTTTGGTGCAGGCTATAACTATGATCATGATGCCGAGGACGGGTTCAGCGGGCAGAACTACTTTCCCGAGACGATGAAGCGCGGTGTTTACTACCTTCCCATAGATCGCGGGTTTGAGCGTGAGCTGAAAAAGCGAGTTGATTACTTCGCGGGTCTGCGTGCCAAGCGTGGCGAGAATTGACAATCGTGCTGAGAGACGCCACAGCAGCCGCATGATAACACCTGTAATCTCTGTGGCCCTTGGCGGGGCGATTGGCTCTGTGCTGCGGTATCTCATTGGATTGGTTGTGGCCTTCCCAATGGGAACGCTCGCAGTTAATGTCCTCGGTTCGTTCATGATCGGGCTGGTTTGGGTCCATTTGGCCGATCGCGGGCTGCAACATTGGATGCCGTTCTTGATGACCGGCGTATTGGGTGGGTTCACGACCTTCTCGGCCTTCACACTGGACGCTTTGCGTCTTGTGGAAGAGGGGCGTGTAACGGCAGCGGGTGGGTATGTTCTGATATCGCTGATCCTCTCTGTTGTGGCTTGTGGGGCAGGTCTTTGGATCGCAAGAGGAATGACAACATGAGCGGTGTGCAAACCCGAGTGATTGGCCCTGACGACGGTGACCAGCGGCTTGACCGTTATCTGCGTCGTCTTTTCCCGCATCTGACCCAGGGACGCATCGAAAAGATGTGTCGCAAGGGCGAGTTGCGCGTCGATGGAGGCCGGGTGAAGTCGAACACCCGATTGGATGTCGGGCAGAAAGTCCGCATTCCGCCGCTTCCGACAGAGCAAGAGGCGGCAGCGGCTGCGAGCCTTGCCAAAAGGGGTGTCACAAAGGCGGATGCCAAGCTGATCCAGTCCTGCGTGATCTACAAGGACGCCCACATCATCGCGATCAACAAACCGCCCGGTCTGGCGACGCAAGGCGGCTCCAAGACAACCCGCCACGTTGATGGGTTGGCCGAGGCGCTGATGTTTGATTATGACGAAAAGCCCCGGCTGGTGCATCGTCTGGACAAGGATACCTCTGGTGTCTTGCTGTTGGCACGCACCCGCCTCATGGCCAAGCAGTTGACCGAGAACCTCAAGCACCGAGAGACGCGCAAGATCTACTGGGCGGCTGTCGCGGGTGTGCCGCATCCAAGGGCGGGGACCATCAAGTATGGCCTCGTGAAATCCGCCGGTCATGGCCGGGGTGGTGAGAACGAAAAGATGCGCTGCGTGCATCCGCGTGATCTTGCCAGCGTCGAAGGCGCGAAACGCGCGACCAGCGACTATGCGGTGATGGACACGCTGGCGAGCCGCGCTGCATGGTGTGCTTTGGTGCCGATCACCGGGCGCACCCATCAGCTGCGCGCGCATATGGCCGAGATCGGGCATCCGATTGTCGGCGACGGCAAATATGGCGGCTCCGGTCAGGAAAACCTGGGCGATGGCTGGGGTGCCGGCATGGGCAGCGAGATCGGGCGCAAGCTGCATCTGCATGCGCGCAGCCTGACCATCGAACATCCGGTATCGGGTGCAACCCTGCATCTGACTGCGCCGTTGCCAGAGCATATGCAGAACACATGGGACTATGTGGGGTGGGTCGTGGGCCACGCCCCGGTTGATCCGTTCAATATGCCTGATGAGTGATCTGCGGCTGGTCATCTTCGACGTTGACGGCACGCTCGTTGACAGTCAGGCCGAGATAGTCGCCGCGATGACGCTGGCGTTTCAGTCTGAAGGGTTGGCGTTACCGGATCGGGCGACCATTTTATCCATTGTGGGGCTTTCACTGGCCGAGGCGTTCCGCGTTCTTTGCCCTCAGGCCGATGATGTGCAACGCGCGCGGTTGGTCGAGGCCTACAAAGGGGCCTTCATGCAGCTGCGCGCGGATCGTCAGGAGATGGGGCCACTCTTTCCCGGTGCACGCGCGGCTTTGGATGTGCTGCGCGCGCAGGATCATACCTTGCTCGCGGTCGCGACAGGTAAATCGCGGCGCGGTCTGGATAAGGTGCTGGAGCGGCATGGGCTGGCCGAGATGTTTCATTCCCAACAAGTCGCAGACCACCACCCGTCCAAACCGAACCCTTCAATGATCCTCACGGCACTTGCAGAAACCGGTGTCGCGCCGCAAAAGGCCGTCATGCTGGGCGACACGACTTATGACATGGATATGGCCCGTGCGGCAGGGATCAGGAGAATTGGCGTCACTTGGGGATATCATGCGGCAGATAGCCTGCAGGCTGACGCGATGATTGAAGATTTCGCGGCGCTCCCAGGCGCTGTGGACCAACTGATAGGGGTTTGAGCGTTGAGTGACTGGCAACCCAAACGGTTTTGGAAACAAGCGCAGGCCGAGACTTGTGAAGGTGGGTTCACCGTCAGATTGGACGGGCGCCCGGTGCGGACGCCGGCCAAGGCGGCGCTGATATTGCCGACGCAGGCGATGGCGGGTGCGATTGCGCAGGAATGGGACGCGCAGGAGACGGTCGTTGATCCGCGCACGATGCCGGTGACGCGCGGGGCGAATGCCGCAATCGACAAGGTGCGCGTTCAGCGGGCCGAGGTCGTTGAATTACTTGCGGAATATGGTGACAGCGATTTGCTGTGCTACCGGGCCGCCGGGCCTGATGGTTTGATCCAGCGGCAAGCGGCGGCATGGGATCCGATGCTGGATTGGGCGGCAGAGACCATGGGCGCGCGCCTTTTTGTCGGTGAAGGCGTGATGCATGTCGACCAGAACCCCGTAGCGTTGGCCCGGCTCGCGGCCGAGGTTGAGGCCTTTGACGATTTTGCTCTGGCCGCGGTGCACGATCTGATCAGCCTGTCCGGGTCTCTGGTTCTGGCGCTCGCTGTAACTAGGGATGCCATCACCGTCGAGGACGCCTGGGCCGCTTCGCGCATAGATGAACACTGGCAGATCGAGCAATGGGGCGAGGACGAAACGGCGACTATCGCGGAAAAGACAAAGCAGACCGCCTTTGCGGATGCCGCCCGGTTTTATCGGTTCTCGATAACGTAACGGAAACGGACTGTTCAGGGCGGAATCGCCAAAAAGTGTCTCATTCCGGGACATTTGCCTGTAGTTTTGCTGCGGCCGCCCTTGACTCCCGACCAGAATAACCAAAGTCTTGGTGCATTGAGTTGGGAGGTTCCTGCTCATTCATCATGACTGTCTATCGGGACGGGATAAAAATTGGCTGCCCCAAATGGGGTGGAAACTCAGGAAGAGGTAAAAATGAAGAAAAACGCATTTTACGGCGCGCTGGCTATTGCTGGCCTTGCGACAAGCATGGCATCCGCAGCAACGCTTGACGACGTCAAAGAACGCGGTGTGCTGAACTGTGGCGTTACAACTGGCCTCGTCGGCTTTGCATCACCAGATGCGAACGGCGTATGGGATGGCTTTGACGTTGGCGTTTGCCGCGCCGTAGCTGCGGCAGTTTTGGGCGACCCTACGGCAGTTGAGTTTGTTCCAACAACCGGTAAGACACGCTTTACGGCGCTGGCTTCCGGCGAAATCGACATGTTGGCACGTAACACCACATGGACATTCAGCCGCGACGTTGACCTGAAGTTCGAATTTGTTGGCATCAACTACTACGATGGTCAGGGCTTCCTGGTCCCACGTGATCTTGGTGTGTCCTCTGCCAAGGATCTTGATGGCGCGACTGTCTGCATCCAGACAGGGACAACAACAGAGCTGAACCTGGCGGATTACTTCCGTTCCAACAACATCAGCTATGAGCCTGTGCCAATCGAAACAAACGCTGAAGGTCAGCAGCAGTACCTTGCTGGTGCCTGTGACGTCTACACAACTGACGCATCCGGTCTGGCTGCGACACGTGCAGCCTTCGAAAACCCCGGCGATCACATCGTTCTGCCGGAAATCGTTTCCAAAGAGCCGCTCGGCCCACTTGTCCGCCACGGCGACAACGAATGGGGCGATGTTGTGCGCTGGACGTTGAACGCACTGATCGCAGCTGAAGAGCTGGGTGTCACATCTGCCAACATCGAAGAGCTGGCAGCAGCACCAACAGGTAACCCTGAAGTGAACCGCCTGCTGGGCACCGAAGGTGAACTGGGCGCAATGCTGGGTCTGGACGCAGATTGGGCTAAGAACGCGATCGCTGCAGGTGGTAACTACGCCGAGCTGTTCGAAAGAAACATCGGTGAGAATACGCCAATCGGTCTGGCGCGCGGTCTGAACGCGCAGTGGACAGATGGCGGTCTGCTGTACTCTCCTCCATTCCGCTAAGGAATTGGGATAAGATCAAAAGGGCGCGGTTACGACCGCGCCCTTTCACCAAGACGACCAAGAAAAATCGGCGCAAACGAGTTGCACAAGCAACCACATGAGCAAGTGCCGGAGTAACGGGGAACACATAATGACGTCGGTTACCGACCCACCACAGGGGTCATTCCGCCTGTCGATGCTTATCAACGACACGCGCTATCGATCCTATACATTCCAATTCATCGCGCTCGCTGCGGTGATTGCCTTCATGGCTTATCTGGGCATCAATCTGGTCCGCAACCTTGCCGCGCAGGGGCTGAACATTTCGTTCGGGTTTCTGGGTGATCCGGCAGGTTACGACATCAACCAACGCCCGATAGAGTACGACAGCCAGTCGCCGCACCTGCGTGCTGCTATGGTCGGCGTTCTCAACACGCTGATCGTGGCCTTTCTGGCCTGTTTGACCGCAACCATCTTTGGTGTAATCGCCGGTGTCTTGCGTCTGTCGAGCAACTGGGTCGTGCGCAAGTTGATGGCAGCCTATGTCGAGATTTTCCGGAACATTCCCGTTCTGATCTGGATCATCATCATCTTCTCGATCATGACCGTCAGCATGCCCGCGCCGCGTGCCTTCAGGGGCGACGCCGCGACATCAAGCATGTTGTTTGAATCCTTCGCCTTTACCAACCGCGGTGTGTATTCCCCGGCACCCGTCATTGACGGGCTCAGCGGCTGGATCGTCGTTGCGGTCTTTATCGCTTCAATCATTGGTATCTTTGCATATCGCAGATTTGCCACCAAAAAGCTCTACGACACGGGCCAGCTCTTGCCGACATTCTGGCCATCTGTCGGGATGTTCTTTGTTCCTGTGGTCCTGGTGTACTTCATCCTTGGGCGTCCGATC
>Ga0316205_10005281_pt1 | contig 10804 bp, 3 predicted proteins | sample 3monthpyrite_MG_FD_204941 | JGI IMG/M metagenome (GOLD analysis project Ga0316205, IMG submission 204941) | Microbial mat bacterial communities from mineral coupon in-situ incubated in ocean water Damariscotta River, Maine, United States -... | ecosystem: Environmental > Aquatic > Marine >...
CTTGATGAGTACAAAACAGTGCTGTTGATGCATGGTAATATATAAATTTTATAGTGAAGCTCTTTTGTATATCCTTTATAGTGGTTTCATGAAATCAATTTCAATTATTCTATTCTTAATATATTCCTGTGAGGCGATATCCATGTCATTATTTATGCGAGATGAAGAAGAGGTGGTGCTTTGCTCTCCAATGGAGGGTGTTATTACGTTTGAGGGTAAGCCGGTTTCTAATGCCAAAATTGAGCGAAACATTAAATGGCAAGATGATGTGGGTGAAACAGATACTTATTATACGGATAAAAATGGTTCTTTTAGTCTCCCAATAAAACAAACTACCGTACGTTTAAATAAGATAACGCAATTTGTTATGAGTCAGGAAATTACGGTTAAATATAATAATGAGGAATATATGATCTGGGGTGGTGCTAAGGGAGGTAAGGACTTATATGCTGAGCTTGGCGGTCAACCAAAAAATATGCGATGTGAATTAACAAGTGATGGTGAATCTGTTAGATCTGATAATACTTTATTATTTACGTTGTGCAAATGGGATTCAATCGAATGATTACAAGGAACTGTAATAATGACTATATTAATACCAAAAATAGCAGCAGAGCTGGCATCTGATGTATATCTGGTACAAAACTCAGCTTCTGTGCGTGCCTTTTTTTCAAGGCCAGAATTCGCATCCGATCTAAATAAAAAAGCTCATCTCACTGCAACTGTGGGTTTTAGAATAGCAAACGTACAAGATGGTTTTGGTGTATGTGCGGTAGGGGCTGGTGAGTATAAAAATGACGTGTTCTTAATATTTCGTGGTTCAACCAATAAAAACAACATGGCGGACTGGGTGAGTAACGCGCGAATAGGGGTTGAGTTTTCGAAAACAGGTCGCCCGGTTCATATCGGGTTTAACCATATATTCACTTCAATGTTATCTGATATCGAAGCCTTTATGGCGCAAAATCACGTCCGTGGTACTATCCATTGTGTTGGTCATAGTTTAGGTGGAGCGGTTGCCACACTAGCTGCAGACTGGGCTAAAAGCCATTTCGGTAATACGGTTAAATTATATACCTTTGGTGCACCGCGGCCAGGGCTTTTATTGTTCGCGCAGCACGTCACCAACAAACTCGATAAAAAGAATATATTTCGCACCTATCACGCAACAGACCCTGTGCCGATGATTCCAGTTTTTCCATTCATGCATCCACCTTTAAATGGCTATGGTCACTGTATTCCATCGAACGAAAATATTCTTTCTGCCGAAGCGCATGACAGGGTGAAATATATAAATTCTGTGCGTTTTTCTACATGGGAAGACCTGGAAAAAAGAAAGCCTCCCTACAGTACAGAAAGCGTAGTGGAACAATGGCTTGAATCAGCTAATCCTGTTAATCCGGCCGATCCACAAGTTTGGCAATGGATTGATGCATCTTTAAATTATGTTGTTAAAAAAGTCGTTGGCGTTGCCCTTGTGTCATTACAAGGTATAGGTACAGGCTTAATAACGATAGCCGATAAAATTGCCTGGATTTTACAAAAAGGAATCGATCTATCGGTACATATCGGGCGACTTGTTTTTCACCTAATGCGAAAAATAATGCAAGCTTTAAGTATGGCGGCGCTTCATACCGATGCAGAGATTACACAAATGTTTATTAGAGGTGTTCTAATAAGATTAATGATGAAAATGAATACAGAAGCACAAATGGCAATTTACAAATATAGCTGAAACTACCGTCATTCCAGAAGTGTTTTTCACTGATCTGGAATCCATTTTTTAAAAACTGAAGTGTAGATTCAACGCCAAGCAAGTTGGAAAGACAGTAAAAACTTATTTCATATAAGTTACTGATTTTATAGAAAATATAAATAAAAAAGCAAAACACACGTTGCCATCTGGAACTATTTTGGTAAGATAGCCGTTAAGTTTGTAACAAGCCTAATGATTGGGCTTGATTATGGTTAAGTAGTACGACATGGAGTAGGGATAAATGTCAGTAGTAAAAGGTCTTTTAGCGGCTTCGTTCGCGTTCGGTTTTATTTCAGTTGTTGGTTGTTCTAGTGATAATGATGATACACCAGCAGATACCACAGATCCGGTTATATCAAATTTAAGTCACGCTGATAATGAAAAAGTTATTGGCAATCGAACCATTACGTTTACAGCCGATGTCACAGATAATTCAACACTTACTGTAACCATGACTCATAACGGTAATCCTGTTACCGTCACACCGAGTGGTGATACTTATTCTGCAAGTATCACTTTAGAAGATCGCACTAATAATACCGTTGTAGTTTCTGCAAATGATGGTTCTAACACAGCATCTCAAACACTCACTCTTAATTATCCCTTCCTTGCATTTACTAATGGTCAGGCTGCATCAGTGGTTATCGGTCAGTTAGATTTTGATGGGGGGCTTCCTAACCGTGGTAATGCAACACCTGCAGCCAATACAATAGATAAGCCTTATGATGTAAAGGTTATCAGCAATCGGTTATATATTGCTGATCGGAATAACAACCGGGTACTTGGTTTTGATTCAATCCCAGCTTCAAATAATGCTAATGCTGATTTTGTTATTGGTCAGGATAGTTTCACAACCAATGTGAGTGGAATAGCAAACAACCAGTTAAATAACCCAAGATCATTCGATAGTGGTGATAATCAATTCTTTGTAGGGCACTCTAATGGTGGAAGGATTAATCACTGGAGTAGTATTCCTATATCAAATGCTCTTGCCGATCTAACAATTGGTCAGGATGGATTTATAGAGGGTTCGTTTTTTTCCTGTGAACAAAATAAATTTAATTTTATTGTCGACAGTATTCAATATGTGAGTGGGAAGCTTATTGCTAGTGATTCTGCTGGTCATAGAGTCTTAATTTGGAATTCGATACCTAGTACTAGTGGCGTGGCTCCAGATATCGTACTGGGACAGCAAGACTTTACTCACTGTGCTGCTAATGATGCAAATAATGATGGGGTTTCAGAGGGCGTGCCTACGGCTAGTACGTTATCCGCCCCTAGAGGTGTTTGGAGTGACGGAACAAAATTGTTAGTTTCTGATAATAATAATGACCGATTGTTAATCTGGAATGAATTTCCTACATCTAATTTTCAGGCGGCTGATATAGTTCTTGGGCAGGCTAATTTCACTTCATATGTCGCACGTTCTGGGATAACTGCAAAAAATATGATTCCTGAAGGTGTTTATTCAAATGATAACCAGCTGTTTGTTGCAGATGGTGATGGATCAAGGGTAATGATATGGGATAGTTGGCCTATTACTAATAATCAGGCTGCTGATAGAGTTCTGGGTTCTGAGACTTTAACTGCTGGACAGCAAGCGCTTGGTAATAATGCTAATTTAGATACTCCTAAAGCTCTTACTGTATTTGAAGATAAGTTGATACTTTCTGATATTGCAGATCACCGGATCCTAATCTTTCAGGCACCATAAAATAATAAGAAACAATCAGGGATGATGTTTAATAAAATTACTAGCGCTGTTTTATTGGGTCTATTGGTCAATCAATCAACAGGCTTTGCTGGGCCTGTAATTGATCCAACTGATCCCAATTCAAACTTAATTGATAATACCTCTGTAGTTAACTCCACATTCATCAATCAACAAACTGAGAATCTTTCCCTTCAGTGGAATAGTTTTAATATCAACTCAAATGAAACTGTTACCTTTGTTCAGCCCAATTCCTCTTCTATGGCCGTTAATCACATTAATAGTTTGGATGTTTCAACAATTGCAGGCCAGTTAAATGCCAATGGCCAAATTGTTTTAATCAATCCCAATGGTTTAATTTTTAGTGAAGGCTCTGTCGTCAATGTTGGCGGAATTGTGGCCAGTGGTTTGAATATCAATTCTGAAAGTTTCTTAAATGGATCTGTGTTTTTAAACCATGAACAAAATTCAGATGGTTTTGTTATCAATAATGGTGTTATTAATGCTTCAATAGGTGGCTCTGTAACCTTAATAGGAACTCAGGTAGAAAATAATGGATTAATCTCAGCTTCTCTCGGCAAAGTTAATTTAGCAGCTGGTGACAGTGGTGTATTAACCTTTGATTCAAATGGCCTGTTTGGTGTCGAGGTGTCCAGTAATACCGTACAAAATATTTTAGGTAATGATGCGGCGGTCGCTAATAATGGTGAAATCACATCTGAAGGTGGTCAGGTTTTATTAACTGCAGAAGTCAGTCGTGATGTCTTTACCAATGCGGTTAATAATCAGGGAATGGTTTCTGTAAATTCATTAGAAATGCATGATGGTTTTATTCGTATTACTTCATCAACCGGTGATGTACAAAATGATGGCGTATTAGATGTTTCGTCTGCTGTTAATGCATCAGGTGGAGTAGTAGAAGTCTTTGCCGAAAATATAAATAACACCGGTATTATCAGTTCAGACAGTGAATATACAGATGGTGGTCTAATTCATCTCGAAGCCAACAATACATCGATGGTAACTGGTGATAGCTCGTTGAGTGCGCAAGCTATCAATAATGGCATTGGTGGTGTGATCAATGTGCTTGGAAACTATGTTGGTTTAGGCGATAACACGGTTGTTAATGCATCTGGTTTTAATGGAGGTGGTGAGATCCATATTGGTGGCGGTTTTCAGGGGAGTGATGAAGCGTTAAAAAATGCGATTCAGACTTACCTGACTCAAAACGTCAACCTCTATGCTGATGCCACAAAAGCAGGAGATGGTGGTGAGGTTATAGTTTGGTCTGATATAGCGACTAACTTCTATGGTTTTATTTCGGCAACTGGCGGAGTCTCATTCGGCAATGGTGGTTTTGCAGAGATATCTGGCAAAGACTATTTAAATTACCTTGGAGAAGTAAATGTAAGTTCATATGTTGGCGAATCAGGCACTGTTTTATTTGATCCTAAAGATTTGCATATTACATTAAGTAATCCGGCAGATAATGGAGATTTGTTAGATAACAACAATATAGGTTTTGGCGAAAATGGAAATGGATCACAATCATATATTACAGCAAGTGCAATAACAGGCATCCTTGATACCGACACCAATGTTACCTTACGTGCTAATAATAATATTTATATAGAATCAAATATTATTACTACCGATAGTAGTGATGCGGTTCTTACATTGTTAGCAGGGAGATCCATAGAGATATCTAATGATGTTCAAATTAGTTTAAACCAAGATAGTTTTATTGCTGTTATAAATCATCAAGATGCAAATACATCAAACCGAGAGACGATTGTAGATTCAGTCCCGGTTACTGCTGAATTTATAATGGGAGCAGGGTCAAGTATCTCTACAAATTCTAAACTTCAAGATAATTTTGGGCAAATCTCGATTACTACAGGAACATTAGATGTAGGAGCGACTGGCCGATCAGATAATATTGGCGATTTTCAAATTACTTCTTTGAGTACTGCGACGGATGATGATGATAGGCATTCGGCTGGAATTACACTGACAAATGAGTACGGTGATATAAATGTGACCGGTAATTTAAATACTAATGCTTTTGGTAATGAGATGGGTGAGAGCCTAAATGGTGATGGGGATAATGCTGGCAGTATAAATATAACAGCTACTAATGGAAATATAGCTCTCAATAATATTGAAGCAAAAGGTTCTAATGGAGAAGCTGATGGTAATAATATTGGAGGTCATGCTGGTAATTTGACGTTAAATGCTAGTGGCACTGTTACTTTAAACGGAGCTATTGATTTAATAGGTGGTAATGCTGCTACTGATAATTCAGGTAGTAACTCAAATCATGGTGGCCATGCTGGGCAATTATTAATAACTGCAAGCCAAATCAATTTAGGTGATGTTATTACTCTAGCTGCTGGTTTTGCGACAGAGACTGGTACCAATGGAACTATTCGTAATGTAATTTTTAATGCTCCTGTTGTTATCGATACATCCGTAACAATTAACAGCGGCGTTAATACAAGTTTATATGGAAATGTTATTTTTAATAATACCGTTGAAGGAACAACAAGTCATAGTGATACATTAACTTTAGACGCGGGAGAAAATACAGGTACTAATGGCAATATTCAGTTTGGTAATGGTGCTTCTGATACTGTTGGTGCTACAACAGTACTTGGCGCAGTTTCAATAACAGCTGCTAACAATATAGATATTAATGCTAATTTTAGTGCGGCCTCTTTAACTGCAAATACAAACATTACAGGCTATTTCGATTCACGTAATTTTTTAATTAATACAACTGGTCAAGATGATTTAAATGGTGGTCATGTTCAAATAACAGCAGATGATTCTGTTTGGACAGGAAATATCACTACTAATGCTGGTAATGCTGTTTCAACTGGTGGGAATAATGCAGGAAATATTATACTTTCTGGTAACAATGTTCGAGTATACACATTAAATGCTAATGGCTCTCAAGGTTTGTCTGGTAACAATGGTGGTAATGGTGGAACGATTACATTAGATGATACTGGTCCAGATTATATTGATTTATTCGGTAACATTTCGAGTTTGGGTGCGTCTGGTGTTACAAATGGTACTGGTGGCGCTATTACTTTTAATGGGCGTGTTGATTTAAATACAGACTTAACAGTTTCTTCTGGACAATATGGCGGAAATATTGATTTTAACAACATTATTAATAGTTTTATTTCAAGTTATGATTTGACATTAACTGCTGGTACTGGGAATGTTGATATAGCTGGAATTGTTGGGCAGATTAATGGAGGAATCGGTGCTGTAAACCTTGACTCATTTTCAATTACTAGTGCTGGTGTAGTTACGCTTGAGGGTGATCTATTAACAAGTGGCTCGTCTGGAATAAATATTTCATCTGATTCTATAGATATCGATAATAATACGATATCTATAAATAGTGATACATTGAATGCTACTGATGGATCAACTCATAGCGTTACATTTAATACAAATTCTATTTTATTTGGTACATCAAATGTCACAGCTGGTGGTAGTACTATTCGTATCACGCCTTATACCGATATATTTTCTATTGGCATCGATTCTACAGCTGATGCTGCACGTTTAAGTCTTACAGATGATGATATAAATAATCGCTTAACGGCAAGCACTATTTATATTGGTGCAACTGATTTTTCGGGTGATATTTTATTAGGTGAATTAAATGTAATTGATTTCTCTGCAGGCGGTTCCCATCTTGTTTTTGAAAATGATGATACTGATACCCCTGAAATATTTATTTATAACAATGTTTCAAACGATGGCATGAATCTTACCTTTGATGGTGATGCAGTTTTGTCTGGTAGTTCAACGATCTCTACAGCCGGTGGTGCAGGCGATATTGCTTTTGTTAATACTATAAATTCAGCTAATTCCTTTACTGAAACACTGACACTGATAGCTGGTACTGGCAATATTTTGTTTTCTGGTGTTGTTGGCGAAACCGGAAGTGAGTTAGGTGATATCACGATTTCATCTGCAAACGATGTCATGTTTGATTTAGCTGTTACCGCAGAAAGTATTATTCAAACAACAAGTGAAGCAACAGGTACAACGACTTTCACCGGACTTGTCACGACTAATGATGGGGCAGCGCTGGGTCTGAATTTAAATGGCGCTAACTTTACTTTTGATGGCGGTGTAACAACAACTGGAATCGGTAGTGTTACTATTACTAACAGTGCTGTACTTGATATTACCAGTACATTTGACCTTGAAGGTGCATTTACTCAAAACAATAGTGGTGATACTGGCACGATTAGTCTTGGTGGAATTATTGATACAACAAGCGATGATATTGCTTTTGATAATGCAATAACTCTTGATGCAAATTCATTGTTAACGACAGGTACTGGTGCAGGGAATATTAATTTAAATGGATCTGTTGATACCGCTGGATTTGTACTAAGTTTAACGACAGATACAGGTAGTAGTTTTGCTACGAATGCTGGTAATGATTTTGATAACCTGATCCTCACAGGAGCCAATTCTACAATTACTGATAGTAATGGTTTGATTTTAGGTCATGGTGTAGTTAATGGTGGCGTTAATCTGACTGGTGATTTGATATTAACAGTTGGTGGTGCGTTGACCAATGTCGATAATGTTGTAGTCGGTGGAAATGCATTTATCACCGCAGGTAGTGCAAATAATATAACAATTGATGGTCCTGGTAATAATCTTGCATCTTTGAGTATTGCTAGTGCCAATGATGTAACAATTGTAGATACTAACGGATTGATTCTTGGTGATGCAATCAATGATGGTGTTAATGTATCTGGGTTCCTGAATATAAGTTTAGCTGGTCATCTGACCGATGAGAATACAAATTCAATCGGCACTGATGTTGCGGGTTTGGCTACATTTAATGTTGGTGCATCTAACAATATTACTTTAGATAATGCCTCAAATAATTTCGGGGTAATTTCTTTAACAGCAAATACTGCATCGGTACTTGATTCAAATGCCATTGAACTTGGTGGCAGCACAATAGGTACTGGTGGTTTAACAATAACTACAACACTGGGAAGTATTACTAATAGCGGTCAGTTGAATATAACGGGCGATAGTAGTTTTATACTGAATGACAATGCAGCTGCCGTAGATCTTATCCTCGACAATACGACTAATATATTCACTGGCTCTGTTTCTATCACTGATACCAACTCAAGACTACGCCACGTTACTTTATACGACACGACGAGCCTTGATTTACCAACGTTAAATATTGATGGTGATTTGACAGTTACTGCAGAAGGTATTGCTCAACAAGCTGCTACCACTTTAACTGTTGATGGTGGTTCTTTCTTTGATGCTGATGCACTTGTGAACGGGGCAACGCATCATGTATTGATTGGCGATACTGCAAATGATTTCTTTGAGGTGGCTGTTAACAATGCTGTTAATGTTGATATTGGCGATGTTAATAATGTTGGGTTGGATGCAATTTCAGCGACAGGGACGCTTGATGTTAATTCGGGTGGGATAACAACAGGTACAGGTCAGGGGGCTGGTGCAGTAGATGTAACCGGATTAACGACACTAAATACAGGTGTAGGTGATATAGTCTTAACGAACAACTCAAACAATTTTAGTAATATTGTTTTAACAGCCAACAATGCAACACTCGTTGACACTGATGCTCTGATTTTAGGTCTTACTGGTGTTGGAAATGAAGTAGATATCACAACTAATCTGGATGTTACAGTAGCTGCGCAGTCAGCAGGTACATTAACCAATGCCAATACTGTTAGTGTAGGCGGAAATTTAAAAATCACATCAGGTACTAATAATGCAACCATTAATGGTGCAGGTAATAATATTGGATCACTAAGTGTTGCCAATGCATTTACGGTAACGATTGAAGATATTAATGGATTAGTGCTAGGTGATGCTATCGGTGGTGGTGTTAATACAACTGGCCAGTTAAATGTTACTCTGACTGGTACGGGTGATTTAACAGATAATGATGCTCCGACAAATGCAATATCGGTGACGGGGAATGCAATTTTTGATGTTGGCACTAATAGTATAAATCTTAATAACACGTCAAATAATTTCTCTACGGTTATTGTTAATAATGCAAATGTTGCAACATTTGTAGATGCCAACACTATAGATCTTGGTGATGTCAGTGTTACAACACTTAATGTTACATCTGATGATGGAAATATAACCGATAGTGGAGCGCTTACTATTGGTGGCGTTAGTACATTTAATCTAAATTCACTTACTACGGCCGGTCTTACCTTAGATACGTCAACAAATGGGTTTGCAGGTACTGTTAATATTTCGGGTGCCAATATTAGAGACGTTACATTATTTGATACAACAGATCTTCAGCTATCTGCTTTTTCGGCAAGTGGTGTCTTAACTGTTAATGCATTAGGAATTACTCAAAGTGGAGGGATACAAATTACAGGTAATGCTGATTTAACCGCTACGAATACAATCGATTTACAAAACACATCGAATAATTTTGGGACGGTTCTGCTTGATGCGGCTACTGTTCTTATTACAGATAGTGATGCGATAGATTTAGGTGCAACAACTGTAGGTGCTGGTGGATTAACAGTAACTGCACTATTGGGCAGTATTACAGATAGTGATGTTTTATCTGTTACCGGCGGAAGTTCATTTGTATTAAGCGATACTGTGGCGCCGGTTGATTTGATTTTAGATACACCTACAAATAATTTTACTGGTTCAGTATCTATCACAGATAGCAACTCAATGTTACGCCATGTAACGTTAACCGATTCATCTGCTCTTACACTACCTACATTAGACATTGACGGTAATCTTATAATTACTGCGCAGGGAATTGATCAGGCGGCAAATACATTAACGATAGCTGGAGATGCTTTATTTACTAGTACCGGTGGTACGAACATTGTTCTTACAAACAATAATGACTTCGCTGATGTTTCAATAACCAATGCTGTTGATGCAGATATTACGGATATCTCTTCAATTGCCTTAGGTGCATTTAATGTAGGTACGCTAGATATTATAGCAACAGGTATTACAACTTCTGTCTCTGCTATTGCAGGTCCTGTTCAAGTTTCAGGTTTAACAACGCTGACATCAAACACTGGTGTTGTTTCATTAACGAATGCTGCAAATGATTTTAATTCTGTTGCTGTTAATAGCGCATCTACTATTGATATCAGAGATGCAAATACATTACTCGTCAATTCCATTACAAATACATCGACAAGTGATTTTACTGCTGATGTACTTAACTTAAGTGGAGCTAGCTTTTCTGGTACAACAATTCTTACATTAACCGGTCTGGGTGCAACATCTGAATTAATTGG
>Ga0316205_10005283_pt1 | contig 10803 bp, 10 predicted proteins | sample 3monthpyrite_MG_FD_204941 | JGI IMG/M metagenome (GOLD analysis project Ga0316205, IMG submission 204941) | Microbial mat bacterial communities from mineral coupon in-situ incubated in ocean water Damariscotta River, Maine, United States -... | ecosystem: Environmental > Aquatic > Marine >...
CCATTAATTCAGGAAAATTATGCAACAAAAATTGGAGATATGACCAACAAATTGATTCAAGAATTATTTAGGGATTATATATGGAGAGAAAAATTGGCTATGGAAGCAAAACAAGAATTTAACGATTTCAAATTTGATGTGGTACGTCCTTTTTTAGCTAAACATGGCATCTATGATAACAATCTTGCTTATAATGATAAACCATATAGTTTTAATTCACTTGATGAAAATGGAACTGTATTAGATATTAACAAATTAAGAGCTCAATATGGCACTATTGAATTTGATCAAATTCTTTATGGTTTAAGACATTCTGCTTCTTGGTATTTACACGTTTTGGACAATCAGCTATTAGCCAATAAAAAATTAAATGATGCTCTAATTGCTTTTGTAAATGAAGATTTTGAAAAATTAGGAAGCATCGAACCATTGAAATCCTATTGGTAATTAAATTATGATAATATATATTAAACAAATTAAAAAAAAATTATTATTTACCTTATAGGAGTGAAAATGAAACGATATGATTAAATTCTTTAGAAAAATTAGACAACAATTGCTCTCTGAAAACAAGTTAAGCAAATACCTCATTTACGCTATTGGTGAAATAATACTTGTCGTTATTGGAATTTTAATTGCAATCTCAATTAACAATTGGAATGAAGGGCGAAAATCTGCAGATCAAGAAACATTATATCTCAATAGACTATTATCTGAAAACAAACAAGACATAGTTGCCTTTAACAACAATATTAAAGAATTGCAAAAAGGTATAGAAAGTGTTGAAAACTTTTCCAAAGCATTAAAAAATGATGCTATAGACGATTCCACATTAATTAAAAGTGCCAATGACTATTTTAAGTATGGTAGCATCTACCCTATTTTTTATTCCTCCAATTCCACTTTTGATGATTTATCTAGCACAGGAAACCTAAAAGTAATCACAAATACCAATTTAAGAGACAGTATTGTACAACACTATGCAAACCATAAGTTTGTTGCCGAACGTATTAAAATCGCCATTAGTTGGGCACTTCCTTTAGATGCGCCTTTTACACATGAAAATGACATTATGAAATTTGAACCCAATACAGCCTTTTTATTTCCTAAACAACCCAAAGGCTTGCGGGCTAAAGAATTAAGAAATAAGAAAGTAGCTTATATAAGTAATGCAGCAGCACATTATTGGATTAATATGGATGCTATAATTCATTTGAATAATTTAATAGATAAAACCACAGTGCTTATTACCAAATTAGAAAATGAATTAAACATTAAATAAAACTTAATTCATGATAAAATTCTTTAGATTATCGAAACAAAATTTTGTAAAACAAAATCAAATGTCCAGTAGATATTTGTTAGAGATAGCCGCTTGCTGGCATGTTAAAAGAATAAATTAAAACTATTAATTCTGCGGATGCTTTTACCTTAAAACAGGAATAGGTTAGTACAATACTTATTGTTAACCCTAAGTAAAATTATGACAACTACCCTAATTACAACCTCTATAATTTATTAATCTTGGCTTTCTAATAAAAAAAGGCGAACTTAGCTTAGATAAACCCTTTGAATTAATTAATGTCATGAAAAACATCATTTTCATTACACTATTATTGCTGTCCTACAATTCTTCTAAATCACAGACTCTTGATCAGGATAATTACACATCTGTAATAAGCGATACAAATTTCAGCATTAACTTTACAAATAATGATGATGGGCAATCATTTACTGCCGGAATAACAGGAAATTTAACCAGCATAAAAGTAGTAGTATTTGCTGAAGATGTTTTAAATTTTTGTACCTCAGGAGATGAAACTGTTTTAGCAATGGAATTACATTCTGGTGATGGTTTTGGAGGTTCGGTTTTAGGCACAAGCTCAAACGTAACAGTTGTTGATGGTTACACTGCTTTAACCGAATTTATTTTCCCTTCACCAATTCCAGTAGTTTCTGGCTCTATGTACACCTTTGAGGTTAATATTGTAACTGAAAACTGTAGTTTTCTATATACTAATTTAGAAGCTGTATTAAATGGCAACTACCTTGGTGGAGTTGGATATAATGCTGGTTTGACACACACATCTGAAATTCTATTTCAAACATTAGTTAATAGCACTTTAAGTATTGACGAAAATGGACTAGAAAAAATAACGAACATTTATCCAAATCCTGTACAAGGCTTTCTTTATTTACAAAATTTTAAAGCTCTAAAGTCTATAAAAATTTACAATACACTTGGGCAGTTAATATTGGTGACTAAAGATGAAAAAATAGATTTTAGAAAACTGAGCAAAGGCATCTATTTTTTAAAAATAGAAACATCAAGTAAAAAAATGAGCAAAAAAATAATTAAACAATAATTTCTATAGATTATCCAACTGGTTGCTCGTATTATCCTCACTAATAGTCCAAAAGAAACCAATAAAAAAGAACTGGTCGGCTGCTGGTCGTATAGCACGACGTGCAAAATCGCCATTAATATCTGGTGTATTTGTATATTGATAACCATTAATGTTTTTATTACCCAAAGCATTATTAATTGAGAAATACACTATTTTTTGCTGACTAATCAAGTATGCCCAATTTAAGCTCAAACTGTTATAAGCTTTTGTTTTCTGGTTTAAAAACCCTTCCAAATTTGGGTTGGTGTATGTACGTCCAGAAGCATATGTATAGCTAAAACCTACTTGGCTTTTCCAAGCATCGATAAAATATTTTCCAACTACAGATAAATTGTGTGTATTGGCAAAATATGGTTGCGCTTCCATAGGATAGTTTCTATAATTACGTTTAGAATCCAAATACGAATAGCTAATCCAATAATCGGTGTTTTTAATACTTTTGTTATCACGCCAAAATAAATCGACACCTTTTGCAAATCCGTAACCATCATTTGAAAAATTGGTGTCAAAATCAATAAACTCACTATCATACTTAATTAAATTGCTATAGTCTTTATAATAGGCTTCAGCTCTAAAAATTCGTCCTTCAGTATTAAGCTGATAATTTAATATAAAATGATTGGTTTGCTGTGACTCTACACTTTGACTGAATTTCAACACATTACTCTGCGGATTTTGATAAAAATTGCCATAAGCCAGAGACACTTGGCTTTTTGCTGATGTTTTGTAAGCCAACGACAATCTTGGAGATACTGTAAACTCATTAAACAATGAGGTATTTTCTGCACGTAATCCAGCCTTTAATGCAAATTTTTTTGAAAAAATTATATCAGCTTCAACATAACTTGCAAAAATGTTATTGTTATAGCCATAATTGGTTTTATCCACAAATTCTGAAGCAAATGCTTCATTGAAATTGGTCGTGAAATATTCATTGCCAAAATAGAGTTTAAATCGATTACTGAAACGTTTTTTTAATTTGAGTTTAAAATGTGCTGAGTGTTCTTGATCTCTAATATTGTTATCTATAATGTTTAATTTTTCATCAGCATAGGTATAACTCATGCCTCCAAAAACAGACCATGTATCATTGAGCATGCCTTGATAAGAACCATTAAAATAAAGATTATTGTTCTTGAGTTTAAAATGAACACCATCTTCATAGTTAATATCATCCTGAGTTAATTCAAAATTTGAAGTATCAAACGCTGAATATAGTTTCAATAATCCATTATCAAATTGTTGTCTAAATACTGTTTCTCCTGCTAAAGTCTCAAAAGGTTTTTTCCAATCGTTTCTATCAGGGAACAAACCAATATAAGGTGACAAATTAATGTATGATGCATTAACGCTTAGCGAACTTTTATCCCATTTTTGGGTATTCCCTAAGGTGCCTCCAACTGTCATAATACCAATATCGGTTTTCTCCTGGTCTGGTTCGTCAATGGTATTTAATAACAAAACTGAAGATAGCGCTTGTCCATATTCAGCCGAATATCCACCAGTTGAAAACGTAATGCCATCAAACAAAAAAGGCGAATAACGCCCTCTCGTTGGTGTATTATTAGTGGTTGGCGCATAAGGTGTAAATACACGAATGCCATCGATGAAGATTTGCGTTTCTTCGGCTTCACCACCTCTTACAAACAAACGACCATCTTCGGCAACGGTTGCAGTTCCTGGTAAGGTTTGTAAGGCACCAACAAAATCGCCTAAAGCACTTGCAGTGGTAACCACATCCAATGGTTTTAACGCATTTACTTTACTGTTGTCTCCAGCTTCAAACGTTCCAGCGGACAATACTACTGCATCCAAAGCACTAACATCATCGCGAAGCTTAATTTTTAAATTTTTTAGAAAAGACACATCGCCACTCATGGTAAACTTTTCATACGATATATATGAAACCACCAATGTTTGCAATCCAGTTTCAGTGGTTGTGAAACTAAACTTGCCCTTTTTATCTGTCGTGGTTCCATCGTAAGTTCCTTCAAGGTAAACATTAGCACCTTCAATAGCAATGCCTTTATTATTGGTTACCAATCCGCTTATAGTGGTTTGTGCAGTTATACTTAAACTCAGTAAAACAAATAGTGAGGCGATTAGTGTCTTCATTTTTAAATAATGTTCGTTATTAATACCGAAACAAGTTCGGCACAGGTTGATGAGACAAAATTGCAGTATCACATTAAGACCAAAAACTAAAAGTAACCCAACTGTAAATTTTTAGAGATGAATTGAATATATTTGAAAAAACCAACCAATATGAACCTTACTAAAGCTGAAAAATCATTTACAATATTCTTTTTAGCCATTGTATTACTAGAACTGTTTACGAGTAATGTTAAAAGTTTGTTGCCTATTCATGTTATAGCGAAGCCATTAATTTTACTATCACTAATTTTTTTCTTCATTGATCAAGGAAAACATTTAAGCTCAAAAACTAAAGTAATCACACTTTTAGCATTGTTATTTTCACTGGCTGGAGATGTTTTATTGATGTTTACAGATATATCAGCCAGTTTCTTTTTAAGTGGCTTAGTTGCTTTTTTGTTAGCTCATAGTATGTATATCATGGTGTTTTTAGACAAAAAAAACTCCAAAAAAATAGCATTGCTATTTATAGCAGTATTATTAATCTATGCAATTGGTATATTTTATCTTTTAAACGATGGTTTAGGGGACATGATTATTCCTGTAATAATATATATGTTAGTAATTTTAACTATGGTACTAACTTCTACTATGCGAAAAGACAATGTATCTAATCAAAGCTATAATTTGGTTTTTTTGGGAGCCATTTTCTTTGTAATTTCCGATAGCTTTTTAGCCATTAATAAGTTTTATCAACCTGTTCCTTTGTCAAAAATTATTATAATGTCAACCTATTCCTTAGCTCAATATTTAATTGTTCTTGGGCTTTTAAAACAAAATCAATAATTATTTATAAAAAAACCAACCAATGAAAACTATTTATTCTCTATTAGTTATTACGCTCCTAGGTACAAGTGTTTACGCTCAAAAAAATGTCGATAAAATTTTAAAAGAATTAGACTCTAAAACAACATACTATGGTAATATAGCGCAAACTATTTGGGACTATGCTGAAATGGGTTATAAAGAAGTAAAAAGCGCTGCTTTATTACAAAAAACATTAAAAGACCAAGGTTTTAAAATCACTACTGGAGTTGCAGGAATACCTACTGCGTTTATTGCTGAGTATGGCAGTGAAGGGCCTGTAATAGCTATTTTAGGTGAATATGATGCACTTCCTGGTTTATCACAACAAGCAGTAGCAGAAAAAAAATCTGCAGGAGCTGACGCAGGTCATGCATGTGGACATCACCTTTTTGGAACAGCATCAGCCGCAGCTGCAATTAGTGTAAAAGAATGGCTTGAAAAAACCAAGACAAAAGGTCGCATAAGATTTTATGGCTGTCCTGCCGAAGAAGGTGGTTCTGGAAAAGTATATATGACAAGAGAAGGCTTATTTAAAGATGTAGATGTGGCTTTGCATTGGCATCCATCATCAGTAAATGCTGCCAATCCAGGTGCTGCTTTAGCGAACAAATCAGCAAAGTTTAGATTCTATGGAGTTTCAGCTCATGCCGCAGGTGCACCTGAAAAAGGTCGTTCCGCTTTAGACGCAGTAGAGAGCATGAACTATATGGTAAATATGATGCGTGAACATATTCCGCAAGAAGCTCGAATTCATTACGTTATTACAGATGGCGGAAAAGCCCCAAATGTAGTTCCTAATTATGCCGAAGTTTATTATTATGCAAGACATAATAATAGAAATGTAGTAATAGATATTTTCGACCGTATGGTTAATGCTGCAAAAGGAGCTGCCCTCGGAACAGACACAACAATGGAGTATGAAATAATTGGTGGTACTCACGAATTATTACCCAATCATATACTTCAGGAAATAATGTATAAAAATTTAGTAGCAACTGGTGGTTATATATATGATGAAAAAGAGCTTCAGTTTGCCAATGAGATAACTAAATCCTTAGGCCTTAAAGAACTTAACACATCTTATTCCGAAGCTGTTGTGCCTTATACAGAAAACTCAAGAGCTTATGGATCTACAGACGTAGGAGATGTTAGTTTTACTGTTCCAACTGTAGGTATGGGAGCTGCCACTTGGGTTCCGGGAACGCCTGCTCATAGCTGGCAAGCAGTGGCTGCTGGAGGGACTTCTATTGGAACTAAAGGAATGATGGTTGCCGCTAAAACCTTATCAAAAACAGCTATCGATTTATTTTCTAATACAGAGATAATAGCAAAAGCCAAAAAAGAATTTGAAACACGAAGAGGTGCAGACTTTAAATATATACCTCTTATAGGAGATCGTAAACCAGCATTAAATTATAGAGATTAAATTGTCTCAATAATATTGTAACATTTAAAGGTTTTAAACTACTTACAGAGTAACTAACACACCACATTGAACAAAGAACTAGAACATAATTTTGTTGAATTGCTTGAAAAGCATCAAAATATTGTACATAAAGTTTGCAGACTTTATACTAATAATTATGATGCGCACAACGATTTATTTCAAGAAATCACCATACAACTTTGGAAAGCCTATCCGAAATTTCGTGGTGATGCAAAATTTAGCACTTGGATGTATCGCGTGGGATTGAATACAGCAATTACGCTCTATAGAAAGTCGAAACGAAGCATAAACACTCAAGATTTTGATGATGTACAATTTAAAATTTCGGCAGAAGAATATGATGACACCGAAGAGCAGCAATTAAAATTATTATACAATGCTGTAAGGCAGTTGAACGATATTGAAAAAGCATTGGTGTTCTTGTATTTAGAAAACAAAAATTATAAAGAAATAAGCGAAACATTGGGAATAAGTGAAGTCAATGCACGAGTGAAAATGAATAGAGTGAAAACAAAACTTAAAACAATATTAAATCCGTGATACTATGGATGAACTAGAATTATTAAAAAAAGACTGGCAAAAGGATAATAAAGACTATCCAAAATTATCTTATAACGACATTTACAAGATGATACTTAAAAAATCATCTTCTATCGTGAAGTGGATTTTCATTATAAGTATTTTGGAGTTTGTGCTTTGGTCTGCCATTTCGTTTGCACTTAAAGATGCTGACTACAATAAAAAATTTCAAGAATATGATGCCGATAGTATTATGTTACCATTTATGATTTTTGGTTATATAATTATTGCCTATTTTTTATATAAGTTCTTTATGAATTACAGAACTATTTCCGTTACAGATAATGCTAAAGTTTTAATGGAGAATATTTTAAAAACCAGACGCACTGTAAAACACTATGTTGCTGTTAATTTAGGCTTTATGGTTCTGTCAGCATTTGTTGTTTTAAGTATTCAATTTAACAGAGATGAAGAAATTATTTCTATTATTGAAAAATCTTCTGCAAATGGCGAATTGTTTAAATTTTACGCAATTTCAATTATTACAACTTTATTAGTACTAGCAGTACTTATTGGAGTATTGCTCTTGTTTTATTACCTTATTTATGGTATCCTTTTAAAACGCTTAAACAAAAACTATAGAGAGCTTAAAAAATTGGAGATGTAAAGTTAGGTGTTAGGTAAAAATATAAAACTGCCAACTGATGACTACCTACTGAAACATCACCATTCACGTAGTTTATTAAGCTCCTCTTGGGCCAATAATTCTTCCTGTGGAATGACTTTTAAAAAGGATGGATGCTGCTCAATGGCATACTCAATCTTTTCTACAATTTCAGCTATGGTTTCATTTTCGTAATCTATTTGCAAAGGCTCTTTAATTTCAAAAGATTGATAGACGTTTTTCTTTTTTACTCTTAGTCCTTTTTTGTCGAACGAGCGTCTAAAACCATCAATAACTATTGGAACAACAACTGGCTTATAGTGCTTAATAATATGCGCTGTTCCTTTTCTAATTGGTTTAAAAGGTGTAGTGGTACCTTGCGGAAATGTGACTACCCAACCATCATCCAGCGCCTTTTTTATACTAGTAATATCGCTCATTTTTACTTGACGCTTCACATCCTTTCCTTGAGATCTCCACGTACGTTCAATGCTAATAGAGCCAGTGTAAGCAAATATTTTTGGAATTAATCCCGATTTCATGGTTTCCTTTGCGGCAACATAATACATGTTGAGTTTTGGGTTCCAGAGATATCCAACATTTTTTATATTGTCAAGCCTACCACTAAGACTAGCATTGAATACATGAAACATGGCTATGACATCGGCAAAATAGGTTTGGTGATTTGATATAAACAACACATTGGTTTCTGGAAGATTTTTAATGATTTCAGAGCCTTCTATTTGCAATTCATTAAAACCTCTAAATCTTCTGTGTGTGAGAAGCCCTAATATCCTAATGAGCCATTTTTTTACAAAAAGGATGTGTCCAAAAGGATTTTTCTTTAATAACCCCATAAATTTAACAGTCGAGTCTATTTGTTAGTGATTGCAAACGTACATATTTTTTCTGTTTTAGTCTGATAAGAAAAACCTAATTAACAAATAACTTAAACACTCCTTTACAAAAGCATTATAGCACTTCTCTTAAAATATCCTTTATCTCGCTGAGCATCATGGCTGTTGCTCCCCAAACAACATGACCATTTAACTCAAATGCAGGAACTTCAGCTTTTATAGTATAGGATGTTTCTACAAATTTTGATATGACAATGTTGTCGTCCAAAAAGTGAGATAACGATACTTCTATAACATCTTCAACCTCTTCGTCTTGCTTTATAAATTTTGGTATTTGTGACGTTACTCCAATAAAAGGCTGCACATAAAAATTACTTGGCGGAATATAAACCTGTGTCATTTGCTTAATAATTTCAATACTACGTTCAGCAATACCTATTTCTTCAAAAGTCTCTCTTAAAGCTGTGTTTTTCAATGTTTTATCTTGAGACTCAAATTTTCCTCCTGGGAAACCAATTTGTGCCGAGTGTACACCTTTGTAGGTTTTTCGTAATATTAACGCCAAATGTGTTTGCTTAGAATCATCAGGATAAAATAATGCCAAAACTCCTGCTCGCTTTGCATTTTTTATGCCTTCTTTATACGCTTCTATAAGCTCTCGTCTAAAAGGAGGCGACATTTTAAACTGCGATGTTTCGGCTGGCAATGGGATATTTTTTATTTTTGACAGTGAAACTAAAAATTCATCAAAATTCATCTATGCGATTTATATTACTTTTTTGTACATGTGCGTTATTTCTAAATTGTGAAGATAAACAAAAGCAAAATAAAACAACAAGCAAAACTCCTAAGGTAGAACAAAAAGAGACTAACAAAAAGCCAAAAACAACACCTAACGAAGAAGAAAGAGAATTCCCAAAGCTTACAAGTAAAAATGCCATGGATTTCTTCTTAGAATATGAAAAACACAACAAAGAGAATAAAGTAAGAATTACAACAGATTTTGGGGATATTGATATTCTATTATATGATAAGACGAAGTTTCATCGTGCCAATTTTATATTTCTTACCAAACTAAACTATTTTGATGATACACAATTTTATAGAGTTATAAATAATTTTATGGTTCAGGCAGGAAATAGCGACACTAGAGCTACAGCAAGAAAACGCACCAATATTGGTCGTTATTTATTACCAACCGATACAAAAAGAGGCTATACTCACGAACGTGGTGTTATAAGCATGCCAAGTGGTGAGATTGACAATCCTTATAAATTAGCTTCCCCTTTTGAGTTTTTTATCGTACAACAACGTGGAGGTGCGCATTTTTTGGATGGCGATTATACCATTTTTGGTAAAGTAATACGTGGTATGGATGTGGTAGATAAAATTGCTGCAGTTGATACAGATGAAGCCGATTGGCCTTTAGAAAATATCTATATTAAAAAAGTAGAGATTATTAAGTGATTAACCTGCTTTATAAATATTTGGCAGTGCAATTTTAAAACGAACAGCCAACAAACGCACCAAAATAACAATCGCACCAGAGATCATGAATACATAATCGCTTTCAATAGGGAGTTTTCTTAATAAAAAATAACTTATTCCACCCAAAATAGAAGCGGTTGCATATATTTCTTTTCTAAAAATTACAGGAATCTCATCACATAAAATATCCCTAATTACACCACCAAAGCATGCTGAAACAGTTCCTAAAGCTATGCATATAATTGGATCTAAACCTATGGATAACCCTTTTTCAATACCAATAACCGTATATAAACCAATACCAATAGTATCAAACAAAAACAAGGAGGTCCTTAAATAGTTTATCTTATTTCTTACAATTACTGCAAATACTGCTGAGCCAAAAATAACATAGGTAAAAGTCATGTCTTTCATCCAACTCACAGGAGTTTGACCTATTAATATATCGCGAAGTGTACC
>Ga0316205_10005284_pt1 | contig 10803 bp, 8 predicted proteins | sample 3monthpyrite_MG_FD_204941 | JGI IMG/M metagenome (GOLD analysis project Ga0316205, IMG submission 204941) | Microbial mat bacterial communities from mineral coupon in-situ incubated in ocean water Damariscotta River, Maine, United States -... | ecosystem: Environmental > Aquatic > Marine >...
CATGAGTAAAATGGAAGACCGGCCTACTGAAATGATTCACATTGCCATGACCCGGGCAAAAATGTGTGAGCTGCTGGCTGAAGCTACGGGTGTTAAGCAAACGGAAAGTTATTTTACAGCTGGTATGTTTTCTGCACTGGATATTCTGATGGAACAGCCACTCAAACAGCTGCTGGATCAGCTTCCACTTTCAGATGAAATTAACGATGCGCTTAATCATTCAGCCGGAAAAATAGGTGAGGCTATACAATGTGCGCATGCAGCTGAGAAGTCTGACTATGTTAATGCTCATTTTTCAGATTTTGATGCATCTAAAATTAATGAATTGTATATGCAAGCTGTAGGCTGGACTAATGAAGCTTATGGTGCACTTTCTTAAAGACTGTAGGTTACTAAATATCTGATTTCTGAGGGCCTGGGAGTTGATCCTGTACCCGGGTTTTGGTCTGAATTCTGATAATTTTCTTAACGATTTGTTGTATAATAGCTGCTTTCATATCAGCCTGACTTACCCGCAGAATACGCTTATGAGTAATACTGACGTTAAAACTTCCATTTCTGAAAAAACCTTTATTAAAGGTAAAGACCGGGATCTTGAATCCACGATTGAGACCATGCACGGTAAGCTTAATGATCTGGGTATTGAGGTTGAAGAAGCATCCTGGTTAAATCCTGTTCCAAATGTTTATTCCGTTCATATTCGAGATAAAGATTGTGAGCTGATGTTTACCAATGGTAAAGGTGCAACTGAAAAGGCCTGTCTGGCAAGTGCGCTGGGGGAATATTTTGAGCGTTTAAGCTGTAATTATTTTTTTGCAGATTTTTACCTTGGTGAAGAGTTTGCCAGTGCTGAGTTTGTGCATTATCCGGACGAACGCTGGTTTGATGTGGCTGATGAAACGATACCTGAAGGATTACTCGACGAAAGTCTGTGGAATTACTACGATCCTGAAAATCAACTAAGTTCATATCATCTGTTTGATATTAATTCTGGTGCGGGTGAACGCGGGATTTGCGCATTGCCCTATACCCGTCTTCGTGATGGTCAAGATATCTGGTTTCCGGTAAATGTCATCGGAAATATTTATGTCAGTAACGGCATGTCTGCCGGCAATACCAAAAATGAAGCGCGTGTACAAAGCTTGTCTGAAGTATTTGAGCGCTATGTTAAAAACAAAATTATTGCTGAAGGTATTTGTTTGCCTGAAGTACCTCAGGAAGTACTCAGTCGTTTTCCGGGTATCGTTGAAGCCATTGAAAAATTAGAAAGCCATGATTACCACATTCGTGTTGCTGATGCTTCACTCGGTGGCAAGTATCCGGTCATGAGCGTTACTCTGATGAATGATCGTGACGCGACTGTTTTTGCATCATTCGGCGCTCATCCGAGTTTTGAGGTGGCTCTGGAAAGAACAGTGACTGAGCTGTTGCAGGGTCGTGGGCTTCATGAACTGGATGGCTTTTCAATGCCAAGTATGGATCTGGATGAGGTGGGTGATCATCATAATCTGGAAACTCATTTCATTGATTCCAGTGGTCTATTAGCTTATGACTTTTTTAAAGACAAACCTGATTATGAATTCTACGACTGGGACCATGATGGAAATACCAGTGATGAGTTTGAATACTTAAGCGGTATTATTCATGAGATGGGGCATGATATTTATATTGCTGACTACGAACATCTGAATGTTTATACCTGTCGGATTATTGTGCCGGGCATGTCGGATATTTATCCGGTTGATGATCTGATCTGGAACAATAGCAACGAAGGTGCTTTGTTCCGTGAAGAAATTTTATCACTGAAGCAGCTCGATAAACCACAATGGCTGGATATTTTCGAGCGCCTTGAAGAGGGTGGCTATAACGACATGCAGCGTGTTGCAGAATTTATCGGCGTTGCACCTGATCGTGGCTCTGTCTGGGCTGGCTTGCGAATCGGAGAGCTTAAAGCCATGCTTAATCTGGCAGCGGGTGATATCGAACAGGCCTATAACTGGGTTAGCTGGTGTCTGGGTATGGATCAGCTCACGGTATGTCGTTTGCATTTATATAATTGCCTGAACGTTTTAATTGAACTAAAAATGGATGACTCACGTAATAGCGATGATTTTATCGACGGTTTAAATAAACTGTATGGCAAAGAGTATGTATCCATCAGTACCAAGGTGCTGGAAGGCAGTGAAATTTTCCATGGATTACACAGTCCCGGTCTGTCTCTTGATGGTTTCTATTTACATAAAGAGTTATTAAAGGGCTATGCGAAACTGCATAAGTTTAAACAGACTAACTGGGAATATATGCCTGCTGATTCTAGCTTGTCGGATAACTGATGGCTTGAGTTTCACAGAGACTACCATTAAGTATAGAAAAAGGATTGTGAGCCTTCCAAAATGTTTAACAGATAACTGTTAGAGAGTGCTTATGAATAATCGATACAGTAAATCACGTCGTCGTTTTATGCAGCTTATGGTTCTCGGGGGCTTGATAGGGCCAAAGCATATCCATGCCGGGTCGCAAAAAATGATTACCAGGCCTATCCCTTCAACTAAAGAGAATATTCCGGTGATCGGGCTGGGTAGTTCACGAACCTTTAATGTTGGTAATGATCCTGAGGCGCTGGATGATGTTACTGAAGTTATGCATCATTTTTTAAATGCGGGTGGAAAACTTATTGATTCTTCACCCATGTATGGCTCATCACAGTCTGCTATTGGTTATGGTTTGAAGAAGTTGGGACAGACTAAATCCATTTTTTCGGCAGATAAAGTCTGGTCGTGGAATCCAGATATGGGGCCAGAGCAGATGGAAAGGTCCAGAAAATACTGGAATATTGATTCGTTCGATTTAATGCAGGTACATAATCTTGTTGAATGGGAGCGACATTTAAAAACACTGTATAAGATGAAGCAACAAGGCAAGATTCGCTATGTGGGCATCACCACATCACATGGTCGGCAGCATGATGAACTAGAAAAAATAATGAAAACTCAAACGCTAGATTTCGTACAGTTTAGTTATAATATTCTGGACCGGGAAGCTGAGCAGCGATTATTACCTCTGGCTAAGCAGCGTGGTATAGCTGTGATCATTAATCGACCATTTCAACGGGGTGATTTAATTGATGAGCTTGAAGGCAAACCTCTGCCAGACTGGGCGAGTACTATTGATTGCAATAGCTGGCCACAGTTTTTATTGAAGTTTGTTGTCTCCAACCCTGATGTGACCTGTGCCATACCGGCAACGACACAGGTTGAACATGTTAAAGAAAATATGATGGCTTGTTACGGTTCCTTGCCTGATCAGGCCATGAGAAAACGTATGATTAATTATGTCGAAAAAATAATCTGACAGAGACTGATAATAATGGGTGAATTGTCGAGTTACCGGCTCTCTGATTTTATACTTTTTTCACAATCGGCTTATTATCGACAGTTCGAGCTTTATAATCAGGCCGTCTGGCCGCTGCATATCGTTGCCATATTATTTGGTTTGCTGATTTTATACGCGCTCTGGAAAAAACCAGCATGGGCAGGCCGGGTTATCTCACTCTTGCTCGCTGTGATCTGGATATGGGTAGCAGTGGCTTTTTTATATCAACGTTTTCATCAAATACACGTTGTGGCTGACTGGTATGCATATGGTTTTATTTTACAGGCAGCCATCATCGTATGGTACGGAGCTATAAAAAACCGGCTTGCTTTGTCTGTGGAAAACATGCTCAGAAAAATAACAGGTTCAGGTCTATTGTTGGTCGCTTATATTTTTTATCCTTTTATTGCATATATTTCGGGCCGTAGCTGGATGCAGCTTGAAATGTTTGCTCTGGCACCGGATCCGACTGTATTAGCAACGCTGGGGGTTCTGATATTTTATAAGCTTCCCGTTATACTTTATTCAATACCGGTAATATGGCTACTGATAAGTGCCATAACAATACTTGTCATGTAGTGTAATACTGTTAAACAATATACTTTAATTAAAAACGATAGAAAAATAGGTAAAAATTTTGAAGATTGTTCCATCAAATATAGAGTTAGAAACGGATCAGGGCATTTCTTTGCATGATCTGATGCCGGGCATTAAGGCAGCGCTAGCTAAGTCTGGTATTAAAAATGGTTTTGTGACGGTGACTTCACAGCACACCACCACCGCGATTTCAATTAATGAAAATGAAGAGCGTCTGGTTGAAGACGTAAGGAGCTTTCTGAACCGATTAATTCCAGCGGGAGATAAATATTTACATAATGATATTGCATTAAGAGATTGTCCGGATGACGAGCCTGAAAATGCACACTCTCATTTAGCTGCTATGTTACTGGGGAGTTCTGAGGTGGTTCCGATAATGCAAGGCGAGCTTGTTCTGGGGCAATATCAGTCGGTTATGTTATATGAGCTTGACGGGCCCAGATCTCGAAAAGTATGTGTACAGGTATATGGTGAATAATGAAAAAAGTAATCCTATTCGTTAATGACGAGGCTGTGTTTGACTTTGACAAAGAAATGACACTTGACGAAAATCAGTTAAGCTTTTTGGGCAGAATGGACAGTGATATGGATAAAGGTATTAAGATACAGGGTGAGTTGATAACAGAGCCGAATACTGAGCAACGTGCTGTGTTTATTTCGATGAATTTAATCAAAGCCTTACAGCAAGAAAACGATGCTGCGGTGTCATCATCTTCCGCGTATTTAATGAACCGGTTACCAGCTTTAAATGAAATACGCGTTAACGATCATGGAAGTCGCGTGAATGTCGAGTTTATTGAGGAGCAAATAAACTAAGTCTCAGGAGCAGAGTTTTTTCAGAAAGTATTGAACTGATTATTGTTTATTTTGCTTGGCCCGTGGAGCATAAGTTGAGCCGCCTCTGCCTATTCTGTCATTAAGCTCGGCGCAGTATTCATTGACGTGTTCAGTCACTTTCTTCAGAGTGCCTGGTCTTAATCCTTCAATCTTTGAATTGCCTTCGCCGATAGTGTAGTGATACCAGTCATCGCCTGGCATGCCTTCAGGAGTGTCAATTTTATCAATAGATACGACACTGAAGTTATTTCTGTTGCTGTTTAGTTTTCCCATACGCATATCCTATGCCTATTCTGTTCAGAATGAAAGCTACAGAGATAAATATGGGGGTTTAAAACGACGGATGTTTGCTAAATCAGTGATTTACGCTGGTATTGTGCAAAGTAAGGACTTATTGCAGCTTTTTAAGTACAGATTCATTAACCAGTTGATCAGTCAGTCGCAGCCATTCAATCATCAGTTTACTAAGCTCTACCTTGTGAGCTGTCAGACTAAACTGATTTTCATCACCACGATTTACAGCGGTGATGTAATCATTGAGGCTGACTTTTCCAAAGGAGTAGTTTTCTGCTTCGTCTTTTAGAATAGCTTTAGACAGTTCAATTTTCTGGTTTGATATGGTTACCAGCTTTTGCTGGCGATGAATCTGTAAGGCAATGTTTTTCAGGCGGGTATGCAGTTCACTGATCTTACTTTCGTTGCTGGCTTGTGTTTTTCTCAGTGCAATCTGAGCAAGCTGTTTACTGGCTTTATTAACCGTTTGTCCCAGTGGCCAGCTCATGCTGATCCCGGCAAACAGGTTGTCCTGATTAGATCCTATGTCCCAGTCTTCCCCGTCAATTCGGTAACCGAATAACAGCTGTGTTGATGGCATAAGGCCATCAGCAACTTTTTCGAGTTCGAGTGTGTTTTGTTGTTCAAGCATGCTGAATATTTTGAAACTGCGGCTGCCTTCAATGAGGGCAGTGATGTCGTTCTTCAGTGCTGACAGTTCCATTGCGTTTTCTGGTTCCAGTGGCGTATAAAGAGAAGAGGAAGGCTGACCGCTTGAGCGATGTATCAGGTTATTATATGTATCGTAATCTTCCTGCAGGCTGATCAGGTTTTCTTCACGGGCCAGTAACAATAAACGCATTTTGTTGACATCAATTGGCAGCGCAATTTTCTGGCGTTGTCGTTCGAGAATGTTTTCCATTAGTTTTTTATTAGACTGCAGTGAAAGTTTTCCCAGTTTGAGATTTTGGTAAGCTGAATACCAGTTGTAATAAATTGTTGTGAGGCTGGCCAGATAATCTTCATAAGCTTCGATGACCTGATAACGAATAACATCGTTCTCGACGCCGATGATTTTATCCTGTAGCTGGCTGGCTTTACCAAACGCATTGTTGGCAATCGGTTGTGAGACCAGCAGCTCAAGGTTAGCATTTTCTGTGGTGTTAAATACGCTTGAGTCTTTGCCATAGTTCAGGCTGAGCTCGGTACCGCTGTTGCTGAAAAGTTTACTGAGTGAAATACTGGCTTCAGGATCGTTGCGATCCTGATCAAGATAAAAATTGTGCTGATACTTTACATCAAGTACCAGATCACTGTCCGGTAACAACTGATCGCGACGATATTGCAGCCCCATTTGATCAATTAAAATAGCTTCGAACTGTTTATCATGTGCAGCAGCTTTTTCAATAAATTGTTTGATGCTTAGCGGTTCTGCGTTTGCGCTTGTGAAGGTGACCAGTGCCAGCAGTCCGCTTATCAGTATTTTGCGTGCTGAAGTATCAGGCATTTTGTAACTCCTGTTCGGTAGCGGCTTCTTCAGCTGGTTTACCGGGGTGGAAACTTTTTAACACGCTGTAAAGTGAAGGTACTAATAACAGTGTAATGATCGAGCCAAACAACAGCCCCCAGGCCAGCGCCATCATCATTTCTGAAAGCATGGCATCAAAACCGGCAATGCCGTATGCCGTTGGCAGTACGCCGGCGACTGTAGTCAGTGTGGTTAGTATCACGGCTTTTAAGCGGGTCTGTGCAATGCGTGCAATTTTTTCATTCAGTGATCCGGCTTGCGAATTAAATTGCTGGTCGAGTTTAGTGAGCATGATAATCGCATCATTAATTACGACACCGGCCATACCGAGTGTACCAATGGCTGCAAAAAAGCCAAACAGTAACTGGTCGTGTGCCCAGAATGCAAAGATGACCCCGGTAACACCAAAGGGAATGGCAACCATAATCAGTAATGTACGCGCGATAGATTCAAACAGTAATACCAGAATGATAAATATCAGAACCAGCACCATGATGATAGCGTTGCGTAAATCATTTTTTGATTCGCGGCTATCAGCAACTTCTCCATCAAAAATCATGGATGTAGACGGTTGCTTGATTAAAATATCGCGGAATACACCTTGTTCTAGATCTTCTGCTATTTGCAGTGGTGTTTTTCCGGCGTCTTTGGCCAGATCTGCAAACACTGTGGTAACACGCCGGGTATCTCTTCTCTTAATTGAAATAGGAGAGCTGGTTTTTGTAATTGTCACCAGATCGTGTAGTGGCGCCAGATAGTTAGAGCGGTTTTCAACAGGTACATTTAATATGCTGTCGATATTGGTTTTTGCGCTCTCGATGACAGAAAGTCGCACATCGATTTTTTCATTGCCATCAGGAAGCTCATACAGAATAACGCCTTCAAGAGAAGCACGAAAGGCCTGAGCAATATCGGTTGGATTGATAGACAGGCGTTTGATTTTTTCGCGCTGCAGATCAACTTTATATTCCGGTAATTCCAGAGGACGATCAATATCAGCATTGATCAGGTCAGGGTGTGCTTTCATTGCCGCAAGCAGTTTGTCAGTGGCCTGTTTACGCAGCTTATTATCATTTTCCTGAACCACTACTTCAACTGCTGTGCCCGATGACTGTCCCCAGCGACTTTTTTGAATGATGAGTTTCTTAAGTCCTTTAATATTTTTGGTTTTTGGTTGCCAGAGGCTAACCAGATCATCGGCTGAACGTTCTCTGTCTTCTTTGGGTACAATTTCTATAATCATACGAAAACGATTTTCACGTGCCACTGATCCGTGTCGGCTACGTGCAATTTCAGTTCGCAGACCAACGACTTCCTGACCGATATAGGGGGTAATGACTTTTTCAATTTGCTTACTGATTTGTGCTGTTTCGTAGCGGTCTGCTTTTTTGTGGGCAGTACCAATCAATACAATCTCGCGTGTTTCAGAGTGCGGGAATAAAACAAAACGCATGGTTTCATTGGCCAGCATGAGTGCACCAGAAAATAGCGCTACAAAAGATAAAATAATCAGCCAGCGAAAACGTAACAGTTTTATCAGTGCATTGCCGTAGAGAGTTTCTATGCGGTCAAACCAGTGATGTGTGGTTTCGGTTGCTTTTTTCTTAGTCTGTTTAATACTCGGTAACTGAATATGAAGATGACCGGGTAAAATCACCAGAGACTCAATCAGGCTGGCAATGAGCATGATAAAAACAATCGGCGGTATGTATTCAACAAATGCACCAAAACGGCCGGAAAAATAAAACAGAGGAATAAAGGCAACGCAGGTTGTCGCGATACTGGCCATCACCGGCATAAATACCTGACGTGTACCGAGTATTGCTGCCTGTTCAGAACTGTATCCTCTGGCACGAAAACGACCGATGTTCTCAGCGACTACAATGGCATCATCGACGACGATGCCCATGACGATGATTACTGCAGCCAGTGTGACATTATTGATGGTGAAACCGAACAACAGACTGGCAATCAGCGTAAAGCAGATGGTAAAGGGAATGCCGACGGCAACCCAGATACCGGCGCGACGGTTAAGAAACAGGAACAGGGTAATCAGGATCAGCGCAAAACCAATCGATCCATTGATGGAAATAATACTCAGGCGGTTACGTACGTCATAAGATTCATCATCGAGTATCACCAGCTCAATATCTGAGTTAGCGAGATTATTAGCCTGAAAATCAGACACAACTTTTTGCACTGCCTTGAGTGAGCCGAGAATACCGAAGCTGCTGTTCTTAACAATATTGAACATTATTGCTTCGTGGCCATTGACTTTAATTAACTGCTTTTCCCGCATAAAGTCGGTTTTTATTTCGGCGATCGATTGTAAATCGACAGCTTTGCCCTGAAAACCGGCCTGTATGAATAATGGCTTTAGTTTTTCGACGGTATCGAGCTGAGCGTTGATCGTGACGCTGGGTTCATCTTTGATTTTGATGCTGCCGGCGGGTTGTCGAACATGATTGGCACGTACTTCATTAATCACCTGACTCATCGGGATCTGGTAACGCACCAGTTTTTCAGGGTCGACATTAATTTGCAGCTCCTGTTGCAGAAACCCTGAGCGTCTTACACTGTTTATCTGTGGCAGATTGGTAATCTGTAGTTCCAGTGCAGAGGCATAGTTTTGAATGTCGCGGCGTTGCTGGTTGCTCAAAAGATGGCTTTTTTTATTGATAAGGGCGACATCGATGATCGCTTTTTTCGAGCTTTTCCAGACTTTAATGTCCGGTTTGTCGCGGACTTCCGGCGGTAATTCTGTCGACAGAGCCGCATTGCGTATTTCAGTGATGACTTCGTCGCGGTTTGGCAGGTCGTGTTCCAGTTCTATGGTGACTGATGTGACCCCGCGGCTGGCGTTGCTGCTGATGCGATAGATCCCGTCGACACCACGCAGTTCGTTTTCAAGCTCACGGGTTACAAAGTGCTCAACTTCTTCGGCTGTTGCGCCGGGGTAAACAGCGGTGACCAGAACAAAGTCATAGGTGACGTCGGGGCGTTCTTCTTTTTTTATATTTTGCCAAGCTAACAGGCCGCCGAAAAGAATACTGAAAAAAAGCATGTTTGTTAACAGGTGGCGGTTAACAAAGTATTCGATAAATTTGGTGATCATAGTTGCCAGCGAAGCCTAAAAATGTTGATCGATTTACTACCAGTTTATTATAGAGTCTGGCGATATTGTTTAGTTCTTATAGTAGGGATAAAAAGCACTGGCGACAACTGGAAAATTGATGGTTATCAGTATGATCTGTGATTACAGTGGGCTATATGAAGAGGTTTTGATTTTAGAGCGGCTAACTTGCAGGGGGGGGGAATAAAGCAGAGGAATTAAGAATAATTTACTCTGCTATAAGCTCTGTGATGACTATCGCGTTGTTCCCAGTCTTGAAGTCCTGATCATACCAGCAAGGTACTTTTCATAGCCTTTATATGTCTGGGCTGTTGTTTCATTAAAGGCAGAGAGGCCGAGCTTCTCTAACAGTACCTGACCCGTATGTGAATTTTTCGCATTGACCAGTGCATTTTGTATTCTTGCCTGTAATGCTTTGTCTATTTTTCCAGATGCTGAAACAGCCATGTGAGGAACTGGCTCCGTTGTTTTAATAATATGTAGTCCCTCTTTATTATTAAGCAGTGGGGTCGGGACCAGTGCTGCATAATACTTTCCGCTCTGGACGGCTTTAATGGCTTCGTCGGCTGATTTCATGGTAACAATAACAGGTTGACGTGTAGGGCTAGGGTATAACTTTTGTAAATTAGCAGCTCCAATGCTTGGCGGAGGCTGTGTCGCTAGGGTTTTTCCTACAAGTTCTGAATGATCGAGAATCAGGTTCTTTGAGCTGGTAATCAGGCTAAAGCTGACTGTGTCAGGTACTTTTGCAAGTATGGTGTAGTCCAGGTGATTGATTCTGAAATCGGTAAAGTGTGCCGCATCAAAAATAAGATCATATTTTCCTTTTTTCATTTTGTACCAGTAACTTAAAAAGTTTCGTTCAGCGACAACATTAAAAGTATGTCCTGTGTGTTGACTTAAATAGTCGGTGAGAGGTTTATAAAGAGCGCGCGTTTTTTCGGGACTCAGGATAGGCTGTACGGTGAAGCTGAAAGTCTCTGCTGTTCCCTTGGGACTGAAACTCAGGATTAGCAGAATAAAAGACACCGTAAAAAAACTGGCAGGATTGATCTGAAATATT
>Ga0316205_10005285_pt1 | contig 10802 bp, 10 predicted proteins | sample 3monthpyrite_MG_FD_204941 | JGI IMG/M metagenome (GOLD analysis project Ga0316205, IMG submission 204941) | Microbial mat bacterial communities from mineral coupon in-situ incubated in ocean water Damariscotta River, Maine, United States -... | ecosystem: Environmental > Aquatic > Marine >...
CAGATTTTTTCTCTGACAAGAAGCATTTGCGCAAGAATAGTGGTTCTATTTCAAGCAGATGTGACGCAGGCAGAGGGAAAATCCGGCAAACCCGTAGGGCGGCGATTTCACTGCATCTCAGCGGCTTGGGCCGCTTGCCCGTAGAACAAATGGCCGGCACGTCCCAAACCACTGATATTTTGTGAAATCGCTGCTGACGGTGCAGGATTAATGGCTTCTGACCCTAAACCGTCAGCGTAAAGAACATCCGCCGGAACGGGAACAGGACCGAGCCATCATCGCGCACCGGATAGGCGGCATGCATGACCTCTTCGTAGCGCGCAATCAGCGTCGCCTTCTCGTCAGCGTCCAGCGCCTGCAACACCGGGCGTGCGTAGGTATGTTCGGTAAAGCGACGCACAGGATGGCTGCCGGGTTCAGCCACAAGGCGCTGATAATACTCGGTTTCCCACAGACGGAACTTGCCCAGCGGGGCCAAAAGCTCGTCGTATTTCACAGGGGCCATGACGCCAGGCGTGCCCATCTTTTCGACGCGGCCCGAAAACAACTCTTCTGCAAGGCTCAGCCAGACACGGTGCGACGGGGCCTTGTTCTGATGCGGCATCTGCACCGCCAATGTGCCCCCCTTGCCCAGCATCTGCACCAGCTTGGGCAACAGCTTTTCGTGATTGCCCACCCAGTGCAGTACGGCATTGGAAAAGATCAGGCCGGGGGCGCGACGCGGAAGCCAATCGGCAATATCGGCCATCTGCAGGCTGGAATACCCTTTGGTTTGGCGCGCCTTGTCCAACATTGCAGGCGAAGCGTCAACGCCAACCACGTCCCGCGATCCGGCCCGTGCACCCAGCGCCTTGGCCATTGCGCCGTTGCCACAGCCCAGATCAACGATATCTCCCGCACCCATCTGACCCACATTGTTCAGCAGGTCCAGACCGGGGCGCAGACGCAGGTCACCGAACCGGGCATAGGCGCCCGGGTTCCAGTCGGCGGTTTTGGTAACAGCCCCGCTCACGCCGAAGGTTCGGGCTCCGGCCCGCCCTCGCCCAGACCGGGAGAGGGTTTCGGCTTGGTTTTCGGAATCGCGGTCAGAGACGGTGTCTCGCTGGCCTCGGGTGTGCCGCTGTCGTCGTCATCGGCCTCAGGCGGCTCGCCCCGCATCACCCGCTGGATTTCCTCGCCGGTCAGCGTCTCGTATTCCAACAAACCTTGCGCCAGCCGTTCCCAGTCTTCCTTGCGATCGCTGAGAATCTTGTGGGCACGCGCATAGGCCTCGTCGATCATGCGTTTGACCTCGTCCTCGATCAGCTCTTTCGTTGCTGCCGAGATCGAAAAACCGCCCGCGCCATTGCCCATATAGCCCTCGTGGGCCTGCTGATAGTCAATGTTGCCGACCTTGTCGGACATGCCCCAACGCAGCACCATCGCGCGCGCCAAACCGCTGGCCTGCTGGATATCGCCCGCCGGTCCGTTCGACACCTCGTCGGCGCCGTATCTCAGGATTTCGGCGGCTTTCCCGGCCATGGTCATCGCCAGCTTCTGTTCACATTCCGAACGGTGCCAGTTCAGCCGGTCAATCTCGGGCAGACTGACAACCATGCCCAGAGCGCCGCCGCGCGGGATGATCGTCGCCTTATAAACCGGATCGCATTTCGGCAGGGTCAGACCCACCACCGCATGACCAGCCTCGTGATAGGCGGTTTTTTCCTTCTGGTCGTCGGTCAACACCATCGAGCGCCGTTCGGCCCCCATCATCACCTTGTCCTTGGCATTCTCGAAATCAATCATGGTAACAAAGCGGCGGCCAACACGGGCAGCCGTCAGGGCGGCCTCGTTCACGAGGTTTGCCAGATCAGCACCGGAAAAACCGGGCGTGCCGCGCGCGATAATGCGCAGGTCCACATCCGGGCCAAGCGGCGTTTTACGAGCATGAACGCCCAGAATTTTCTCACGGCCTTTGATATCCGGGTTCGGCACTGTGACCTGACGGTCAAAGCGGCCGGGGCGCAACAATGCAGGGTCCAGAACATCCTTACGGTTGGTGGCCGCGATGATGATCACACCTTCATTGGTCTCAAACCCGTCCATTTCCACAAGCAGCTGGTTAAGCGTTTGTTCACGTTCGTCATTACCACCGCCATACCCGGCACCGCGGTGACGGCCCACGGCGTCAATCTCGTCAATGAAGACGATGCACGGCGCGTTTTTCTTGGCCTGCTCAAACATGTCGCGCACACGAGACGCGCCAACACCGACGAACATTTCCACGAAATCCGAACCCGAGATGGTGAAGAACGGCACTCCCGCCTCGCCCGCGATCGCGCGGGCCAGCAGGGTTTTACCGGTGCCCGGAGGGCCCACCAACAGCGCACCTTTGGGGATTTTGCCGCCAAGGCGCGAGAATTTCTGCGGATTGCGCAGGAATTCAACGATCTCTTCCAGCTCTTCCTTGGCCTCGTCGATACCCGCGACATCGTCAAACGTCACACGGCCATGTTTCTCGGTCAGCATCTTGGCTTTGGATTTGCCAAAGCCCATCGCGCCGCCACGGCCCCCGCCCTGCATACGGTTCATGAAGTAGATCCAGACCCCGATCAGCAGCAGGAACGGCAGCAGGCTCAGCAGAAAGGTCTGAAAGCCCGATTGTTCCTGACTTTCGGCGCTGACGGGCACACCCGCCTCAATCAGCTTGTCGGTCAGATCGGCATCAGCAGGCTTGATCGCCACATAGTCACGGCCATCCGAGCCACGGAAGCGCACGCTTTCACCATCCAATGTGACTTGCTCGACATTGCCCTCCTCGACCTGCGCAATGAAGTCAGAGTATTTTACGGTCTGGCTTTGCAGGGTGTTGCCTGATCCGCTGAACAGGTTGAAAAGTGCCAGAATCAGCAGGAACAGAACCAGCCAGAAGGCGAGATTTCGTGCGTTGCCCAAGGAAAGTCTCCTCAAAAAATCGGGTGGCTTTGCGTCTATCACAAGGCCCACCTGTCTTAAATAGAGATCATGGCACTATCTTCAATGCGATAATCAAGGTGAAACGGTCTGTTGAGAGTGCAGATGGGGGAAGTTCGCCGGGTGCTAACCGGCAAGCAGATCGAAAAACCGGTCAGGTCCACGCAACAATCGTGCCTGCCAGCCGTTGCCCAATCCGGCCAAGGGGGCCGCGATCAGTTTGTCCCCTTCCCAAACTGCCGGGCTGGCAATCAAGCTGGCCGCCGGGCGGCCGGTGCTTTTGCGGTCAGGGCAGAGGCCCAGTGCATCCTCGCCAAGGGCTGCGATCTCGTATCCCGGCCGGGTCGCGCCGGTCAACTTCCACCGCCCATCCCAAGTATGCCCCACCGGAACGCGTAAATCCGCCACCGCCTTCCATTCCCGCGTCAGGCGCATGATCTGTTTTTGAAACACGACCCGACATCCCCCCATTGTTGTATCGGATCGCGCCCATACGACCTCTTGGACAAGTTTATTGCGCCGCGGTGGATATTCAGCACCAGAAATCCACATCACCCCGGCTTGAAGGATACGCCTGAACGTCTCGTCCCGGTCGGAAATCCATTCTCCCTCATGCCACTGATCCTCACCGCGGTCATCACCCGGTAATGGAATAATCAGATCACCAGCGTCGAACTGAACCGCCTGCCGTGCGGTAGCCGAGACGTATTGGCCAAGATCTTCGCGTGCTGTCCGCAACCTGTTCGCGGTTTCTGCGATACCTTTGGGTGTGATCCCAAGCTCGTTCAGATGCTCCAGCGCTTTGCGTACCCGCACCCGCTCGAACCTGTCATCCTCATTGCTGGGGTCGTCCGTCCAGACTTGCCCACGGCGGTTCAGTTCTTCGCGTAGTTCTGCGCGGCTCCAATCCAGCATCGGGCGATAAAACATTGAACGCGAGCCAATCGAGGTCACCGTGTCCGCCATAGAGGACAAACCGTCCAATCCCGATCCTCTCGCCAACCGCATCATGAACGTCTCGGCGACATCATCCTGCGTGTGACCAAGGGCGATCATCATGATTCCACGGGCCTCGGCCCAATCGGTCATCAATTTGTACCGCGCACGTCTTGCCTGATCGGGCAAGTTGCCTTTGCCGCTCCAACCTGTCCAGTTCAGGATCGTGTGGGGCACATCAAGATGCGCGCATAGTTCGGACACATCGGCAGCCTCCTGTGCCGAGCCCGGACGCAACCCGTGGTCCACTGTTACAGCCTCTAACGCGGGCCCTCCCGACCTGCGCCAATCACTTAGCAAACAGAGTAGTGCAACCGAGTCACCACCACCTGAAACAGCAACACCCAGTCTTTGTGGTGGAGCGGGCGCAAAAGCGTTGGCCAGCTTCTGAACCAGATCGGCCTGCTTGCCTGTCACGGACAGGCCAGGTTGGCCATCTCTGATTGTGCCTCAAGCACGGAATCCGAGTTGGGAAACCGCTGCCCCACTTCGCCCAGTGTCACGCAGGCCTCGTCGGTCTGGCCCAAAGCCCCCAGGCTGCGACCAAGATTATAGAGCGCATTCGGGGCCATCGGCCCTTCGGGTGCGGTGCTGAACACATCCAGATAGGCGCGCGCAGCGCCCGTCAGATCGCCTGCGCCTTCCAGAGCGTCACCGCGCATGAGGCCGGCCTTGTCGGTCAGCGGACCACCGGGATAGTTCTGGCGGAATGTCTGGAACATCTCGGCGGCTTCGGCCCAGTTGCCTGCGGCCAGCGCCTCTTCCGCGCGATTGAAATCGGCTTCTTCGCCGACGGCCATCTGCACATCAGGTTGGTCTGTGGTCTGGCCGATGCCGGTGGTGCCGGTGTCGGTGGTCACCTCGACCCCGCCCAGCGTGGTGCCTTCGCTCAGCTGCCCCAGATCGCAATCGGCCTCCAGCTCGCACAGGCGAAACTCCAGATCGCCCAGCCGGTTGGTGCCGTCCTTGACCACGCTTTGAATGCGCAGGTCCAGCTGTTCGGTCTGGGCGGTCAGGCGCTGCAATTCGCCCTCAATCGCGTTGATCCGGTCCAGCAGGCTGCCACTTGCCGTCACGGTCCCGGCCAGTCCGGTGGTCGACAACTCGCGATTAAGGCGCTGAATTTCAACATAAAGCACCGACATTTCCTGCCGGATATCGGCCAATGTCTGATCCGACGACTGCGCCTGGCCCAGTCCGGGCAGGCCCAATCCAACAACCACGAGAATACAGAAAAACCGGTGCATTTTGACGCTCTTCCTTAGCTGATAGGCACAACCGAGATCACCGTCACGGCACGGCGGTTCTTGGCATAGCAGGCTTCTGCACTGCAAATCTCGATCGGGCGTTCCTTGCCATAGCTGACCACCTTCAGGCGGCTGGTGGGCACACCCCGGCTGACCAGATATTCCTGCACCGCATTGGCGCGGCGCGCGCCCAGCGCAAGGTTATATTGCCGGGTGCCCTGCTCGTCGGCATGGCCTTCGATCAAAGCGGTATATTCCGGGTTGCTGGTCAGCCATGTGGCCTGGCCATCAAGCGTGGATTGGCCAAAGGCGGTCAGGGTGGATTGATCCACGTCGAACAACACGCGGTCACCGATGGTTTGCTGGAAATAGGCGGGCGATGTGGGATCATTGGCCGATCCGGCCACCACGCCGCTTCCGGCCCCGTTCAGATTGACATCATTGGTATCGTCGAACCGGCCCGGATTGGTACAGGCCGCCAGCGCAAAACCTGCGCCCAGTATGATCATTTTGGTCATGAGTTTCATGGATTTGCCCCATTCATTGTTTAACTGCTCATCTGCTCTTGGCTGTGTTTTAACATAACTTAACGCGTCGTCGCATCTATTTCTGCAAAGGTGACCATGCCGGGTCGCTGGCCCCGGTCTGGGTGGACAACTGACGCAGATTGCGCCCGGTGATATCCACCGAATACAGGCTGGATCGCCCTTGCTCGCCCTGGGTTTCGCGCGTGAACATGATCACGCGGCCATTGGGTGCCCATGTCGGGCCTTCATCCAGAAAGGACGCGGTCAATAGACGTTCCTCGCTGCCGTCGAGGCGCATCACACCGATATGGAAGCGGCCCTTGGACTGCTTGGTAAAGGCAATCAGGTCGCCGCGCGGCGACCAGACCGGCGTGCCATAGCGGCCATTGCCACCACTGATCCGGCGCGCCTCGCCACCGCCCGCGGGCATGATATAAAGCTGCGGTGAGCCGGAGCGGTCGCTTTCAAACACGATCTGGCTGCCATCGGGGCTATAACTTGGTGCGGTTTCAATCGAAGGGGCCGAGGTCAGCCGACTGTTGGCACCGCTGGCCAAATCCATGGTGTAAAGATCGGTATTGCCGCCGGTGCTGAGCGAATAGACCACGGTTTGCCCATTCGGCGCAAAGCGGGGCGCAAAGCTCATCGTGCCCTGCTGGTTTTCCAGCGCCTGGCGGCCCACATTGGCCACATCCAGCACATAAATGCGCGGAAAGCCGGTTTCGTAGCTGGTGTAAAGCACCCGGTCACCCGACGGCGAGAAGCGCGGGGCCAGCACGATCGAGGCGCTGTCAGTCAGATATTTCACATTCGCCCCGTCATAATCCATGATCGCAAGGCGCTTTTGGCGGACATCCTTGGGCCCGCTTTCGGCCACGAACACAACGCGGCTGTCAAAATACGGGGTCTCACCGGTGATACGGCTGTACACCTGATCGGCCACCTTATGCGCGATCCGCCGCCAGCCATCCTGCGTCCCGACCAGTTGCAGCCCCTGCCCCAGTTCCTGCCCGGAAAACACATCATAGATGCGGAACTGCACGATCAGTTGACCGCTGGCATCCACGCTGACGGCCCCACTGATCAGCGCCTGTGCATTGATCGCCTTCCAGTCGGCATATTGTACGGGGCTGGCAAAGCTGGTGATCTGGCTGATGAACGCATCGGGCGAGATTTCGCGGAACAGCCCGGTGCCTGTCAGGTCAGCGGCGATCACATCGGAAATCTGGCGCCCCAACTCGGCCGCAGCCCCGCCATCCCCGACAAAGTCGGGCACCGCAAAGGGCAGAGGTTCGATCACCCCCTCGGTGATTTCAATCCTCAAAGGCCCACCATCCTGCGCCGAGACAGGCAAGCCCCAGATACTCAGGGCCAGTAACAGGGTCAGTACACGTACCATCATTTGATCCTCATCTTCTCGGGATTGAAGGTCATTTCAATATCACGCCAGCGGTCATACTTCTCAACTGGCAGATCATAGCCACTGGCGCCACAGCGGATAATCGCGCGCCGGGCAGCCTCATAAGCCTGCTGAGCTGCCGCATCACTGCCACCAGACGAGCTCAGCATCTGGATCGAGTTGGTCTGCGGCTTGCCATCCTCGGACATCTTCACGCCCACCACGACGGTCGTTTGCAACGCCTCGGAACTGAGCGAGCCAACATTCCAACATTTCTCGACCGCGACGCGCAGCGCGTCTTTTTCGCCGCCCGTCAACGGTGGCCCTGTAGGTTCGGGCGTCGTATCCGTGCCGCCGGTCCCCAAGGCCTCGGCCAAAGCGTCGTTCACCGCATCCGTGCTGGGCGTGGTGTCTTCGGTCGGTTCGGTCTGGGCCGCGCGCTGGGGCCGCGTCTGGGGGCGCAACGAGGCAGTCGGGGCGGCCAGTACGGCCAGTTCTTCGGCCTCGGTCACGATCTCGGTTGTGGCCTCTTCCGGGGATGTGGCCTCGGTCTCGTCCTGAACTGTCTCGGCCTCCTCAGAGGGAGTGGTTTCTTCCTGTACGATATCGTCAATCGCCGTGTCCGGCTCGGGCTGGGCCACGGGTTCGGGGGCCACGCGCGGGGCCGGGCGCGGCTTTGGGCGGACAGTCGGGGTAGGCAGCAAGACGGCCACGTCCTCGGAGGGCGGCTCAAGCACGGGCGGTTCGTCTGTCACTTCGGTTTCGGGGGCGGGCTGGGGCACATCGGGGATGGCATCAGGTTCGGTTACCTCGGTCACGTCGGGCTGGGTCACCTCGGGCGGTTCATCGGGGGTGGCTGCAACGTCCGGGGTGGCATCGTCGATCTCGGGCGCATCCGGCGTGACAATATCCGAAGCCGCATCGGGGCTTTCCTGCGGGGCGACAAGGGCGGCGTATTCTTCCGAGGAAATGGCCGTCACCTCGGTCACCTCAAAGGGCAGCGGCTCGGCCGTAAAGACCCCGCCAAAAAGCGCCCAGCCGATCACCCCGATATGGCCGATCCCTGAAACGATTTGCCCTGTGTTGAGAGGCGCGCCCATCATCTGTCAGGCTCAGCCGTCTTGCTCGTCAAGCTCGGGGCCACCGGCATCCGTGACCAGCCCGATATTGGCAAACCCGCCGCGGTTCATTGCGCCCATCACCTGCATCACATCCGAATATGGCACCGCGCCATCCGCGCGCAGGAAGACCCGCGTGCTGTCGCGTTCCGTGGCAATGGCGCGCAAACGGTTGACCAGCTGGCCGCGCTCCACCTCGGTGGTCTGGATCATCACAACGCCCTCGGCAGTGACAGTTACGGTCAGCGGTTCTTCTTCTTCCCCCGGCAGGGCATTGGCGGCGGTTTCGGGCAGTTCCACCGGGACCCCGACGGTCATCAGCGGGGCTGCGACCATGAAGATGATCAGCAGCACCAGCATCACGTCCACGAAGGGCGTGACGTTAATTTCCGACATCGGGCGGGATCGCCCCCTGCCCCTGCGGCGGCGTCCGCTTCCGCCCGTTTTCTGAACGACACCTGCGCCCATGACTAACTGTCCAACTGACGGCTGAGGATCGTGGCGAATTCATCCGCAAACGCCTCGTAAGAGGCCACGATGCGATCACTGTCAGCGCTCAGCTTGTTATAGAATACCACGGCGGGGATCGCGGCCAACAGGCCCAGACCGGTGGCCAAAAGCGCCTCGGCAATGCCGGGGGCCACAACCGCAAGGTTGGTGTTTTGCTGCTCGGCGATCTCGATAAAGGCATTCATGATGCCCCAGACCGTGCCGAACAGGCCAACAAAGGGCGCGACCGAGCCGACAGTGGCCAGAATCGACAGACCCTTCTGCAATTCTTCGCTTTCCTTGGCGATGGCCACGTCCATGGATCGGTCGATCCGGGCGGTTGCCCCGGCGATCAGCCCGCCATCGTTGCGATGACTGCGTCGCCATTCCATCATGCCTGCGGCAAAGACGCGTTCGGATTGGCCCGACGGGTCGGGGCCGATCTCGTCAAACAGCCCATCCAACGGCTCGCCCGACCAGAAGCGCTGATCGAAGATCTCGGCCTCTTTTTGTGCCGCGCGATAGGTGATGATTTTCTGGATGATGATGGCCCAGGCCCAGAACGAGGCCGCGATCAGTATCAGCATCACAAGTTTCACGATAAATGTTGCGCGTGCGAATAGCGCCCACATGGAGAATTCCATCTCCTGTGCCAAAGCCAGAGTTTCTGCTTCCATTCTGCCTGCTCGTTTTATGTTGGCCGGTGCGTTGCGGCCTTATTGCGTATGAAAATAGCCTATTTCCAAGGGGAAAGCCAACACGATCGCGTCATACGCGGCAAAAAGCGCGGTTTAATGCAGTGTCAGGCGGATATTTGCCGGTAAACGGGCCGGTTGACCGGCCTCGTTCACACAGACCAGCGTGACAACCGCCTCAAACAGCAGGGTGTCAGCCCGATACAGGCTTTGCCCCATGATCAACCGCGCGCCGGTGACGGTTTGCACCTGCGTGCGCACTTCCAGTGCGTCATCAAACTTGGCCGGGGCGTGGTAATCCGCCTCGATCCGGCGGACGGCAAAGACAACCCCATCCTCCTCACGCATGGCGTTCTGATCGACGCCGATCTCGCGCACCCAGTCACTGCGCGCGCGCTCTATGTATTTGAGGTAATTGGCATAATAGACGATGCCTGCCATATCGGTGTCTTCATAGTAGACGCGGATGGGGAATGTGTGAGTCATGTCAGCAGCCTGAGAATGTTGATAGCGGTGGTCCGCCATGGGCTAGTTTACCCACGGACCCGGAATAAAGACGAATTTGCCTGCATGACCTTCTGGACCACCGGCACCGGGATCGCCATGCTCGTTCCCATTGTTGCCCGGATAGGTCGACCTTGAGCGCCCCGCCGTGCCTCCACCGCCGCCTGCACCGCCAGTTTTGCGAACCTCCGGTTGCTCAATATCCCCGATGCACAAAAGCACGAAGGCCCCACCGGGATAGCCCGCCGATCCGCCACCGCCGCCACCACCGGTTCCACTATTTTGCCCTGCAGACCCGGGATGGCCCGGCGCACCGTTGATCGTCACCACACCACCGCCCTTGAAAGCCGCCTCGGCGCGGATGAACAGCAACCCACCGTCCCCGAACGCCCCACTTTCGCCGCCATTGCCGCCTGCCCCGCCCGGTTCACGCCGATCTGAGCGAGGCGCGCCACCGGTTCGGCCATTTGCGGCATGGCCAGGGGTCTGATTGCCCCCGCGCCGATTGTCGTTGGACGCCCCACCGCCACCGCCGCCGCCGTAGCCAAGCCCGCCCGGTGCGCCGGGGCCGCGTGTCCCATTGCTCGCGCGTGGATACCCTCCGCCTTGCCCACCCGTACCGCCGTTTCGGTAGCGGAAAACCTGCCTGAGCACGGTACCATCCGGTGCTGTCTTTTCGACCGTATCCTCTGGCACGCCGGGCTTTGAGGGCATCGGGTTAACCACGATCTGACCCAATACTTCGACAGTCCCCGCCGCCCGGATCATTGTCCATTCGCGCAACTGGTTTTCGATCAGCAAAGTGCCGCCGGCCTCGATCGTTATCGAATTCACCGAATAGGACCGCCCACCTTCTATCGGCAGGGTTTGCCCGG
>Ga0316205_10005286_pt1 | contig 10797 bp, 9 predicted proteins | sample 3monthpyrite_MG_FD_204941 | JGI IMG/M metagenome (GOLD analysis project Ga0316205, IMG submission 204941) | Microbial mat bacterial communities from mineral coupon in-situ incubated in ocean water Damariscotta River, Maine, United States -... | ecosystem: Environmental > Aquatic > Marine >...
CAGCGGGCAACTGGATCCTCCAGGGCAGGGAGGATGTCTCCCAGGCTCTGTCGTAGTATCATTGCCCGCCAAAGAGAGAGGACGCATGGCGCTGCCCGCCCTGGACCCACATCCCCTTGGGTGCCCCATAGGAATCGCGCTCACACCCGATGAGATGCAGGATGCTGTCGTGCAGATTTGTCTGCATCTGCACGACATCGTGTTTCCAACGGTGCACGTCGTCAATCCCAGTCGGGGCAAGAGCTACCCCATGCTCAATCTCCACACCCAGCGCGACGACGGTCGTCCGCGCCTGGTGATCTTCCCGGGCTGGGAAGACCAGCAGAAGAAGCGCCGCGTGGGCTGGAAGCGCCAGGCCACGCTGATGAAGCGCATCGCCGACGCGGGGGTCGAGGGAGAGATGCTCGACCTCAACGAGAAGGAGCGCGAGACGGACGGCCCCTACCAGGTCTCGCTCGCCTGCTGCGCCATGCGCATGGACGAGCTCATCCTCGATCTCAACGACTACTTCGGCGATGTGGTGCGCATCACGGTGGGCACGATCCCCCAGAAGGAGAAGGCGGATATCAAGGTGGTACGCCTGTACGCGCCCAACTCCGAGACCAAGCCGCGGCTCATCTTCTTCCCCGGCTGGACCGGAGATGCCGAGATCCAGATGAACCTGGTCACGGACGAGATCCGCAAGAAGATCAAGTACAAGGCCGACCGCGTGGCCGAGGTGCCGATCGAGATATACCTGGCCAGCCGTTAGGGGCGCCAATCCTGCGGCCTATTTCGCCGAGAACTTGGCCCTGCGCTCCTCGTGTAGCGGTGCTGCACGTCGTCGCTTGAGCCGGCGTTCTCGACGAAATATGCCAGCAGGCTTGGCGCCCTGAGGCGTGGTTGCAGAGTGGGTTTGGGCTGTGGGCGGCCTATTTCGCCGAGAACCTGACCCTGCGCTCCTCGTGTAGCGATGCTGCACGTCGTCGCTTGAGCCGGCGTTCTCGACCCAATATGCCAGCAGGCTTGGCGCCCTGAGGCGTGGTTGCAGAGTGGGTTAGGGGGCCTGCCAGATCTGGCGCAGGGCGCGGCCGGTCTCGACGCCGGCCAGGTGCCGTCGCCAGGACGGGTCCCCGTGAATCGACCGCATGGGGCGGGCGAATTTGCGTACCCGCTCGGCGATGCCGTCGAGGATCGCGTCGGTCCATGGCACCCCGATGGCGGAGTCGAGGCGGGTGAGCCGGCGCGGTGAGGGGAGCAGGGCGCCGAGCACGATCTCGAGTGCGGTACACACCTCGCCGTCGAACTCGGCGACGACCGCCACCCCGAGCTGGGGGAAGTCCACGGCCTTGCGCGAGCGGACCTTGCGGTAGGTGGAGCGGTGGCCGGGACCCGGAGCCGGGATGTGGATGGCCTCGAGCAGGCTCTGGCGCGACACATTGTGCACGAGCTCGTAACGACCGTCCTTGGTGAACAGATCGGTCAGGGCGATGCGCTCGACCTGGCCGGGGGCGGTGCGGAACTGCAGCTCGGCGCCGAGGGCGGTGAGCATGGGAACGCTGTCCGAGGACTGGGCGGCGACGCAGGCCTTGGCGCTGCCGATCACATGGCACCAGTCCCCGTCGGCCTTGAGACACTTGCCCAGGGCGACCCGCCAGGCCTCGGTCTGGTTGTAGAACAGGCACCGGGTGTCGAGCATCACATTGCCGCCGAGGGTGCCCATCTGGCGGTGTTGAGGGCCGGCGATGCTGGCGATGGCCTCGACCAGGCCGGGGTAGTCGCGGGCCAACACGGGGTCGGACTCGAGCTGGGCGAGGGAGGTCAGCGCGCCGATCCGCACCCCATCGGAGCTCGACTCGACCCCGACCAGACCCGGAACCGAGCCCAGATCGATCAGCGCCTCGGGGCGATGGAGCTGGTGCTTGAGGTTGACCAGCACATCGGTACCGCCCGCCAGGTAGAGGCTATCGGTGGACTGGCGGAGCTGGACCGCCTCATCGGCGGAGCGGGGCTTCTTCACGGAGAAGGGGGGCAGGCGTAGCATCAGGACTCCATCCCGGCGAGGATGCGCTCAGGGGTGAAGGGCATGTGGCGGAGTCGGACTCCGACCGCATCGCGGATGGCATTGGCGAGGGCGGGGATGGCGGGGTGTAGCGGCCCCTCGCCGGCCTCCTTGGCTCCATAGGGCCCGCCCGGATCGATGCTCTCGACGATGTGGGCGTCGATGGGAGGGGTGTCCAGGGAGGTGGCGAGGCGGTAGTCGAGCAGGCTGGGCCCTTTGTGCAGCCCGCGCTCCTTGCCCTCGAGGTAGAAGTCGTGGTGCTCGTAGAGGGCTTCAGAGAGGCCCATATAGACCGAGCCCTCGATCTGCCCCTCGACCAGGGTGGGGTTGATGGCCCGTCCGCAGTCGTGGGCGGCCCAGAAGCGCACGATGTCGACCACGCCGGTGTCCGGATCGACGCAGACCTCGACGACATGGGCGGTGGCGGAGTAGGCCGGGCTCGCCCCGATGGAGCCGCCCCGGTAGTCCCCGCCCAACCCCTTGACCGTCCGGTAGCCCCCGGTGGTCCCCAGCACGCCATGGCAGGCCTCCGCGAGGTGCAGGGCCTCGACGAAGCCGATGGAGTCGTCGGAATCGGAGCGTCGGAAGTGGCCGGGCTCGACGACGACCCGGGAGCCGGTGGTGCCCCAGTGCTCGGCGACGGCGGCGATGAGCAGGGCGCGCATCTTCTGGGCGGCCTCCCGAGCGGCCAGGCCGGCCATATAGGTGACCCGGGAGCTGTAGGAGCCCAGATCGACGGGACAGAGCTGGGTATCACCGCTGACCACATGCACATCATCGGGGTCCCAGGCGAGGGTGGAGGAGGAACCCTGGCCGATATCATTCGTGCCGGAGAAGACGGTGATCCGCCCGGAGCGATCGGCGCGGATCTGCACGCCCGACTGGGGCATATCGTTGGGGTAGATCGGGTAGGCGGTGCCGGAGATGTACATGCTGGTGGCCACCCCGATGCCGCGACCGAGGGGGAGCTTGCCGTGCTTGTCCTTCCACCCGCTGGCTTCTTCGACCGCATCGAGGCAGGCCGCGATGCCGGTCGAGGGCACGAACTGCCCGTTGATGGTGGTCTCTCCCGACTCCATGGCGTTGACGCGGCGGATATCGATGGGGTCCATGCCGAGCTGCTCTGCGAGCTCGTCGAGGGCGGTCTCGAGGGGGAAGCGGGGCTGGACCGATCCATGACCCCGCTTGGGGCCGCAGCAGGGCTTGTTGGTGTACACCCGCTTGGAGTTGAACCGGTAGGAGCCGAAGCGCAGCGGGCCGGGGAGGAGCTGGCCGGCGTAGTAGGTGGTGACCAGGCCGAAGGAGTGGTAAGCGCCCCCGTCGAGCACGATGTCGTTGTCGACCGCGGTGATTCGCCCGTCGGAGTCGGCCGCGATGCGGAAGTCGAACTCCATGGGATGGCGGCCGCGGTGGGCGTAGAACACATCCTCTCGGGAGTAGAGGATCTTGACCGGACGGCCCGCTTTCCGGGCCAGATGCGCGGCGCAGATCTCCAGATCGAAGGGCTCGGACTTGCCCCCAAAGGCGCCCCCGATGGCGGGTTGGATGACCCGGACCTTGGACTGGGGGAGGTCGAGCTGACGGGCGAGCTCCCGGTGCAGATAGTGCATGACCTGGGTGGCGGACCACAGGGTGAGGCGCCCGTCCGGGTCCCACTCGGCGATGGCGCAGTGGGGCTCGATGGCGGCGTGGGTGTTGCCCCCGTAGCTCCAGTGGTCCTCGACGATGGCGGCGGCCGACTCGAAGGCGCCGTCGACATCTCCGAAGGAGAGCGCGACATTCTTGCAGATATTGCTGGTGCGTTGCCGGCCCTTCCAGTCCTGGTCGTGGACCCGGGGAGCCTCGTCGGCCAGGGCCTCTTCGGGGGTGAGCACCGCATCGAGGGGCTCGTAGACGACCTCGATCAGGGCGAGGGCTGCCTGGGCGGTGTCCTCGTCGATGGCGGCGACCGCTGCGACCCCTTCGCCGATATAGCGGACCTTGTCGATGGCGAGCACGGTCTCGTCGGGGGTCCAGGGGATGACGCAGAAGGGCTTGGGCAGCTCGGAGCCCACCATCACGGCGTGGACCCCGGGGTGTGCCTCGGCCTTGGAGGTGTCGATGGAGAGGATGCGGGCGTGGGCGTGGGGGGAGCCCAGGATGGCGCCGTGGAGCATCCGGGGCCGGACCAGATCGTCGGTGTAGGCGCTGGCGCCGGTGGCCTTGGAGATGGCGTCCGCCTTGCGCCCCCGGGCCCCGATCACCGAGAAGCCTTCGGCGGCGGGGCCGAGCTTCTGGGGCAGGGAGCGCTCGGTCTGGGCGGCCTGGAGCACGGCCTCGACGATCTTGGTGTAGCCGGTGCAGCGGCACAGGTTGCCCGACAGTGCCTGGCGAACCTCGGCCTCGGTGGGGTGGGGGTTGTCGCGGAGCAGGGCCTTGGTGGAGAGGATCATGCCCGGCTGGCAGAAGCCGCACTGCAGGGCGCCGCTGACGTCGAAGGAGCGCTGGATGGGGTCGGGACCCTGGGGGGTGGCCAGGCCCTCGATGGTGGTGACCTCGCCGCGCACCGTGGCGGCCAGGGTGCAGCAGGAGAGGGTGGGCTTTCCGTCGACCAGCACGGTGCAGGCGCCGCAGTCGCCCTTGTCGCAGCCCTGCTTGGCCCCGGTGAGGCCGAGCTCGTAGCGGAGCAGCTCGAGCAGGGTCCAGTGATCGGGGCAGTGGGTGTCGTGCTCTTCGCCGTTGATGATCATGCGCCGACCCCCGCGAGGGTGAGGAGGAAGCCGACCCCGAAGCCGGTGCCGCGGGGCCCGGAGCGAGCCGGGGCGGCGAGATCGACATGGAGCCAGGGGTTTTTGTAGTCGCCGAGGTGATTGGCCACGAACTGGGCGGCACAGGATGCCTGGGCATTATTGCGGTTCTTCACCGAGTTCTTCATATCCGCGACGGTGCTGGCGAACTCGGCTCGGTACAGCTCGGGGGCGTAGGGCAGGGGGTGGAGCAGGTCGCCGGTGTGGCGGCCGATGTCGATGGCGCGGCGCTCGAGGGCCTCGTCATTGCAGTAGATGGCGCCGTGCAGCTTGCCCGTGGCGACCCCCTGGGCCCCGGTGAGGGTGGCGAGATCGACGAGGAGGTCGGGGTTGCGGTGCTTGGCGGCCCAGGCCACGCCATCGCCGAGGACCAAGCGGCCTTCGGCGTCGGTGTTGTTCACCTCGACGGTCTTGCCGCTGTACATGGTGAGGATGTCGTCTGGGCGCAGGGCACCGGGACCGATGGCGTTCTCGGCGATGCACAGGACCGCGGTGAGGCGGATGGGCGCGTCGAGGGCGACGGCGGCCTCGAAGGCCGCGAGCACGGCCGCCGCGCCGCCCATATCGGTCTTCATGCCGGGCATGCCGGTCTTGCTCTTGAGGGAGAGGCCACCGGTGTCATAGGTGATGCCCTTGCCGACCCAGCACTGCTTCTCGGTGGCGCCCTTGGGAGCCCAGTCGAGCACGACGAGGGCGGGCTCTTGATCGGCGGCGCGCCCGACCCCGTGCAATCCGCCCAGGCCCTGCTTGGCGAGCTCGTCGCGGCGCAGTACATGAACCGACACGCCTTTGAAGGCCCCGATGCCGACGGCGGTTTCGACGAAGCCGTCTGGGCCGAGCCGATCGGGAGGGGAGTCGACCAGGTTCGCGGCACGGCGGACGGCGGCGGCGGCGTGGCTGGGGTCGATCTCGATGGGACCATCCGGGCCGAGCAGCAGCGCCACGGTGTGGCCCTCGCCGTTCTTGCTGCGGGCCGAGAAGGTGGGCAGGGAGCGGGCGATAGCCAGGGCGGCGGCAAAGGCGTGGCTGGGGTCGTCGAGCACGGCGACCACGGCGTTTCGGTTGCCCCGACCGTGGGAGAGCAGCCGGGGATAGGCCCACACCCGGGTCTGGGAGTTGTGGCGGGAGCAGGGCTCGGGCAGTACCGCTGCGGTGACCCGGGAGACGGGACCGTCGACCCAGGTAGTGGCGTGGCGGCCGTGGTCCCCGGGGTCGGCCTTGAGCATGGCCGGCCACACAGGTCGGGCCGCTGGGGGGAGCAGCGCAATCACGGCGTCTGCGGTGAGACCGCCCTTGCGCCCGATGATCTGGAGGGTGGTGCATCCGGCGAGGGCTGCGGGATCGGTCGTGAAGTCGAGTGTGTGAGCCATGGGCGCATATATGATTGGCGGTTACTTCATGCCATGGTCGACACCGATGTCCTGGTGGTGGGAGGCGGGCTCGCGGGCTCGGCGACCGCGATACAGCTGGCGGAGCGCGGGCACCGGGTGGTGGTGCTCGAGCGGGTGGGCTTCCCGCGGGACAAGCTGTGTGGCGAGGGGCTGATGCCCGCGGGCGTAGCCGAGCTGTTGCGGCTGGGTGTGGCGGTCGAAGCGCGGCCATTTCGCGGCATCGTGTACACGGTGGGCGGGCACACAGCGGTGGGTAATTTTCCGGATGGGCGCTTTGGGCTCGGTGTGCGGCGGGTGCGTCTGGATGCAGCGCTCGCCTCCCGGAGCGTGGGTGCCGGTGTGGAGCGGATCGAGGGGGAGCGGGTGGTCGAGGTCGGCGGGTGGCCCGGTCGGATGTGGGCCCGGACCTCGAGCCGGACCTGGACCGCCCGGGCGCTGGTCGGGGCGGATGGCATGCGCTCGGGGGTGCGGCGGGGGCTCGGACTCGAGCGCCGGAGCCGGGGGCGCAAGCGCTATGGGTTGCGGGCGCACTTCCGGCTGGGGGCGGGTGCTCGGAGCCTGGAGCGGGTGGAGGTTCATGCGGGGCCGGGCTTCGAGCTCTACCTCACCCCCACGGGCGATCGGGAGCTGAACCTGGCGCTGCTGTTGGAGCGCGACGCGACGGCGGGGCTTCGGGGCGACCTTCCGGGTGGGCTGAAGCGGCTATTGCATCGCTATCCCCCCATCGAAGCGTTGCTGGATGGGGCCGAGCCGATGAGTGAGCCTGCGATCTGCGGGCCGCTGCGTCACGAGAGCAGGGGGGTGGTCGCTGAGGGTGCGCTGCTGGTAGGGGATGCGGCGGGTTTTTTGGATGGCATCACGGGGGAGGGGATGAGCCTGACCCTCACGAGCGCCCGACTGGGGGCTGTCGTGCTGGATGAGGGGCTGCGGAGCGGGCGCCTGGGAAAACGGGCGCTGGGGCGCTACGGTAGGCAGCGGTCGAAGGCGATTCGGGACCGGGTGTGGCTGACCGAGGGGGTGCTGGCGGGGATTCGGCACCGGCGCCTATTTGCGGTATTCATTGGGGGGTTGGCTCGCTATCCGGGGGTATTCGATCGAATTCTGCGGGTGAGTGTGGGGAGCGATATTCCGGGAGCGGGACGCCTATGAGTCCGGTCGTGTTCGCGCTCTTGGAGTGTATGATGCTCATCGGAGCGGGGGCGGGCTTCGCGTTCGGATGGGGCTGGGTGGAGGGCGGCTACACCGAGCCGATGAAGCGGCGCTTGCGGTGGGCTGGCGGGTTCTGCGCAGTATGGGCGGTTGTGGTTGGTCTCTTGGGTGCGGGCATCGATGGGCCGCTTATGGGTGGATTCGTGGGGCTCTGCTTCCTGGGCCTGGTCGGGTTCTCTACGAGCCGGGGACCGTCGAGCGCGCAGATCGTCCGGTCGGCAGGCATTGTGGGCAACCTGATCCTGCTGTTCAACGGCCTGGTATTCTCTGCGGTGTTGGCGGGACTTCTCGACTATGTGGGCCTGCATGTAGAGTTCGGCTCCTGGGCGATGTACGGCTTGGTTCCGGTGGGGTGGTTCGTGGCACTACGGGTGCACGGGCTGCGGGTGATGGCGCATACCCCTGTGGGGTAGGCGGGGTGCGGGGGCGGCGAGGAGGGGGAATGGCTGGGGCAGTTGGGAGAGGAGGGGGACGAGAGCGTCAGATTTGCCGTGTAAGCCCAGCCCGCGGCCCTGAGACCGAGAACGCCGGCCCCTACCGGACTTGAGGCTGTCGAGGCCTACAAGCTGGCCATGAACTTCACCCTCTTCGACGGCACCCTCAAGATCGCTGCGATCGACCGTAAGGTCTTCATTGACCTCGTCGAATTCGCCGACTCTGCCTTGCTGTGCATCGCCGAAGGCCGGGGGCGGACGGGGCGGGCGCGGCTCACTCACTATGAGATCGCCCTCGGTTCACCGGTAGAGGCTGCGGCGGCGCTCGACATCATCTGACCGGGTCGACGGCACGAATGCTCGGAAGGGCGAAGCCCCTCGCGCCAGAGCGCATCCGCTTCGAGTTCGACGGGGATGGTACATGGGGTTTCCGACGATCTTCATGCGCTCCGAAATCGGGCTTGACAGTCGGTAGGTGCTGAGTCATCTTCTGACAGAAACCCCCTCGAGGAAACCCCCTCGAGGAAACCCCATGTGTAACGAGCTTCTGCCGTCTTCGTCCCCTCTTAGGCTCACCGCTGTCTCCACCAGCAGCACCTTCCACCCGACTGCCGAGTGGCGGCCGATCGGAGGAATCCGCCAGATGGGCTTCAACCTCATGATCACGGGTAAGCAGGGGAGCTTCTTGGCGCAGCCGGGCTACCAGCTCGCCAGTGTTCGGCCGGACAAGCCCGATGTTCCGGTACCGGTTGGTACCGCGACGGGTGCAGGGCCCTACAACCTGTTCTCGCTGACCGACACCGGGCTTCCCGATGTCAAGCAAAAGCTCTTCTGGCGTCCCGGGATCTTCTTCAAGAGCGGGAACAGCAGTATCGCGTCGGCAGATGTGGGCTTGGATGTCGCGCTCGACCACTCGGGCCAGTGGTTGGGCAAGCGCACCATCGAGATGAACCCGTTCAACAACAACCTCGATACCTATATCTGGCCGGTAACCCCGTTCTTCGCCACCTCCGGCCCTGTCGATGTGAAGGCGGCGATCACGGTCATGAATAGCATCAACAACAAGCTGCAGACGCGGTTGTTCATTCGCTCCGGCAACGATCGGCAGGCGCCGGGCTCCCAGTGGGCGGTGATGGAGTCGTCCTGGAAGGCGGTCGCGTCGGGTAATTCCGAGCGCAACTCCGGGACCGGGCCGCTGGGGGCCGACAGGTTCTGGGCCCAGATCGGCCTCGGGGTGAGGACCACCAGCGCTTCCTCCGAGTCTCGGGCGACCCTCCACGTGGCCTGCCACACGGTAGGGAGCTGAGATGTCGGATCCGTGGGAAGAGGTGAACTTCGAGCGCCGCGATAGCCTATTCGCGCCGCCCGAGCCGTGGCTCGAAGGGGCCAATCTCTCGGCTCAGTCGGCGACCGATCCCTGGGACGACCTTCTGGACGGGATCCGCGACGGCGGCGCGCTCGGGCGCCCTGTTCCATCGGATCCGCCAGAACAGACTCCACTCGATCCCTGGTGCCGAGCCCGAATCCGGCGGCCCGCGTTCTCGTCCATCGCCCTGGTCACCCAGGACTGTTTCATGCGGATCGAGCGGGGGCTCCAACCGGTGCCGTCGGAGGGGCTGGGCAGCGCGACTGGGCTGGCGCTCTTCTACGGGGACTGGCCCGCGACCTCATGTGAGGGGCCATGCGCTGTGACGCGACCGGCCGTGCTGCCCACCCCTGCCGAGATCGACACGGCGCTGGCGCGCACCCCGTTGTTGCTGCCTCCGGAGGACTGGCTGCGTCCGACGGATGAGCCTCTGGCTCCAAACCCAGGACTGTCGCCCATCCCATTCACCCGGTCTCGGGCTCGGTCGATGGGCGAGGGGGCCGAGTTCGACCTGCTCGGGGCAGCGGTCAGCTTACTGCATCTCAACGCGGATCTGGTGGACTGGGTGGCCTGCCTCACAGAAGAGAACCGCTCCATGGACCGCCGATACTCAGGAGTATCGGATATCCGCAGGTGTATGAGCTGGGCTCTGAATGGGGGCTTCGCGGTGTATCTGATCAGCCGGTTCACCATCGACGGAGCGCCGGTAGACCGGGAACAGCCCGGGATGGCGCACGGGGTGCTCTTCCCGTGGCCGCTCGCGGTGACGGCACCAGCGGAGGGTGGGGGGTCGGGGCAGTTCGACCAGAAGGTCTTTCTGCCCGCCTCCGGCATCGAAGGAGCGGTGATCCCAGTGCATCATCCCAACTGGGTGCAGCGGGCGCAGGCGGTGCAGCGGAATGACGTGAACAGCTTCGCGGCGGCGGTCGGGCTCGGAGCGGTGATCCTCCATGAGTGGATGCACCGCTGCCTGAATGCCGCCAGGCCGGGGACCGAAGACGGCTATATGTGCTTCGCGCTGCACTCCATGCTCGCCCGCTCCTACATCTGGGCGATGGGCCAGCGCTACCCCGCGTTGTCGGGGAGCTGTCTGCGGGTGGATGACACCCGGTTCATGTTGGGTCAGCAGCAGGATCTCCCGCCCTCGCTGAATATGGGCCGCGACTTTCGGGGGGCGTGTTGAGCGCGGTGGTGGCCTTGTGGCTGCTCTCGGGTTGTGTGCGAGAGCGGATCACCGACACCGATGGGACAGACACGGACACGGATGGCTCCCCGCCGGGAGCGTGCCCGTTGTTGTATGGGCCAGGCGAAGGAGGGTGCGAGACTTGGGGGCCTCCAGCAGTCTCGGTACCCGGAGATGGGGTGTATTCGAGTGCCCAGTACTCCGCGAGTTTCTGTATTTCCTCGAGACCGCTGGAGGAAGGCTGTGATGAGTTCATCCCCAGCTATCCTGAGACCGGCTGCCCTCCCGAAGATTGGACTGGCTATGAATCGTCGTTCAGACGGCGTGAGCTGGAATTGTCCGGCCGTGAGACGGTGCTGTTGGATGATATTGTCCACATCGAAGGTG
>Ga0316205_10005287_pt1 | contig 10796 bp, 12 predicted proteins | sample 3monthpyrite_MG_FD_204941 | JGI IMG/M metagenome (GOLD analysis project Ga0316205, IMG submission 204941) | Microbial mat bacterial communities from mineral coupon in-situ incubated in ocean water Damariscotta River, Maine, United States -... | ecosystem: Environmental > Aquatic > Marine >...
CCTCTATGTGCTTGGGTTTAATATTTTGGGCGCTTTTCAGCTTGTAGCCGAGTTGCTTTAGCTGCTTGGCTATTAGCTGCAAAGTGCAATATCTGTTGGATTTTGTCGCATAGCTTCCAACGGCCGAATGTTTGCACATCGTCCTTAATTGGTATGTTAATGTTGCCGCCATTTTTCAATCTTTCAATGCTTAGTGTTAAAGCCCAGCAGTTCGCCTTTGAGGCGTATCCTGTCGCACATGCTGTGCGTTTAAATGTCCTTTGGGTTAATTAGTCCCAATCTCAATTTAAAAGGCGCGTTACCGTTAAGTGGTTGCCGCAGGTCGGCTGCGGTGTTGTTACTTGTCGGTGGTTTTCCGGTTTCCGGGTCGCGTAGGTCGGTGCCGTTGGTCGTTTCCTATCACGGGGCTTTCGCTCTGAAAGTCGCTTTTTTCGTTTTTTCGGTGTGTCGTTCACCGCCTTGTTTTTCATAGTTAAAAGATAATGTAATGTTTCGCCCACAGGTTTCCCCGTGGCGGGTCGTGCTTAAGCGTCACTTCCCAATCATCTTATGAAGTGCCGCCAAAATTCCCAGCTGACGGGGGGTTCCCGGCGCTGTCACTGGCTATTACCAGTGACAGCGCAAAAGATACTTGCTAGCTTTCGCTATGCTGCGTTTTTGTAACTGCATTGCCTGGCAATCAGGGAAAAACCTTTTTCCGTTGTTTGCCAAAACTTGCAGCCATAGTGCGGAAAAGCCCGCCTGTATTTATCCACCCTTTGCACACCGCCTGCGAATGTTTGAAGTTCTCCGGCCATGCACAAAGCGTGGATAAATACAGGCGGGCAAGCTTGTATTGAGTTTTTTTTATTATATCCCCTTGAAATAATAAAACGCCGTGCCTAGATGGTGTTTATAATTTGAAAGGTTTGAGCATGTGGGAATTTATTATAATTGTGTTTTTGGTGGCGGTTTTCCTGCCGCTGTTGCCTGTGCTGCTTTCTATGGGTGAGATGTTCTTTTTTGTTTTGTTCGTCGGTATGTGCGGCGGCTTTTTTTATTGGCTTGGTAGTTCTTCCCAGCTTTTTGAAATGTTTTTTTATTATGGGTTCTTCATGGGCAGCATAATATTTTCAGTGTTTTTTTATACCCGTGCCCGTGCTTTTTTTTCCAGGAGAGCGCGAGAGCGTGAGCGATTGCACCCGCAATATATTGGTAAATAGAAAGCCCCCATAACGGGGGCTTTTCTCTGAAATGTCACATAATGGCGATTATGCGCAGTCAGTTTTTTACTATATTTTCTTCATCATCTTCTTCACAAAATTCTACTACCTTTTTTGCCATGCCCCTAATCTCTGCTTTTTTTCCCTCGCTTAAGTATTCGTCTGCCTCTTGTAAATTTCTCGCTATTTCTAAATCTTCTTCATGCACCAAGTATATTAATTTTTCATAATGCTCACTCAGTATTAGGCAATTTACTTTAGGATTGTCTCGCCATTTTTTTTCAAACTTCTGAAATTCTTCCAGCCACTGTTTTTCATTCCACCCCCTATCACGATGAATGAAATAAGGAATATCTTCCATAGTTTTCATTAAATCTATTATGTATTCACTGTTTTCCGCATTTTGCTGTGCGTTAACTGCGGTTAATTTTAATAGGTTCACAATTGCCCATGATACAGCTTCGTCTTGTTTCATTCCCAAACTTTCACAAATTTCTAGACTTCCATATCAGAAAGCCATAAGACTATAAAAAAGGAAAGGTTTTTTTATGAGTGATGATACTAATAAACTTACTATAAGTTTTAGTACTTTTTTGAGTGCTGTCCTGATTGCATCGATAACACTTGATGAATTATCTGAAAATATTCGATTGTTCGCGTTCTTCGCGGCCTTCGCTATACCTTTACTAATTGCAGGACTTTTATTTGGTCATGAATATGATGAAATCAAATCAAGCAATAAAAAATCATCGTCACATAAAAGGCTAGTTCGTGGACTTTGGGGAACTTTATCAACTATTGGATTTATAACAGGAACAATAGCCACCTCCTTTATGTTTTATCATTTTCATCAATATGCGGGCACATTTTTTATAATAATGTTTTGGTTACTTCTTATTACTTATTTTAGAGTTATTAAGTAACTTAATCCCCTGCCCTCACATAAGTATAAAGCGTGCGTTTTGAAACGCTGAACATTTCGCACAGCTCTTTTATAGTGTGCTCTTTTGCATTGTAAAGCTGTACAAGGGTGTTTTGTTTCTTTGGTGTTAATGCTGGCTTGCGGCCACCCTTGCGCCCCCTCGCCCGTGCGGCAGCAAGCCCCGCGTGCGTGCGCTCTTGTATCAAGTTCCTTTCAAATTCTGCCATAGCCCCGAACAGGTGAAAGGTTAGCTTTCCCGCTGGCGTGGTGGTGTCGATGTTTTCTTTCAGGGAAATAAAGCCGATACCTTCTTTTTCTAGCCAGTTCATAAGGTCGATTAAATCCCGTAATGAACGCCCCAAACGGTCAAGCCGCCAAACTGTGAGCGTATCCCCTGCCCTTAGTTGCTCGCGTACCTTGTCCAGTTCAGGACGCTTTGAAGTGCTGCCGCTGATGCTATCAAGAAAGATTTTGTCGCACCCTGCCGCCTCCAGCTCGTCTTTTTGCAAGTCGTGCTTTTGGTCGTTGGTGGATATTCTGCCGTAGCCAATTTTCATAGTGTAGAAACCCGTCTGTATATGGTTCAAAGTAAACTTTGAAAAGTATAACGGGAAAGTAAACCGTTTTTAAGCCTAAAATGGGCTATTTTCGGCAGTGCTTGAAAAGGTGCAGAAAACGGTCGTTTTCTTTACTACGCATAAACACTCGCGCTAATGCATAAATAGACATTTTTAAGGTACGGTGAAATACCCCCGCTTTTCACTATATTGCCCAATCATTAATCAAACCTACTTGTTTTATTGTATAAAACGTTGTCCAATATTCTTATATTAAAAATTATTTTTTGGAAATTTAGGGGAAAACTGTTTTTTGAAAAAATCTAATGATAAAAAATTGATGCCGATTACTCCTGCATTTATTGGAGCTATTGAGCCAAGCAGTGATGATTTAACCTTTACACATTCTGTTTTTTCTCAATGCTTTTTCCCATTGCGAAAACTTAAAAATAATGCAAAGTCATATACCTCTAAGCATGGTAAAGCGTCTTTATTTGTTAAAGCAGGAGAAATCGCCGACCCTGATAATGAAGGTCATTTTATAGAGCTTGATGTGCCTCACGGTGCTGCTGCTGATTTATCTATGTCTCATATTAATAATCACATTATTCGCGCTGGCTCCATTGACGAAGCTTGTGAAGTCAATATGGGCGATAATATGCGCGCTTTCTTTGAGCGTTATAATTTGCCTGTATGTGGTTCGAGTGCTAGACAGGTTCGTACTCAAGTGATGAATATTGCCCATGCCACTATGCGCCTCGGTGTTTGGTCTGATAGCCAAGTTAAGCAATTAAATTTCCCGTGTATTGCTGAAGAAATTGATTTTTGGGTTGAGAAAGACAGCCGACAATATACTTTGTGGCAACCTAGAATGCTCGTTAATCGAAAATATGTTGAGGCCATAAGGGAAAGAGGGGTTCCGCATGATATGCGGGCTTTAATTGGTCTATATGAAACGCCACGCGCTTTACAGGTTTACAAGTGGCTGGCTTATCGGTTGCCTTTAATTAGAGATGAGTCAGGGGTATTTGTCCCATTTTATGGTGAAAATGGTTTACATTCCGTTTTTGGTCGCGGGTTAGATAAATACAGATTTAAACAAACATTTCTTGAAGATACTTTGCCCGAAGCACTTAAATGGTACCAAACAGCTACTTTGAGTATTGATGATAAAAGAAATGGGTTGAGGCTTTACAATTCACCCTCCCCTGTCCCTAAAGAATTGTTAGAAAAGAAAAGCCTCTTCTTTCCTAAAGGTCGGTAATCTATATCTTTTTTGTGTGAGACTTTTGTAGATTTTTCCATAAAATCAGTGTGAGACTTTTGTAGATTTGTAGCCTAAACGTAATCATATTTACTGTTGATATCCCCTGTATAACCCGCTTTTTGTGTGAGACTTTTGTAGATTATCTTTATCTTTGGTTTTCAATGGCTTACGAGATTTTGTGTGAGACTTTTGTAGATTTTGTGTGAGACTTTTGTAGATTGTGGATAAAATAAACAGCTTTTTTATTATACAAATCATGTGCTTATAGAGTTTTGTGTATTCCCTACTTATATATCTTTTTCTTATATAAAAATATATAACTTGTATAGTGCCTGTGGAAATGTGGAAAACTTTATTTCCGTTCTTCAAAGATAAAAAAGAATTAAGCCCCCAGCTTAATAAATTTATTCGATGCACAGCATCGAGAAAAAGAAAGGTTGGTCTTGATGGATAAAGTGCAGTTGTTGCGGCCTGTGCGCCGTTTCTAGCATCTTTACAACATTAAAAGCATCTCTTATTGAAAAAAATGAAAAAATGGCGTGAGAGGCTTTAGAGGCGGTTTTAAATTTTTTGTTAATTAAGTTTTTAAAAAAGCTGTTTTTGATTTTGTAACTGTTTGGCGTGAGGCAACCAGGGGCAGCCCTGCCCGTTGTTTGTAAAATCGTAAAAACGTGATAATTAAGCCGCATTTGTCGGCCTTATTCTTTCTCAAATACTGCAAATCTCCGCCGTTTATTTCACTTTCCGCGCGATATGGTTATATAATTACTTAGGTAAGTAATTGCATATGTATGTAATTATATAATTATATAACTTATTGAGGTAAGTATATGGAAATATGGACTTTAGCCACCCAGAAGGGCGGGGCAGGCAAGACAACTTTAGCCGCTAATCTAGCCGTGGCAGCGAGTGCGGCCGGGGAAAATGTTTTGCTTATTGACCTTGACCCGCAAGCCTCCGCCTCTAAGTGGTGGGAGCGCCGCGAGGTTGAAGCGCCGGCACTGGTAAAATTAAAGCCGGAAGAATTGGCCGAAGGTTTAGCAATGGCGCGGGCGCAGTCTTATAGCCTGGTTTTGATAGATACAGCCGGAAAGGAAAGCATTGAACATAATGAGGCAATTATAGCGGCTTCATTTTGTCTTATTCCTTGCCAGCCTTCCGTGCTTGATATTGAGGCTGTTTCACCTACGGTGGAACAGGTGAAGCGTATAGGTAAAAATTTTGCTTTTGTGCTAACTCGTTGCCCTTCTTCCGGCAATGACCAGCAAAGCACAAGAGAGGGGCTTTCCGGGCATGGTTTAGTTGCTAAGGCATCTATGGGAGAAAGAAAAGACTTTAAACATTCTTTTGGTGTAGGTGAGGGGGTTACTGAATATGCCCCCAAAGGTAAAGCCGCGCTGGAAGTAACTGCGCTATTTGATTGGGTGAAAAGTAAATCTAGGAGGTTAACAGCCGCATGAGCAATAGAAAATCACCAGGCCTTGACGCCTTGAAAAACGCCGGGGCAAATATTCAAGGCGAAGTTGTACAGGAAACTGCCCCGGTGGAGGCGGTGGTTGCTGCTGCCCCGGATAAGTCTAAAGGCAAAAACAAAGCCTTTCCGCTGCATTTGCCCGTTGAAGTACATGAAGCCCTGCGGGAGTTGAGTTTTCACGAAAGAAAAAGCATGTCTGTATTGTTGCGGGAAGGGGTCGACTTTGTTTTTAAAAATAGGGGTATGCCTACAATTGAGGAACTTCAAAAAAAGGCATAATTATATATATACGTATGTATATAGTTATATAATTATATAAAACCCGCCTATGTTGCGGGTTTTATTATGTTTTTAGGGGGTGAAATGTATTTACAGCCTGGTTATTGGGATGCTGTTTTGTTTGTTGTGCAGAAACAAAGCGGGAGTATTTCAGGACTTCAACGGCATTTTAAAGGCGGTTACTTGGAAGCAAAAAGGCATATTTATGATATGGAAGATATGGGCGTTGTTTCTAAAATTCAGGCTAACGGCCGCCGCGTAGTTTTGTGGTCTGCCCTAGAGTAGTTATAATGGCTTCTTTTTCATCTATTGGGGGGTTGGGAAATGATAGCCATTTTATGGGTTATTTCTAGTATTGCGGTTGCGTATTGGGCTGCAAAATGGGGGCGGCGCTGGTGGGTTTGGTTGTTGATTTCAATTTTTTGCACTCCGTTGGTTTCTTCCGCTGCACTTGGTGCGAAGCGTAGAGCAGCGGCAGAGTAGGGGGTTTTTATGTTTGGTTTCGGTAAAGCAAAAAAAGAGCAGGAAGAAAAAGAAGCGGCCGCGCGTTTTGAAGCCTCAAAAGAACTTTATGCGGCCATGAGTAAAGCTATTTCTGATGATTTAAAAAAGGAGGCGGGGGCGACTGATACTATTCGCCAGGGGGCTTTGCCATCCGGCTAAAAAATTCGATTTTACATCGTCCAGCGTTTTAAAAAATATGGCTTTCTGCCAGCGTTCAAGCGTTGGCAGTGTCAGTGCTCGTTCTTGCACCCGCTCTAGGGCGTTTTTACTATCAAAAACCCATAAGAGCCGGTGCATGTGCGGGTACTTGAAAGCCTGCCCAAAGCTATCATCTTCAAACGCTTCTAAGTGCCGGGCGAGTTGTTCCGTCACTCGCTTGGTTTCCATTCTCCGGGATATTTCCAGCACGCAAAGGCGGCTTGCCCCGTCCGGCGTGGTGAATTTAAAAATTGCGTCCGGCGTTATGCGTTTGTAGTTCGTCCATACGGTCGTTAGCGCTTGCAGCCTTTCCCCGGTGCCGCCGTGGTTTGCTCCCCTGTGTTCGTAATAAGCACGAAAAAAATCAATGTCTATTTCATTTTGTGCCGCCCATTTTCTAATAATGATATGGCTGTCCACGCTGTCTATGCGGTGGAAATAGTCGTTGTGGTATTTTGCCCGGTGTTTGGTGTATTCGATGTTATCGCGCTGCGTAGCATCCGCGAGAATTTCAGCGCCTTTTTTCTTTAGGTAATACACTACCGGCAAGCGTCCGTGTCCGGCTAAAGTGCCAAAGTCCATAGCCCCTATAGGTGAGCCTTGCCCCCGGCTAAGTCGGCGCAAATTTTCGTATAGGTGGCTTCTGTCTTTGGTCACGCCGGCCGAGAGCATTTGCGCGGGTGTCATATAGCGATATAGTGCCAAAGCCTCTAGCACGTTGTGCGTTGTCGGCGTTACGTTGAGCATAGCTTAAATCAGTTCGCGTTCTTCGCTATCTTGCGGCGCTTCTAATAATTCCGGGTTAATTTTTCGGTAATATTTTTGCAGCTGTTCGGCTTTCACTTGCGGCCAGTGTTCCGGCTGCATGTCCATTTTGCAGCGCCCGTTTTCGTCTTTTATGAGGATAGGCCAGGCGTTTAATTTAAAGCCTTGGCCTTCGCCTATGCGCGTTAAAAATTGGCCGGCTTTTAAGTTGTTGAATTTTTCCGGGTCAATTTTTAAGGTGCTGGCCATTTTCTTTATTGTAAAATCATCCTGGTTTCTGCCGGCAATTTTTATTTGTGTATTGCCCATAATAACGCGCCGGGTGTCGCTGTTCATACCATCCCCAAAAAGTTGCTGTGCCATTGTCAAATAAAGTTTATATTTCCGGCTTTCTCTTAAAATATCGTCCATGCTGCTAGTTACATAGTTTTGGCATTCGTCAACAAATAGGTGTACGGGTACGCGCTCGCTTTGCTCAATGTCTGCCCGCCTAAGTGCCATGCTTTTTAAGCTAGCAATGATAAATTTCCCCAAAGCTTTTGAAGCTTCGCTGCCGATGGTGCCTTTTGAAAATCGGCAAATAATTACTTTACGGGCATCAACTGCGGCCTCTAAGTCTATGGTGTTTTTTCCTAAAAAAACTTTTTGTTCGGCTTCGGTGTTGGTGATGCTGGTTATTTTTGTGCCGATAGCGTCTTTTGTCCGGCTGAATTTACTGTCGTTAAATTCATGCTGGAAAAAGTCGCGCACCATTTCGTTAGGGTGTTTTCTACCCATTGCCGCGTATTTGGTGGCGCGCTCCTGGCTGCCCATCATGGCCTTGAGGTCTTTAAAAGTTGCCCCTTTCATGGCAAGCAATACTTTGAGGCAGGGCAGCATAAGTGCCCGCATATTGTTGGTGAGGGTGTTGCCCCCGTCACCGGCTAAAAGTTCCTCAAAGGCGGTAAGTAGCTCCTGGGCGTAAACGTCTGCGTTTGCTTTTGGTGGAAGTTCGAGCGGGTTAATTGTGGGCGTATATCCGGCCTCAAGGTTGGGGTCAATATATACGAGGCGGTCAGGTTCAACAAATAAGCCCCATTGGCTTATTTCGCTGGCAAGGTCGCCATGCGGTTCAATAACCACCACCGCGCCGTAATTTTTCAGCCGGCCGGCATAGTTATAAATGAGCAATTTTAGCAATTCACTTTTCCCGGAACCGCTGCCGCCGGTTATGTATGTGTGGCGCAATCTTGCACTTTCGGGAATGACTATATCAATAGGATGTTGATGTAAAAAATTGAAAAATTCGGGGGCTTGTTCGGCCATATATCGAAGGTAGCCGTTTAAGTCCGGGGTGTGTTTTGAGGAGTCAAATTGTACCGTAGTATTTAAGCCTTTATAGAATATTTCATAATCATATGGCGTTTTTTCTATGCCGCGCATTTGTATATGATATTGGTCGTTAACGTCGCCTTTATAGCCTACCCTCATACCAGTGCGCGCCATTCTTATTTCATAAGCTTCCTGTATTTTGTCGGCTTTTTGTCTTTGCCCCTGGAAATAATCAAAATTTTGCACCGCTTCCATGTATGTGCTTGTGGTTAACATGTGGTTATGAAATGCAATATGTGCCCGTGCGCTTTTCCCTTCTTCGCCTATTTCTTCCACCCATTCTTTAAAGCTTTCTATGATTTTTTCTATTTGGTCGCAGCGATAATTTGAGGCGGCAATCATGGCGGCCGGGCTTTCTGATATTCGGGTATCGCCTAATATCAGCTGTATTTCTTCGTTGTAATATTCAGCAAGCCCCATAGCTTCAAGTGCTATAAATTCGTAATCTTCTGCGGCCATAATGTACCCCCCTATATGCGCCCTACCAGTGTATGTATGTTTTTTTATAAAAATTAATTAGTTAGATGTATTTTTCTATTCGATTATGCTTTGAATACTGTTTTATATTCTCCAGCATCCAAAGACTAGCCCGCAGCCTACCAAGTGCCATGAAAAAAGGCCACCTCCCGGCGGCCTTTCTCCCTGTCGCTTGCTAGGCTGCTACCTCCGGCAGTGCCATAAATTCCTGTGTTAATCTTAAGCGCTTGGCTGCAAGGTCTGCAACCTTTTCCGCTGGCACTTCGTTTTTATGGTGCCGGCCGCGTTGCTCTCTTTCAGTAAATAAGCGTTCTGCATCATCTATGATGCTAGGTTGTTTTTTCGTCTCCGCTTGCATTGCCTGCATGGCTTTTGTTGCTGCACGGTCACGTAAAAAATTTGATAAAATTTTCATTTTTTAAAGTCTCCAATTTGTCAGGATATATAAGTAAATGTATAAGTGTTTGCTAATATTGCCTGTTTGTTATTGGAGAGGTGCGCAAAAATTACAAGTAAAAAATGGTTATTTTTTATTCTTTCGTGCTGCTGCTAGGTGAGGTTATTTGCATCATTTTTGATTTGCTATACCATGAAATAAACATTTCTCGTATGTTCAATTCGGCTTCTGTTTCATTCTTTTTTTTGACCAATTCCCCGTTTTTTATGGTGTCCATTTCCGGCGGATAAATGGCCTCTAGCCATTTCACGGAAAAGCCCATTTCTGCCAATTCTTGTTGCACTTTGTTGGCTATATCGGTCGATTGTAAATCGACCGGGTAGGGTGGTTTTATTCTGTATTCCTGGAAACCCTTTTCAGCTAGCGCTGTAATTTTCAGCAATATTTTTTCAATATCTAATGTTTGCTTGGCGAGATTTTCGCGGCTTTTTTTGGATATTTCTTTTATTTTTTTCGCGCGGTTTTTGCTCATTATTTGCGCCCTCCTAAATATACGTTGGTCACATCTAGCCGGCCGTGTCCAAGTTCGGCGCTGATTTGTTCGCGGGCGATGGTGTCCATTATTTTCCCGCTTTCGTTTAAGTCGCGGTATTTTTCACCGCCGGCGGCGGGGGGTTCCATGCCGGTTAATGTTTTATATCGCCATTGGGCATAGTTGTGCCGTAGGCCGTGAAGCTTGCCCATATTCGCCTTAGCTATTTCGTGTTTATAGGTTCTCAAATGCTGAATGTATGTTTTATCAGCGGGTATCATCGAAGCGCCGCCCACCAGTTCCCGCGCTTCATCGAGCAAAGCCCGTTGGCGTTCGGTGGTTATTGGGATTTCTCGCGCTCGCCCGCCCTTCGTCCATGAGGCCTTGAGGGCAATTTTATTGCCCTGGTCGGCAAGGCTTGGACGAAATTTTAAAGCTTCCTCCCGGCGTAGGCCGAAGGCCGCTTGTAAGCGTATTGCCATTTTTACCCGCTCGCATGAAATGTTTGTCATTTTGTAGAGGTCGAGTTTTTGGGCTTTATTGCCTTTGTAAAACTCGCGTTTTTGAATGCCGTAGGCTTCGTTATCTTTGGCAATTATGGAAGCCTTGCCCACATTTTCCGCCCAGTACCGCAAATGTGACATGCGGTTTTTAATGGTGCCAGTGGCAAGGGGTTTGTCTTTGTTGCCGTTGACGTTTTGCCCATTCCAATATTTTGTTAAGGCCTCTATGTGCTTGGGTTTAATATTTTGGGCGCTTTTCAGCTTGTAGCCGAGTTGCTTTAGCTGCTTGGCTATTAGCTGCAAAGTGCAATATCTGTTGGATTTTGTCGCATAGCTTCCAACGGCCGA
>Ga0316205_10005289_pt1 | contig 10796 bp, 9 predicted proteins | sample 3monthpyrite_MG_FD_204941 | JGI IMG/M metagenome (GOLD analysis project Ga0316205, IMG submission 204941) | Microbial mat bacterial communities from mineral coupon in-situ incubated in ocean water Damariscotta River, Maine, United States -... | ecosystem: Environmental > Aquatic > Marine >...
GATGTATATTCTTCGATGATAGTTTGGCTCGAACAAGCGAATAGTTAAAAGAAACGACAACTGAAAATCGCCGTGTCATCGACGAGTTCAAGAGGTCCCTTCCACTCATCCAATTTTGAGAAAATAAGACTGTTCATGTCGTCCATATTCAACGGGTAATAGCTATGAACAAGTTTCACAAGGCGATCAGTTCCAAAAAACTCTTCTTCCTCATTCTCCAACTCAACTACACCATCAGTATACAAAACAATTGTGGTATTTGGGCTAAGTTCCTTTTCGCCAATATTGATAAACGGAAGTTCATCCAACATACCCAAACCAATGCATCCCTGATCTAAATCTTCGAAGGTTCTACCGTTGGTAATGAAAGGGTGATTGTGTCCGGCATTCACATAACTCAACTTACGGGTTGTAGCATCGTAGTGCGCAAGAAAAAACGTAATAAACTTCTCGCCTTTTGCGCTGTTCATCACTTTCTTGTTGAGTTCCTCCATGAGTGCCTTCATCTCGAAACGTTGATATTGGAACAGCGTACGCAACGTCGCTTGAAAGTTAGCCATAAGCATAGCGGCAGAAACACCTTTACCGGAAACGTCTGCAATACAGATGATGTATTCGTCCTCTCCCAGCGGGAAAAAGTCGTAATAATCTCCACCTACCTCATGTCGAGGCTTATATTTCGCAGAGATATCCATACGTTTGTTCGTTGGTAAATCTGATGGAAACAGCAATTTCTGCATTACGGATGCCACTTCCAAATCTTTCTTGTATCGCTCCTGATGAACATTGATTTTTGCCATCCGCTTATTCTCAATCGCTACCACGATAATATTGGTAAGCGTTTGGATGAAGCTCATATAATTTAGTGCTGCATTAAGATGCTTTCCGTCGTATTCTACCCCTTTGACAAGTAAATACGCTAGCGGTTGTTCTTTGTGAAATACAGGGACAATCACGTCAAATTCATTCAGTAAATCGGAATGAGAAGATTCAATAACCGTTATTTCTTTGAACCGACCAAGTTCTCGCTGAATATCAATTCCATTGACCTTCCCTCTATAGCCAACTCGGGCAAGACAATTCCATTCTTCCTGCTTATTGAATAGGACAAACTTATCGTAACCGAGTTGTTCATGCACGATAAATTCAAAAAGGCGTGTGAGTGATTCAACATCTTGATTTGTGTTGATAGCATTCGTTATTTCCAGCAAGGAATTCAGCTTAAAATCTTTAAGCTGAATTTGATTTTCCAGATTTTTAACGAGCTTCTCTAACATTTATAGGCTCTCTAGTATTTCAGGCAATTTTTTCAATGCCGCCATTTCTCTAAACTTCGCTCGTACTTCACCCGTGGGGCTTCCAAAATAAGTTTTCCCGGCAGGTAAACTTTTCGCAACTCCCGATTGTGCAAGAACGATAACTCCCTCTCCAATAACCACGTCACTCGCACATCCAACCTGTCCCCAAAGCGTCACGTGATCTTCAAGAACAACACAGCCAGCCAAACCAACATTTGCTGCCATCAGACAGTGCTTTCCAACCACGGTGTCGTGTCCAATATGTACTTGATTGTCAATTTTGGTTCCTTCACCAATCTCTGTTATTCCAGAAACGCCAGCATCAATTGTGCATAGCGCGCCGATCTCCACGTTTTTCTTTAGATGAACACCTCCGCACGAGTGCATTCGATTATATCCGTCTGACTTTTTCTTATAATAAAATGCGTAGTGACCAATCACAGAGTTTGGACCGACAATGACATTGTCTTCCAGCACCACGTTATTTCCAATCACCGTTCCAGGGTGTACAATGACATTCTTCCCAATCGTCACATCACTCCCAATAAATACATTCGGATAGATAATTGCCGTTTCATCAACGTGACAATTCTCTCCTCTGTTTGTTGATTGAGGAATAAACGGTGAAAAATGCTTTGCCAATTTGTTGTAATCATCAAATGGAGCGTCAGAAATAATCAGTGCCTTTCCTTCAGGACACTCAACTTCTTTGTCAATTAAAACTGTGGTTGCCGCGCTGTCCAGTGCCTTGCTATAATATTTCGAATGATCGACAAAAACTAAATCACCATTCTCCACTTTATGAATTTCATTTAATCCAGTGACAGGATGATTTTCTTCACCAACGAACTTACAACCGATCAATTCGGCTATCTCCTTCACAGTATATGTGCGCCCAAATTTCATTTACAATAAGTTTAACAAGTAAAGTTAAACCATATGCATGTGATCCAAACAGAGCTACGGAAATGTTATCCGCTACACTTTGTTAATAGCTACAACAAGGTGTTCATGACATTTTGAAGGAATTATTTCATAAGTTTACACATCTCCGATTTCGAATCGTGATGCACATGAAGCGAAAAACAAAAAGCAGTTGGATTAGAAACTCAATAAATCACCTAGTGCAGACTCTACTTTCTCAGCATTTGGCAACAAAGCAGCCTCCAAATCTGAGTTCAGTGGAATGGCAGGTGTATCGACAGACCCTACAATTGCAACAGGCGCATCCAAAGATTTAAAGTTATCTCGCTGAATTCTCCCAGCAAGACCCAAGGTAAATGAAGCCTCAACCGATTCCTCCGTTACCAATAAAACCTTTCCATGACGTTGTGCAACCTCATTTATCTTGTCAAAATCAAGTGGGTTCAGCGTTCTCAAATCAATGATCTCAACTTTCCCCTCATGTGCTTTTGCAGCTTCAATCGTCCAGTACACACCTCTTCCGTACGTAATCACCACACACGATTCGCCTTTATCAATAGCTTCCGCAGATGCCTCTTGTACAACACGTGCCTTGCCAAATGGAATAATGTAATCCTCATCTGGCTCAATCGACATTGCTCCTTCGGTTCCTGCAATTTTGGACCAGTACAAACCTTTGTGCTCCAATAAAACAATTGGATTCGGATCGTAAAATGCGGACTTGATCAATCCTTTTAAATCAGCCCCAGTTGATGGGTACGCCACTTTTATTCCGCGAATATTCGTCAGTATTGATTCTACACTAGAAGAGTGATACGGACCTCCAGAACCATAGGCTCCAATTGGTACACGAATCACACAACTGACTGGCCACTTACCATTAGAAAGGTAATATGATCGGCTCACTTCTGTGAAAAGTTGGTTCAATCCAGGCCAGATATAATCAGCAAATTGCACCTCAACAAATGGCTTTAGTCCAACTGCCGACATTCCTACCGTCGATCCAATAATAAATGCTTCTTGAATAGGTGTATTGAAAACACGATCATCTCCAAATTGCTGTGCCAAGGTAGCTGCTTCGCGAAAAACACCTCCAAGTCGACCACCGACATCTTGCCCATACAACAAGGCTTCTGGATGCTTCGCCATCAACTCACGTACTGCGAAAAGCGCAGAATCGACCATTACAGTTTTGCTCTTACCCTTCGGTTCGCGTTCGCCCTTTTCCTCTGTAACCGGTGTTGGTGCGAAAATAAAATCCGTTATTGATTCGGGTATTGGATCTTCAGCATTTATCGCTTTATCGTAATCTTTATCAATGATCTTTTTTGAATCTGCCTCTATGTTGATGATGTCTGCTTCGTCGATTCCAGCATCACGCATCGCTTTTTTCAATTTTGGATAAGGGTCGCGTTTCGCTGACTCCTCAAGGTCATCACGGTACCATTCCTTTCTTACACCAGATGTATGGTGACCTAATAACGGCACTTTTGCATGAACGATAAATGGACGACGTTCTTTTCGAACAATGTCAACCACTTCTTTCATCGTTTGGTAAGATAAATCAAAGTCAGTACCGTCGATAGTACGCACTTCAATGCCTTTAAAACCACGCGCATAATGCGTTATATCTTGGGCTCTCGTTTCCTCTGCTTTGGCTGAGATATCCCAACCATTGTCTTGTACCAAATAAATAATCGGGTATTGCTTCAACGCAGCCATTTGGAAAGCCTCAGAAACTTCTCCTTCTGTACACGAAGCATCTCCCAGAGAACAAACAACAACGGGGTTCTCTCCATTAAAATCTTCTGCTAATCCCTGAATTTCCTTATACTGAATCCCCATAGCCACACCAGTTGTTGGTATCGCCTGCATTCCTGTCGCTGAAGACTGGTGAGGGATTTTTGGCATATCATCTCTGTTCAGAGAAGGGTGACAATAATACGTTCTTCCGCCAGAGAAAGGATCGTCCTTTTTTGCAAACACCTGAAGCATAAGCTCATAAGGTGTCATTCCGATCCCTAACAACATACTATCGTCACGGTAATACGGAGACACCCAATCTTGGGGTTTCAGTTGCATTGCGCAGGCTATCTGAATAGCCTCGTGACCTCTGGAAGTAGCATGAACATATTTAAAGGTAACTTCCTTATTCGCCTCATACTTATCTGCCAGTGTCTTTGCCTTACACATCACTTTGAATGCTTCCAATAAGATTTCCTTGGATGTTTTCATCTTCGTATTCTTAGTTTTCGCTTCAGTTACTCCCATCTACTTACTCCTTTTTTCGGTCTCCAAATATACGCAAACGATAGGAAACTTTACTCATCAATCTCAAGTTCAGGGTCTGGTACATAACTTATCTTTTTTCGCGTGTATTGTCCAATCCCTATTCGCAATTCTAAACTAAAAACATCCCTTTGCATCCTGAAACGAGCGGGAATATAGCCATGATACGAGTTGGAAGCGTTAAGCTGATACACATGTCCATGTCCGAATACGTCAAAATTATATTGCAGATCAACGCTTAACTCAGAAAACACACGTCCGCGACCTCCCAATTTATACATAACCCGCACCAGTGGACCTATTGACAATGAGGATGTTTCACCAGAATAATCCAAATTTGTCGAATCTTGCAACGCTGTCAATCGTGATTTTTGGTTCATATCCATGCGATATACAGTGCTTAATCCTGCTTGAAAATCGAACTTTCCCAAAGACAATAATCTACGTGTAACATTTAGTTCAAAGCCTGGATGTGCTAGACCTCTAAATAACTTTCGATACCCTTTTGCCAAAAAATCGACCTCGACATTCGTATAATAATCTCCAAAATTAAAACCGAGGTACACCCCCACGATTCCGAGTCCGAAATTGTTTTGGGGATTCACATTCACAAATCCTCCTTGCTTAATCCCCGCAGAATTAAAGCGACTTTCTGGGTCTATTACTGTACTATCTTGTGCATAAGAGTTATTGGCATAAAACAGCAGAACCATCGCTAGGATGGCTCTACAAATCTTATCTATTTTTGATCTTCTCATTAATTGTACAGATCAACTGATGTGATTTCTACTTGTTATGCTCTATTATATAGTTGAGCATTTTGTCATATAAATGAAGGCGATCGTTTCCTCTCACTCCATGTTCGTGCATTGGATATGGGAAAAAATCTGCCTGAACACCCAAGTTTACGAATTTTTGAAGTAATGACATATAATGCTGCGGTAATACAGTCTTATCAATTGAGCCATGCACTAACAATAAATCTCCCTCAAGATTTCCAGCATGCGTTAACAACGATGCTTTTTCATAACCCTTCTCGTTTTCTTCTGGTCGATCCATGTATCGCTCTCCGTACATTGCCTCATAATACTTCCAATCTGTTACGGTTCCGCCTGCTACACCCGTCGTGAACGTTCCTGGAGAACGCAACATTAGGGATGTTGTCATGAAGCCTCCGAATGACCAGCCATTAACAGCTAGACGGTCACCATCAACGTAGGGAAGGCTTTTCAAATACTCCACTCCTGAAAGCTGATCTTCGATCTCAACTGTTCCCAATTGACGGTGAATTTGTGATTCAAAAGCAACACCTCTTTCTGCAGAACCTCTATTGTCAACAGTGAAAACAAGGTATCCTTGCTCTGCCAACCAGTACATCCACAAGCTCGCTCCATCCAACCATGAATTTGTGATCAATTGGGCATGAGGCCCACCGTAAACATAAACCAATACAGGGTATTTCTTTGAAGCATCAAAATTGCTCGGCTTAATCAATCGTGTGTAGAGCTTTGTCCCATCCTTAGCGGTGATCGAACCGATCTCTGCTATTCCAATTTGATATTCAGAAAGCATATCAGGACTCTCCATTAATTTCTTGATGATTTTACCATTCCCCCCTATAACCCAGTCATTGCTTGCTTGATCATGATTGGAGAAATGGTCATGAAAATATTTCCCATCACTTGAGATGTCAACTGTATGTGTACCCTTGGCTCTAGTCAAAATCTTAACCTTTCCTTTTAAATCAACCGAATAAATCTGGTTTTCCATTGGGTTCTCTCCAGTCGTTGTATAGAAAATTCGACCATTACTGTATTCCATAATGTCCTTGACAACAAATTCGTGTTCCGTCAATTTCTTCAATAATTTACCATTGAAATCGTAGTGGTACAAGTTGTTAAACCCGTCTCGTTCCGAAACCCAAACAAACTCATTCGAAGTCTCTATCGGAAAGAAAGCAGGATGCTCAGGCTCTGTCCAAGTTTCGCTCTCCTCCTCAAACAAAGTTCTCACAAATTTCCCAGTCGTTGCGTCAAATACGTTCAACCACATATGATTTTGATCTCTGTTCACTTCAGCGATAAGCACATATTTATTATCTGGCGTCCATGACAAATTCGTCAAGTAGTTTTCTTCTCCTTCGCGGGCACTAAAGAAAACCGTCTCACGTGACTTCAAATTGTAGATGCCAACTTTTGCCTTCTCAGACTTCTGCCCAGCCATTGGATATTTAATGGAGATTAACTCACCAGGTGTTGTGTTGATATCCAGAAGCGGATAATCATGCACATTCGTTTCATCCTTCTGATAAAAAGCTAAAGCACTCCCATCTGGAGACCAAAACAAGCCTTCCGTGATTCCAAATTCGCTTCGTGCAATAGCCTGACCCGAAACAACGTTTCGGTCTGAATTATCTGTCACGATAACCTTCAATCCAGCGCCTGTATGCACATAGATGTTGTTTTTCTTTGTATACGCAACGTTTTCAGTGCCGTTATGAAACTTGGCATTTTCCGCTTCTTCATCTAATCCATGAATCAAGCGACCTTTTTCATCAACCGTATTATAGCTGTAGTATTTACCACCACCGCTGACCCAAAACTCATTCTCATTTTTCCATTCAAAGCCAGAAAACCAATTGAGTTCTGAACCGAGCTTAGTATTCAAATCCTGAATGGTAAGAATCTCCTTTGCCTCCTTATCTTTTACTGAAGCTTTCATTAATGTCAGATATCCTTCTAAATACGTATAGCAATCTGTATCCGGCACCCATTGGAACATCGCCAAAGACTGTGGAGCAAATTTTCTGTACTGCTGCATAACAGCATCCTCAAATGTCAATTCCTTCAACTGCCCAAAAGAAGCAGTGGTAATTAGTAGCATTACAGCTACCATAAATCGTTTAATCATCATTGTCGCTTAATTAAGTCGTTAAAAAATTTCTCCATCGGTTTACCCACTTCAAAACAATTCAGAATCAGTTTATCTAAATCATCCCGAAGAATTACTTCTGGCTCAAATTCAGTATAAAAATACCATTGTTTATTGTAAATCAATGGCTCCTTCTCTGCAGCCCCCTTCAAGTGCTTTGGAATGATCTTATTTTTATCTCCCTGCAAGCTGCCAAACATTTTAACAAATGCATCATTTGAATAGATTTTTTTGAACTTCCCTGGGTTTGCAGCAATTCCTTCTCTCACAATTAAGAGATCCTCCTTATCTATCTCGTAAACACCTCCATAAACACGAACATGTTCTGGTCCGAGTTCAAAATAAACACCGTTCACCGCCTTTGATTTCTTACCCTTGGGTGCCACAACAGCTGAAACCATCATCTTATAGGGCGTTTTGTCTTTTGAAAAGCGAATATCCCTGTTTATTCGGAAAATGCAATCCTTGGCTTCCAGCCCATCAAAAGCCTTGTCTTTCTTTGCCACCTCAGCTATGAGATGCGTTACAAATTTCTTGAATGGTTCTCGCACATTTTCCTCATAACGCTTTCGGTTCACGTCAAACCAATCCTTATGGTTATTTGGTGCGAGCTCAATGAAAAAGTCAAGAAAGTCCTGCTTAAAAAATGCCATCGTCTTTTCTTTCAAATGTAAGAAAAAGTGTACCTCAATGGTATAATCTTTCTCGATTCTCCGTTGCAATTGAATCGAATTCATCTACTTTTACAAAAAAATAGAACGATGAAACACATTACTGTATCGAGCATTGAAAAAGCGATTGCAAAAGTCGACAACCTTGACGAAGATGGATTGGAGAAATTAGCCGAAACTTATGCACTCGCTCAACAAACGCTATTGGGATATGTAATGTCTGCCGCGGTCGAATACGATAACGAACGACTGCAGGGGCTTCTTATTTATTACTACTGCCTTATTTCAGAAACGTTTACACAAGAACAGGTTCAGCTGAATCAAATAAGCGAAGATGATATTGATACTTTTGAAGAGCCTTTCTTTGAAATGTTAGATGCCTATTTTGACAAAGACGATGAAGACATCATTCATGATTTTACAGATCAACCAGAGCTCATCCGTTTCATGATGATGGAAGTAAGTACAGCTGACGAGGATGGTACCACACTTGATGATGAAACCGCAACTCAGCTATTCATCGTTACTTCGGCAATGATTACTTTAATGGGTAGAGCTATTAAATAATGAAATCTCCGAAAGAAATCGTTGACCTAATGCTGGACACAGATTTGTTCAGCGAATGGATGAATGTCTCCGTTGATGAACTTGGTAAAGGATTCTGCACGCTGTCTTGCACGACCAAAAAAGAAATGCTGAACGGCTTCGACATCCTTCATGGAGGAATTACGTATTCTCTTTCCGATTCAGCACTTGCCTTCGCAGCAAACAGTTACGGCAACAAATGTGTTAGTGTTGAAACATCCATTTCCCACATCCGGCCTGTTGGAGTGAACACTAAGCTTCGCGCGAAATGCGTAGAAATTCACCGAGGAAAAACGATAGGTATCTACATCGTTGACATCTTCGATGACGAAGATAAATTGGTGTCAAAATTCAAAGGAACCGTTCACATATCACGTGATCTCTGGTAGGCATTACTAAGTCACATGCCCTTTTTGTTACATCGCACGCAATAATCGTTCATTTTATTATGTCTGCATAAAACTATTTTTTACTTTTACACGTCTTGAGAAAAACATCTAAATAAGATTATGGCAGAAGAAACGAACAAAGAGTATTATATGGACTTCGTTGTGCGCCATCTATGGCACAAAATTTCCAGAATGTACAACCAAAAAGCCAATGAGTACGGACTGACCATTTCCATTGGATTTATACTCTTAAATGTGGATAAGGAAGGAACCCCAAGTACGCAGCTGGGACCGAAGATGGGAATGGAGCCAACAAGTTTGTCCCGAACGTTGAAGACAATGGAAGACAACGGATTAATTCGACGTCAACCAGATGCAGAGGACAAGCGAAAAGTTCTTATTTTTCTTACTCAGGAAGGAATCGACAAGCGTAGAATTGCAAAACACGTTGTTTTTGATTTTAACGAACGCTTGACTACAAGTATTCCAAAAGGAAAACTGAAAACATTTTTTGAAGTAGCCGAGCGATTAGACGCAACGCTTGATATTGAATTGAATAATTTTTAAGTCAAATGAATAGACACATTCGTAAAGTAGCGGTTCTTGGATCCGGTGTAATGGGTTCGCGAATTGCATGTCACTTTGCCAACATTGGTTGCGAAGTTGTATTGCTAGATATAGTACCGAGAGAATTTTCTGAAGGAGATAAGAAAAATGGTCTCACGGAAGATTCCAAAAAATTTAGAAACAAGATTGTAGACGGCGCTTTACAGTTTGCCCTAAAATCTAACCCCTCGCCCATTTACAAAAAGTCATTTGCTCATCGGATCGAAACGGGAAATTTTGAAGATGACCTGTCGAAAATCAGTGAGTGTGATTGGATTATTGAAGTTGTCATCGAGCGATTAGACATCAAGCAACAGGTATTCGAAAATGTTGAAAAGCACAGAAAGCCTGGTACGTTGATCACAACAAATACATCTGGAATTCCGATTCACATGATGTTGGAAGGTAGAAGTGAAGATTTCAAGAAGCACTTCTGTGGAACACATTTCTTTAATCCTCCACGCTATTTGCAGCTGTTGGAGATTATCCCGTCACCGGAGACAGATCAAACAGTTATTGATTTTCTTATGGATTTCGGAAGCCGTTACCTTGGGAAGAAAACTGTATTCTGTAAGGATACACCAGCATTTATCGCAAATCGTGTTGGCGTTTACTCGATTATGTCTTTATTTCATGCAGTTGAGGAAATGGGCATGAGCGTTGAAGAGGTCGATAAACTTTCTGGACCGATCATGGGTAGACCAAAATCGGCAACATTTCGTACATGTGACGTCGTAGGACTTGACACGCTTGTTCACGTTGCCAATGGAATAAAGGACAACTGCCCAGATGACGAAGAGCATCACTTATTCGAATTGCCGAGCTACATTGATAAAATGGTCGAAAACGGCTGGCTCGGATCAAAAACAAAACAAGGTTTTTATAAGAAGGTAAAGGATGAAAATGGCAAAAGCCAGATTCTTGTGCTTGACTTAAAAACAATGGAATACAAAGAGAAGTCGCGCATAAAGTTCCCAACGCTCGACATGGCAAAGCCTATTGACGATCTGCATCAACGAACGAAAATGCTCTTGATGGGAATGGACAAGGCAGGCGAATTCTATCGCAAGATTTTTGGTGGATTGTTCGCCTATGTCTCGAAT
>Ga0316205_10005290_pt1 | contig 10796 bp, 9 predicted proteins | sample 3monthpyrite_MG_FD_204941 | JGI IMG/M metagenome (GOLD analysis project Ga0316205, IMG submission 204941) | Microbial mat bacterial communities from mineral coupon in-situ incubated in ocean water Damariscotta River, Maine, United States -... | ecosystem: Environmental > Aquatic > Marine >...
TCAATAATTCTAGTTTTAGTAGTTATTTCCTTTAAACATCTATTAACAGATAATGTTATAAGTAGTTTATTACAAGTAGTTTCATACACTTATGGTCCACTTTTAGGCCTATTTGCATTTGGTGTTTTTACAAAATACATTATTAAAGATTCTTATGTTTGGATAATAGCTGTACTTTCTGTTATTATAAGTTACTTCATTAATATGTACTCAACATCAATTTTTAATGGATATGTTTTTGGTTATGAATTAATTATAGTAAATGGATTATTAACCTTTATTGGTTTATATTTAATTAGAAAACCAATCAAATAATTTTTATTTTTGTGCTATGCATAACAATGATTTAGGCAATTACAGAAAAGTTTACCAAAAGAAAGAGCTTTCCAAAAAAGAAGTTTCTGAAAACCCAATGGAATTATTTCAAAAATGGTTTTATGAAGTTGAAGAATTTGGTGGAGATATTGAAGCTAATGCTGTTACAATTGCAACTGTAGATAAAAATGGAATTCCACAAAGCAGAGTTGTTTTATTAAAAAGATATACTTGGGAGGGTTTTATTTTTTACACTAATTATGATAGTAATAAAGGGAAATCAATTGAAAATAACCCAAATGTTTGTTTGTCATTTTTTTGGCATAATATAGAACGTCAGGTTATTATTAAAGGGAAAGCTGAAAAAATTTCAGAAAACTTATCTGATGGTTATTTTGAATCTAGACCCGACGGAAGTAAACTAGGCGCTTGGGCTTCAGAACAAAGTGAAGTAGTTCCTTCAAGAGAATTTTTAGATAATAATTTAGCTTCATTTGAAGAAAAATTTGAAAATAAAGAAATTCCCAGACCAAAAAATTGGGGTGGTTATATTGTTAAACCAATGAGTATTGAATTTTGGCAAGGACGGCCAAATAGAATGCACGACAGAATTAGATACACTTTACAAGAAAATTTTGAGTGGAAAATTGAAAGATTAGCTCCTTAATTTTTATATTTGAAACCCTAACCAACAACAAATGAAAACACTTTACATTGTTAGACATGCAAAATCTTCTTGGGAATACGAAGGTGTTAAAGATATTGACAGACCTTTAAAAAAAAGAGGAATTAACGATGCTTATTTAATTTCAAATGTATTAGAAAAAAAAATATCAAGCCCAGATGTTTTTGTTTCTAGTTGCGCTAATAGAGCATTGCATACTGCAATGATTTTTAGTTATACATTTAACTATCCTCTAGCTAATCTAAAAATTAGTAAATCGCTATATAGTTTTAGTGATGGCTATTTAATAAAAACCGTGAAAGCTCTTGATGATGGATTTGATTCTGCCATAATTTTTAGTCACGATCACGGAATTAGCGATTTTGTAAATAAATTTGGAAGTAAATTATTAAATCACGTACCAACTTGTGGTGTTATTGGAATTAAATTTGACACTAACCATTGGAAAAACATAAAATCTGGTGAAACATTTATAACCGATTTTCCGAAACAATATAAATAAACGTATTTTGAAAATTGAAAAACTTGCTGGAATTGATATTGGATCTAACGCTGTTCGCTTATTAGTTGCAAACGTAATAACAAAAAAGAAAGACAACGAGCCTAGCTTTAGAAAATCTGCTTTAGTAAGAGTCCCAATTCGTTTAGGTGAAGATTCATTTATTAAAGGTAATATTTCTGAAGGAAATAAATTGAGAATGCTAAAAGCAATGAAGGCTTTTAAGTTATTAATGGAAGTTCATGGTGTTGAAAAATATTATGCCTGTGCAACTTCAGCAATGAGAGATGCCAGTAACGGAAATGATTTAGTAAAAGAAATTTTTGACAAAACAGGTATTAAAATTGATATTATTGATGGTAAAAAAGAAGCTGCAATTATTTTCTCAACAGATTTAAGTGATGTAATTGAAAGTGATAAATCATATTTATATGTTGATGTTGGTGGTGGTAGTACAGAATTTACTTTATTTTCAAATGGTGAAATTATAAACTCAAAATCGTTTAAAATAGGAACGGTTAGATTGTTAAATTACACAAAAGAAGAAACTAAAGAGATTTGGGAAGACATTGAAATTTGGATTAAAGAGAACACATATAATCTAAAAAAAATATCCCTTATTGGTTCAGGTGGAAATATTAATAAAATATTTAAGCTTTCTGGAAAACCAATTGGAAAACCGCTCTCCTTAATTTATATGAAGGCACATTATCAATTCTTAAAAAAAATGACCTACGATCAGCGTATTTCAGAATTAGGTTTAAATCCAGATAGAGCTGATGTTATAATTCCTGCAACTAAAATTTACTTAAATGCAATGAAATGGAGTGGAGCTAATAAAATATATGTTCCAAAAATTGGACTTGCAGATGGAATTGTTAAGAATCTGTATTACAGTAAATTATAATCTTTCAAACATAAAAAAACCGCTTAAAAGCGGTTTTTTTATGTTTAACAAATGTGCTGTTTATTTATGATTTTACAAATTCTTCAACAAGCTTACCTATTGCTTTCTCAGATAATTTTGCTGCTTTCTGAACTTCTTCATGTGAAACCGCTTCTACAATTCCTTCAATACCTAAATCTGTAATTACAGAAACTCCAAAACAAGTCATTCCCATATGTTTTGCTACAATAACTTCAGGAACAGTTGACATTCCAACTGCATCTGCACCAACTAATTTTACCATTTTGTATTCAGCTGGAGTTTCAAAAGTTGGACCTTGTAATGCCAAATAAATTCCTTTTTGAATTGGAATGTTCATATTTTTAGCAATTTGCTCCATTTTAGCAATCATTTTTAAACTGTATGGTTCATGCATATCAACAAATCTTGGTCCGAAACGATCATCATTCTTACCTCTTAGTGGATGATCTGGAATAAAATTAATATGATCTGTAATTAGCATAATATCACCTACCTTAAAATCAGGATTTACACCACCTGAAGCATTAGAAACAATTAAATTTTCAACACCTAAATACTTCATAACACGTACTGGAAAAGTTGTTTCTTCCATAGTCCAACCTTCATAATAATGAAAACGACCACGCATAGCAATCACTTTTTTTGATCCCATTGAACCAAAAATTAATTCACCTGAATGACCAGCTACTGTAGAAACTGGAAAATTTATAATCTCCTCATAAGGAATCGTAATTTCAATATCAATTTTCTCAACCAAATTTCCTAAACCTGTTCCTAAAATAATACCATAATCTGGTTTTGTAATTCCTTTCTCTTGAAGGAACTTAACTGTCTCTTGAACTTTATTCCACATATTTCTTAATTAATTTATCAAAATTAGTGCTTTTTGCTACAAATTTTGTCTTTATCGTTATGTATTGCAAATTTTGCAATTCAGCAAAGATACGAACATAATCTTTCTCCGTTGTTAAAACTATTTTATTATTTGAGTTAATATTTTTAACAGCTAGTTTGATTTTTTCAATATCATTTTTATTAAAATTATGATGATCAGGAAAATTTAAATGCTTTAAATTAATATGTAAACTTTTCAAATAATTTACCAATGGCTTTGGATTTGCAATACCTGTAACAAGAACTAACTCTTTATTTTCAAAATCGGTTAAATTTCTAGAAGAATTACCCTTTAACTGATTATCATATTCAATATTTGTAAAAAATAACGATTGTTTTGATGTTAAGCTTAACTTTTTAGTAACTTCTACTTGTTCTTTAGCTGAAATAGTACTTGGACATTTTGTAACAATAATAATTTGAGCTCGAGCTGCACCAGATTTATTCTCTCTTAAATTTCCAGTTGGAAGCATTACATCATCTACGTATAAATCGTTATAAGATGTTAGTAAAATATTAAGTCCTGCATCCACTTTTCTATGCTGAAATGCATCATCTAATAAAATAACATCAGGCGGAGTTTCTAATTCTTCTAACTTTTGAATTCCATTAGTTCTATTTCCATCTACACAAACAATTATGTCTGGGAACTTTTTATAATACTGAAAAGGTTCATCACCAATTACTTCCGAAGAAGAATTTTCATCAGCAATAATAAAACCTTTACTTTTTCTTTTATAACCTCTACTTAAAACTGCTACTTTATAGTTGTTTTGTAATAACCGTATTAAATATTCTATTTGAGGGGTCTTTCCGGTTCCACCAACACTTAAATTACCTACAACAATTGTTGGTGTTTTAAATTTCGTTGATTTTAAAACAGCATTATTATACAAATAATTGCGAATAGTTGTAATTAAACCATGTAAAAACGAAAACGGATATAATATTTTTCTAAATAATTTCACTTAAAGCGAAAATACAAAACAAATTAAAAAATTATGAGTAAATAGCTTAACTTTCTTATGTAAAATTTATCTTTGTTAGAATAACACCATTTTAACTATGAAAATTAAAGATATTACAACTTGTATAGAAGAAATTGCACCGTTAAATTATGCTGAAGATTTTGATAATGTTGGCTTATTAATTGGTAATTACAATACTACAGTTACCGGAGTTTTAGTTACACTAGATACACTTGAAAATATAGTTGATGAAGCAATTGAAAAAAAATGTAATTTAATTGTAAGCTTCCATCCAATAATATTTTCAGGTTTAAAAAAAATAAACGGCAACAATTATGTGGAACGAGTTGTTTTAAAAGCCATAAAAAATGATATAGCTATTTATGCCATGCATACAGCTTTAGATAATTCATTTCAAGGTGTTAATGCAAAAATTTGTGACGTTTTAGGTTTAAAAAATAAAAAAGTATTAATTCCTCAAAAAAATACGATTAAAAAATTAACAACCTACGTTCCAAATTTAAATGCAGAGGAAGTTAGAATTGCTCTTTTTAAAGCTGGTGCTGGAAATATAGGAAACTATGACAATTGTAGTTTTAATACTGAAGGTTATGGTACTTATCAAGGAAACGATAATTCAAATCCGACTGTTGGTGAAAAAGGAATACTTCACACTGAAAAAGAAACTTTTATTAGTGTTATTTTTGAGAAACATAATGAGAAAAATATCCTTTCTGCTCTTTTCAAGTCACATCCTTATGAAGAAGTTGCCTACGATATTGTTCCGTTAGACAATTTGCATCAAGAAATTGGTATTGGAATGATAGGAGAATTAACTGAAGAACAAAATGGATTAGATTTTTTAAATTTCTTAAAAAACACCATGAATGCTAAAGGAATTAGGTATTCTAAATTAATAGGTAAACCTATTAAAAAAGTAGCTGTTTTAGGTGGTTCAGGGAGTTTTGCAATACAAAATGCCATAAATTCTGGAGCAGATTGTTATGTTACTTCAGATATTAAATACCACGAGTTTTACAAAGCCGAAAACAAACTTATAATTGCAGATATTGGGCATTATGAAAGTGAACAATTCACAAAAAATCTTTTAGTAGATATACTTACAAAAAAATTCCCTAATTTTGCAATCATTTTATCAAATAAAAACACAAATCCAATTTATTACTTATAATATGGCTAAAAGCAAAGAAGTTACTGTTGAAGAAAAATTAAGAGCTCTTTACGACTTACAATTAATTGATTCAAGAGCTGATGAAATTAAAAATGTAAGAGGTGAACTACCTTTAGAAATTGAAGATTTAGAAGATGAAATTGTTGGTTTGAATAAAAGACTATCAAACTTAGATGAAGATGTAACTAACTTAAAAGGTGAAATTTCAGCTAAAAAATTAGTTATTGACGAAGCTAAATCATTAGTGAAAAAATACGCTGAACAACAAAAAAATGTTCGTAATAATAGAGAATTTAATTCTATTAGTAAAGAAACTGAATATCAAGAACTTGAAATTGAGTTAGCTGAAAAAAGAATTAAAGAATATAAAGTTAAAATTGAGCAAAAAAACGAAGTAATTACTGGCACTAAAGAAAATATCGCAAAACAAGCTGATTTATTAAAACATAAATCGGATGAATTAAACGATATTATGAGTGATACTGTTAAAGAAGAAGCTTTATTACTTAAAAAATCTAAAGAATATAGTGCTTTAATTGATGACCATTTATTAAAGGCTTATAATAGAATTAGATCTACTGTAAAAAACGGTTTAGCAGTTGTTTCTATTGAAAGAGGTGCATCTGGAGGTTCTTTCTTCACAATACCACCACAAAGACAAGTTGAAATTGCTGGTCGTAAAAAAATTATCACTGACGAACACAGTGGTAGAATTTTAGTTGATGGTGCTTTAGCAGAAGAAGAAAAAGAAAAAATTGACAAATTATTAAAGTAAATTACTTTAAATCATATAAAAAAAGGCTTCCAATATTGGAAGCCTTTTTTTATTTCTTAGTTGCTCGGATTGAATATAACAACGGAAACATTCTTTGGTTTTCTTTTAAAACATACATTCCATCTTCAGTTTTATCCATTTCAGGAAAACTATTGTAAGGTGATTTTTCAAATTCATGCAAAAATTCTATGTGTAAGCCTGCTCCTGTTAAAGCAGAAATTACTTCACCTAAACCGTGATTCCAACCATACTCCTTACTAATAATATCTGCATCATTATTAGTGTAAGTTCCTTTATATTCTTCATAAATTGCTTCACTTTGTAAATATGGGTATGTTAGCTTTGGCGGAGTTTGTAAGAAATCGAACATCCAAACTATTGGATGAAATTCTATTAAATAAAAAACACCTCCACTTTTAAGTTTACTTGCAATAATATTACCCCAAGTTTTTAAATCTGGTAGCCAACCAATTACTCCATAAGAAGCAAAAACTACATCAAATTTCCCTTCTACATTTTTTGGAACATCATATAAATTACTTTCAATAAAAGCTACGTCCAATCCTAATTCATCATTCAAAAGTTTAGCTTGTTTTATGCCTTCACTTGATAAATCAATTCCTGTGCATTTTGCTCCTAGCCTACTTAAACTTAACGTGTCTTGCCCAAAGTGGCATTGTAAGTGCAATAGTGTTTTACCCTTTACATCTCCTAGCTCCTCTAATTCATATTTATTCAACGATGTTTTCCCTTTTTTAAAACCTTCAACATCATAAAACTCAGATTTTGAATGTATGTCTACTTTTTTGTCCCAAGTATCCTTATTTACTTCAAAATATTTCGCGTATTTATTATCCATTTTGTCAATTTTATATTACAAAAATAATACAATTAAGCTATACCAAAGTATTGGAACTCCTTCTACCCATAAACTTGAGTAATAACGTGATCTTTTAGATGAAGAAAATGCTAAAAAAACAGCTACAATAGAAGAAATAAACATCAATATACAACTATATAAAAACCCACTATCCTCATTAAAAATTTCAATTAAAATAACAATTAACAACAGTACATAACCAATTATTTTTGAGTTATTTACACCAAATACCTGAGGTAATGTTTTTAACTGTTTTGAATCTATATTCACATCTCTAATATCAAAAGGTAGTGTAAAAGCAATTAAAATAAGTACCCTTTGAAAAAATTCAATATATACTTCTGAAGTAAATACAATTTCAGCTTCGTATAATGGGAAAAATACAGTAATACCAGCCCAAGCAATTGCAATACTAAATATTTTAATAAAAGGAAAGTTTCTAAATGAAAATTCAAGATACTTCGCTTTAAATAATGGCACTACATAAAATAATGTCATAAAAGCAAAAGGAAAAAGTACTACAATTGACTTTAAATTAAAACTATTAGAAAAAATAATGAAACACAACAAAATTACTGCTACTACAACTAAAAATAATAACGAAACTTTATGATTATAAAACCAACTTTTAAACCATTGAAGCCTCTTATACTTTATTTCAAAAAAGCGAATAAAATTATAAGAAATAATAATAGAAAGTGCTACAAAAAAAGGTATTAAGTTACCTTCAATATCAAATTTAATTAGCGTAATTTTAGTTAAACTAAAACCTGCTAAGGCAACGTGAATATTGCTGAATATATAAAAATCTAATATTTTTTTTAAAAATTGCATTTCACAAATGTAGGTATTTGTTAAGATTAATAAATTTAGGTTAACAAAATATCATAATTCAGTAAGAACATTATCATATTAATTCCTCAATTTTAAGTAATTTTGTGGACGTTAAATTTTATACACTATTTACAAAATGAAAACAGATTCATTCGTTTTAAGACATATAGGTCCAAGTGAAAATGAAGTTAATGAAATGGTAAAAACTATTGGAGTATCTTCAGTAGATGAACTCATAAATAAAACCATTCCTTCAGATATACGATTAGAAAATAATTTGAATTTACCTACAGCCATGAGTGAGTTTGAATATATGACTCACATTCAAGAACTTGCAAATAAAAATAAACTATATAAAAATTACATAGGTTTAGGATATCATCCAACTATTTTACCTGGTGTAATTCAACGTAATATATTAGAAAATCCAGGTTGGTATACAGCTTACACACCTTACCAAGCTGAAATTGCTCAAGGTAGATTAGAAGCTTTGTTAAATTACCAAACAATGGTAACTGAGCTAACTGGTATGGAATTAGCAAATGCTTCATTATTAGATGAAGGTACTGCAGCTGCTGAAGCTATGGTAATGTTATTTAACACGAGATCTAGAGCTCAAAAAAAATCAAATGCGTCTCAATTCTTTGTTTCAGAAGAATTATTACCTCAAACTATTGATGTGCTAAAAACTAGAGCTATGCCTCTAGGAATTGAATTAATTTTTGGAGCACATGAAAATTTTGAATTTACCAATAGTGTTTATGGTGCTTTAGTACAATATCCTGCAAAAAATGGTCAAGTTTATGAATACTCAACATTTGTTGAAAAAGCAAAAGTAGTTGAAGCTAGGGTTGCTGTAGCCGCTGATTTATTGAGCTTAGCAGTTTTAACACCTCCAGGAGAATGGGGAGCTGATGTGGTTGTTGGTACTACACAACGATTTGGAATTCCTATGGGATATGGTGGGCCACACGCAGGTTATTATGCTACAAAAGAAGCCTACAAACGTTCTCTTCCGGGTAGAATAATTGGTGTTACTCAAGATAAAGATGGTAATAGAGCTTTACGTATGGCTTTACAAACTAGAGAGCAACATATAAAACGTGAAAAAGCAACTTCAAATATTTGTACTGCGCAAGTTTTATTAGCTGTAATGGCGGGTATGTATGGAGTTTATCACGGTCCAAAAGGACTGACTTATATTGCTAATAAAATTCAAAATCTAACTGCTACTTTAAATCAAGGTTTAAAACAATTAAATATTAAGCAATTAAATAACACCTTTTTTGACACTTTAACCATTGAAGTTTCAAATACTTTAAAAGTAAAAGAAATAGCTGAAAGTAAGAGTATAAACTTTTTCTACCCAAACAGTAATTTAGTTAATATAGCTCTTAACGAAACTTCTAATTTAAATGATGTGAATGAAATTCTTAGTATTTTAGCTAAAGCTGAAGGAAAAGAAATAGTGTCGTTTAATTCTATTGAAGAAAATAAATTACCACAAAATTTAATTCGTACATCAAACTTTATGACTAATGAAGTTTTTGAAAATTATCATTCAGAAACTGAAATGATGCGCTATATTAAAAAATTAGAAAGAAAAGATTTGTCATTAAATCATTCAATGATTTCTTTAGGCTCTTGTACAATGAAACTAAACGCAGCAACTGAAATGCTTCCGTTAAGTTGGCCAAATTGGGGAAGTATGCACCCTTTTGTTCCTGTAGAACAAGCACAAGGATTTCAAGAAGTCTTTAAAGGTTTAGAAGCTTCATTAAATGAAATTACTGGATTTGCTGCAACTTCATTACAACCAAATTCTGGTGCACAAGGTGAATATGCAGGGTTAATGGTTATAAAAGCATACCACGAATCTAGAGGAGACAAGCATAGAAATATATGTTTAATACCTTCTTCTGCACACGGTACTAACCCAGCTTCAGCAGTAATGGCAGGGATGAAAGTTATTGTTACTAAATCTACCGATGCTGGTAATATTGATGTTGATGATTTACGTGAAAAAGCAGAATTACACAAAGATAATTTAGCTGCTTTAATGGTTACTTATCCTTCCACTCACGGTGTATTTGAAAGTACTATTAAAGAAATTACAGAAATTATTCATGAACGTGGCGGACAAGTTTATATGGATGGTGCAAATATGAATGCTCAAGTTGGTTTAACTAACCCTGCAACTATTGGTGCAGATGTTTGTCATTTAAACCTTCACAAAACATTTGCTATTCCTCACGGTGGTGGTGGTCCAGGTGTAGGTCCAATTTGTGCTGCTAAACATTTAGCTCCATTTTTACCTTCAAACCCAATAATTCCAACTGGTGGAGAAACTCCAATAACTGCTATTTCATCTGCTCCTTGGGGATCAGCTTTAGTATTATTAATTTCATATAGTTATATTAAAATGTTAGGTACTAACGGTTTAAAATTAGCTACTATTAATGCAATATTAAATGCAAACTATATAAAAACTCGTTTAGAAAAACATTATAAAATTTTATATGCTGGGGAAAATGGCTTTGCTGCACATGAAATGATTGTTGATTTTAGAGAATTTAAAGTTAAAGGTATTGAAGTAACAGATGTAGCGAAACGTTTAATGGATTATGGATATCACGCACCAACAGTTTCATTCCCTGTAGCTGGAACTTTAATGATTGAGCCTACGGAAAGTGAAGACAAAATTGAATTAGATCGTTTTTGTGATGCCTTAATCAGCATTAAAGGAGAAATTGATGCTATGGAAAGTGGTGACACAAATTCTGCACTAAAAAATTCTCCACATACTGAAGAAATGTTAACTGCAAA
>Ga0316205_10005291_pt1 | contig 10795 bp, 10 predicted proteins | sample 3monthpyrite_MG_FD_204941 | JGI IMG/M metagenome (GOLD analysis project Ga0316205, IMG submission 204941) | Microbial mat bacterial communities from mineral coupon in-situ incubated in ocean water Damariscotta River, Maine, United States -... | ecosystem: Environmental > Aquatic > Marine >...
GAATCGTAAATTTTATCCTTCAAACTGAAATTCGTCTCGATCGGTGCGACAATCAGGTCGGCAGGAACGGCTCTTCCTTTTACAGGCATGGCATCTCCCCAGGGTATGCGAGAAGGTTTTCGGCACGCAAGCGTCTGATGATTTTATCTGACACTCCAGGTACCATTATTTGGCTTCCTTCTTGCGACCAAACGGCAGGTATTTAAACGCTGGCATCAGCAATAGAAGTATTGCAATTGCCATGATCGTTCCAGAAATCGGGCGCGTGAAAAAGGTCATCACATCGCCCTGGGCTCCAATCAGTGACTGGCGCATGGCGGGTTCTGCAATCGGGCCCAAAACGATGGCCAGGACCGCTGGTGCCAATGGGTAATCAAGTTTGCGCATCAAATAACCCACGAACCCGAAGATCAGCATTAACCAGACATCATGCATATCCTGCGTCGGCACATAACCACCAATCACACAAAGGGCAAAAATGATTGGTGCCAGAATTGTAAATGGCAGCTTCAAAACAGCGATAAATGCAGGGATGAAAGCAATGTTGATAATCAATGCAAAGAAGTTTGCCGCATACAGGCTGGCGATCAGCCCCCAGACAAATTCCTGATGATCTACAAACAGCAACGGACCGGGCTCAAGCCCCCAGATCACCATGCCGCCAAGCAAGATCGCGGTTGTCGGTGAGCCTGGAATCCCCAGGGTCAGCATCGGCAACATGGACCCGGTAGAAGCCGCATTATTGGCGGCTTCCGGTGCAACAACACCCGCGACGTTACCTTTGCCGAACGAATCACTGTCCTTCGAAGTGGATTTTGCAATCCCGTAGGCCATTAATGACCCTGGTGTCGCACCCGCAGCAGGAAGAATTCCGACGAAATAGCCAAGGAACGATCCCATGATCATGGTTTTCCAGGTTCGCAGAATCTGCTTCAGGGCATCTATCGTTCTGGCAATGCTAACTGACGCTTTTGACATCGTCACATTGCCCCTGGACACCTCAATCGTCCAGAGCATCTCACCAATACCATAAATACCGATGGCCAGAACAAGGAAGTTAATGCCATGGAAGAAGCCCGGCAGACCCATAAAGATCAGGCGCGGCTCACCACTGATGATGTCGAGACCAACAGCACTGAAGACAAGTCCGATCATAATCGAAAAGAGTGTTTTCGGAATGTCATCACCGCCAAGACCGACAAACGTGGCAAAGGCCATCATCATCAGAGCAAACTCTTCCGGTGGTCCAAAGGCCAAAGCGACTTCAGCGAGAGGCGGTGCGAAGGCGGTGAACAAAACAACTGAAATGGTGCCACCAACAAATGAAGCGACAGCGGCACCAACCAGGGCAAGGTCGGCTTTGCCTTGCAACGCCAATGGTCGCCCATCAAATGTGGTTGCGACAGCTGTCGATGCGCCAGGAATCCCCAACATGATTGAACTGATGGCACCGCCATACATGGCACCATAATAGATCGCACCCAGAAAGATCACAGCTGAGGTCGGCGGCACCAGAAAAGTCATTGGGAGAAGAATCGCCACACCGTTCACAGAGCCCAGCCCTGGCATGGCACCAATGAACAAGCCAACCGTCGCACCAAAAATAACCAGACCCAGATTTAATGGCTCAAATGCGATTCCAAAACCATTTCCAAGGAGGTATAAAATTTCCATCGGTATTTCAACTCAATCCAAATTAGTTTCTATTCAATCTTCTGGCTCTTTTAATGTGGTATACCAGAAGCCAGTGCAAAAAAACGCAGACGCTCTACATAAACATGTCATAAAGCGGGTAGAAGAATTCTTCCGTCATCCCTTTGGGTAAGGTTTTCTTCAGCGCAATTTCAAAAAAGAAAAACGTTATAATCGGTGTCAGCACAACAAAACTGCTGATCAATCGCCAGGAATGACGACCAAGGAACCGCATGTAAAACGCCATAAACAGGGGCACGGATACATAAACGCCAACAAAATGTATGGCCCCGATCATCACCGTCAATGCGATCGTAACCGTACCAATCAAACGAACAGTTTCGTTGTCCATAAAGACGTCGTCAGATTGGGATGGTGGGCTCAGGCGGCGGGCCCAATTATAAAGAATGGCAATACAACACAACAACATGCCGGTTGCCAGCCAGAACGGGAAAGCGCCGCCTCCCGGCCCTTCTTCTGGAATCCACCCGATAGGCAATTCCGTACTTTTCCACATAAGATAGACGGAGAAGACCGCCATAACCAAGGCCATGATTAATTCAGCTAACCGCACGGCAATTCTCCTCCGTCACACTTATTCGTATCGTTAATTACAGATGTTACAGGGTGATTATTTGATTTCGCCCATATCCATCAGCAATTTGCGATGCTTTTCACGCTCTTCGACGAAGTAGCGGGTAAGCTCAACACCGGTTTTCCAGCCAGGAATCAAACCTTTTTTCTCCATGTAACTCTGCCATTCAGTTGTCTCATATACTTTCTTGAAGACCCCTTCATAGAACTTCTGCGCATCGACAGAAATTTTGGCCGGAGCAATAATTGAACGCTGCATGTAGTAAACCATATCATCGCCGTATCCGAGTTCACCAAACGTCGGGATTTTCCCGAATTTACCGGTGAGTTTGCCTTTTGGCGTGAAGCTGGCCAGCGGGCGTGATTTGCCAGCGTCCCAGAAACCAACCTGTTCGGACGGGTTGTTAACGGTAGAGTTGATGTACTTGCCGATAAGTTCTTTCGCAACCTTTCCGCCACCTTTGTAGGGGATATAGGTCACTGCAAAACCAAATTTTTTCTCAAGCATCGCGGTTACGAGTGAATCTTCCGCACCTTTACCAGTGCCACCCATTTTCCAGTTGGCCTTACCAGCTGCTTTAACCGCTTTGACATAGTCATCAACAGATTTGATGGACGTGTCGGAATGAACCCAAAGCTGGAACGTATCTTCCGCCATACGAGTGATCGGCGTGAATTCCTTGATATCAATACCAAGCTTCGGCTGACGCAGCGGGGTCGTGTAGTAACTGTTCAGCGTCGCCATAATGACGTGCGGATCACCGGATTTGGATTTCATGTACAGAAGAGCCTCAGCGCCAGACCCGCCGCCTTTGTTCACCGGAATAAAGGGCTTCGGTGAAAATTTATACTTTTCGATCAAACCTTGGATCAGACGTGCAAGCTTGTCAGCACCGCCGCCTTTGCCAGCCATGATCACAAATTCAACTGGTTTTCTGGGTTCCCAGACTGCGTCTGAAGCTGCGTTTGCAGCTGTGGTTGCAACCGTGACACCAAGGCCCATACCGACCGCGATACCAAGGCTCAATAGCGAAGTAGCTACTTTCTTCATGGATTTTCTCCCTTGTGAATGCCTTGTCCGTTTTGTCGCATTTTTACGGCTGCGAATTCTTAAACGAACCCTGTATTTCTGGTTTAATTTATAAACCTTAAGTACCGAAACCACTCTGTTGAAAGCCAGTGGCATTTGGTATACCACCAAACTATAGACACAAGCTTGTTTGCGATACAATCCCTTTTTACCTGTTTTTTCGAAACGGGGCTACAGCACTGAGGCATTAGACTTGTGACACAAAGGACAAGCCGTGTGATTATAAATCAGTTTGCAGATGTTGATTCATTAACCGGAGCTTCAGCCCCAGCTTCATCTTCGTTCAGAATTCGCATGGCCGCACCGTCCAGATCCTCAAATTGACCCGAGCGCAGCGCCCACAGAAACGCACAAAGCCCAAGCCCCCCAAGAAACAATGCAACAGGAATGAGTATGATGAGAACTTCCATATTCACACCCTCGCCGCAAAACGAAGACGCAATGCATTCAATGTCACCAATACTGATGATGATGACATGGCAACAGCTGCAACCAGAGGCGTTGCCAGGCCGATAACGGCCAGTGGCACGGCAATCATGTTGTAGGTTACAGCCAAGCCAAAATTCTGTTTAACCAGACGGTTTGCACCTCTGGCAATAAGAATTGCCGCCAAAACCGGCTTCAGGCTGTCGCCCTGAAAGACCAGGTCGGCAGCCGTTTGACTAATATCCGGCGCACTCACGGGGGATATGGAGGCGAAACCAGAGGCCAGTGCAGGGGCATCATTAAGCCCGTCCCCAACCATCAACACCCGATGCCCCGCCTTTTCAAGCTCGTGCAGACGACGGACCTTTTCATCAGGCATACACTCACTTTGCCAATCATCAATCCCAAGAGATTTTGCGCTCGCCTTGACGGCGTTTTCACGGTCACCGGAAAGTAGCTCAAACTTCATTCCCAGGTTACGAAGGGATGAAAGAACGGCTTCACAGTCGGGCCTGGAAACATCTGAAAAGCGAAGGCCAACAGATGCCTCGCCCTCTTCCGCTAACCAAAGCTCAAGCGTAGCATCATCGGTTACTTCCGCAGACATGACACCACACCAGAGCCGACTTCCCAACTTCACCTGTTTTCCGGAAACGACAGCAGACAACCCACGACCAGCCTGTTCGGCAATCTCTCTCGTATCTATCGCCTCAACCTCACCAACGCCAGCCACCAGTGCGCGTGATAAGGGGTGGCGGCTGTTTCGCGCCAAGGCAGCGGCTACGGCTTTTTGGCGCGAGTCCAGAGCTTCCGGGTTAAGCAATTGCGGTTGGCCTCTGGTCAGTGTCCCGGTTTTATCGAACACGACATAATCACATTGGGCGATACGCTCCAGCCCGTCAGGCGACTTAACCAGCACGCCTTTTTGCAACAGCATCCCACTGGCAACAACCTGCACGGCAGGAACGGCCAGTCCCAGTGCACAGGGGCAGGTAATAATCAGAACGGCAATCGCTGCCATAGCAGCCGGTTCCCAACCCGACCCGGCAACGAAAATCCAGCCAACAAACGTAAGTGCCGCCAAAATATGAACAACTGGTGCGTATATCCGCGCGGCTTTTTCAGCCAGACGAACATATTTTGCCCGCCCCTGTTCTGCCGCCTCGACCAAACGCACAATTTCCGCCAGCAATGTATCTTCGGCAGCCGCCTCAACCCTGATCTGCAATGGGGCATCAATATTGACGGTTCCGGCATAAACACGCCCGCCCTCGTTGATTGAAGTCGGCATCGTTTCCCCTGTCACCAGAGAACTGTCGATCAACGAACATCCTCGCGACACGCATCCATCCGCAGATATGCGTTCCCCAACCGCGACCAGAACCGTCATTCCGGGCCGAAGTTGATTGATCGGCAATGCACGCTCTGATCCGTCTTCATCCAGTACGGTTGCAGCCTGCGAATTCAAAGCCAGCAAATGTTCTGCCGTCGAGCGCGCCCGCGCCCGTGCCCGATTATCCAGATACCGCCCGACCAGCAGAAAAAACAGCAATGTGACGGAGGCATCAAAATAAGCGTGCTCACCACCCTGTATGGTTTGATAGAGACTCATCGCCGCCGCCAGGACAACCGCCAGTGAAATCGGAACATCCATATTCAGCTGGCGCGCCCTCAGCGCCCGGATGGCGGAGCGGAAAAACGGTTGCCCGGCATAAACCACGGCAGGCAAGGCGATCAGAGCAGAAACCCAATGGAACAAACCGCGCGTTGCTTCCCCCATATGGGTAAAGGCACCAGCCCAGACCGCGACTGAAAGCAGCATGACATTTGCAGCTGCAAATCCGGCTACTGCCAGCGCCGCCAGAAGCCGCCGGTTTTCAACGTCATCAAGCTGCTTCAAGGTTTCCGGATCGAATGGTGCTACAGGATAGCCCAGCGCGGCGACGCGGCGCATAATCTGCAATCCGTCCACCTGTTCACCTTGCCATGCAACATGCAGGCGTCTCGTGCTCATGTTGACCCGGGCAGTTTCGATCCCCGGCAATGCCAGCAATCCGGTTTCAATTTTTTGGATGCAGGCAGCGCAATGCAGGTTTTCAACCATCAAATGAAGGGACCTGGCGCCATTTTCTGATACATCCACGTAAGCTGAAGGGTCCGCAGTTGGCAGCATCAATGGCACCGCAGAAGATTGTCCGTAATCTTCATGTGCAGCAAGAGCAACACCTGATGTTGGGCAACATCCAGGCCCAGCCAATTCGTCAGCAATTGGGTCGACAACCAATGTCGTCATCACTTAACCAGCAGTTCATGAACCATAAAATAGCGCCCCTGCTCACCTTCGGTTACGCGCAGTTCAACTTTCCAGCGGCCCGGCAGAAGCGTTGATACGGCACCCTGATAGTAGCCGGGTTGGGACTCTTTAAGCACAATTATCTGATCAACACCCGCATGGGTCGGGCGGACCAGACGAGCCTTTACAGTACCGACTGTAACACCGTCGCCATTTTTGTTGAAAAGCCTGGCACTCAGCTGCGTACCATTTACAAGTTCAACCCGGCTCCGCCAACCAAGCTCGCCCTGAAGAGCGGCAGCCTCAAGCGTTTTGTTGTATGCAAGTCCGTCTTTATATGCCTCGTCCGTACTGAGCCCCGGCCAGCTGTCCAGAGCAAAATAAACGAACAGCATATTGACGGCGATAATCACGCCAAAAAATGCCAGCATGCTAAACAGCACTGTACGACCAGTAATCGGTCGCCCTGTCGCTTGCCGTTCAGTCGTCATTTTTCAGGGCCCTTGAAAAGACTGTCATAAGTGGCTTTTGTACGTGTATTGATTTCTGTCAGCACAAAACGAATATCCAGTGTTTCACCAGGCAGAACCTCTTTTGGCGCAGACACCAACAGGCGGAAACTGTGCAAGCGATCCGGCTTGACGGTAAAGTATGGGGTCACGGACTCCGCGATATCTTCCGAACCCACCACCTTTAACCGGGCTCCGGCAAGGCCCTCAACTGAAAGTACAAGTGTTCTTTGTTCCGGTGACTTGTTCAGGATTTTAAATGTAAATCCATTCCGGATTCGCCCATCCGACAAGACAGTAAACAATGGATTGCGGTCACGCAAAACATTGATTTCAAGATCCGCCCTGTTGATCAGCGTCCATAACATGATCGCACCAACAAATGACCAAAGGGCAAGATAAATCACGGTGCGTGACCGGAACATTCTGATGCTTGAGATTTCACCCTGATCACGCCGCGCTTCCCCTGCCAGTGACGCATACCCAATCAACCCTTCTGGACGGCCAATTTTTGCCATGACCGAATCACAGGCATCAATGCAAAGCGCACAGGTAATGCATTCAAGCTGCTGCCCGTCACGTATATCGATTCCCGTCGGACACGCCGCAACGCATTGATTACAATCAACACAATCACCACGATCTTCCCAGGTTTCACCCTTGCGATATGCAGAACGGGGCTCTCCCCGGTCAACACGGTAGGTAACGATGGCCGATTCTTCGTCCATCATCGCGCCCTGTATCCTGGGCCATGGGCACATGTATATACAGACCTGTTCACGCATCAGGCCGCCGAGTGAAAATGTCGTGAAGGTCAGGATACCAATGGTGATATAAGCGATTGGCGACGCTTCAAGGGTAAACAATTGGATCGCCAGTGTCGGCGCATCGGCGTAATAGAACACCCAGGCTCCACCGGTACCGACCGAAATCAAAAGCCAGAGGGCAAATTTCGTGCATCGCTTTAAGATTTTGCTCGCTGATATTGGTGCATTATCAAGGCGGATTCGCGCTGCCCTATCCCCTTCAACCCAACGCTCGACAACCATAAATAAATCGGTCCAGACAGTTTGTGGGCAGGCAAACCCGCACCAGGCTCGCCCGAATAATGCGGTGATGAAAAACAGGCCAATCCCGGCCATGATCATCAATCCGGCAATATAATAAACTTCCTGAGGCCAGATCTCGATAAAGAAGAAATAAAACCGCTGCGTGACAAAATCGATTAACACAGCCTGATCAGGTGCACCCGGCCCACGGTCCCACCGGATCCAGGGCGTGACATAGTAAATGCCAAGAAGGACAACGATCATCCACCACTTCAGCGCCCGATACGTTCCATGAACGCCTTTCGGGTGGATTTTAACGCGCTTTTTATAACGCTGCTCACGGTTCTCTTTCTTGTTTACCGCCTCAGCATCAATAGCATCGACTTTCTCAGCACGATATGCCTCGCCCATGGGTGTCTCCAGTCACACCGGGGCGGACGGAGTTTATTTTCCGCCGCCCAGTGAATGGATGTAGATGGCCAGTTTTTTAATCTCGACCGCATCAAGGATTTTACCCCATGCAGGCATGACACCACCACGACTATATGAAACTGTCTGAACGATGGTTGCCTTGTCACCACCATAGAGCCAGATCGCATTGTTCAATGCTGGTGCACCTACATCAGCGACACCCTCTGCATTTTCGCCATGGCAATCAGCACAGTTTTCAGCGAATACAGCCTTGCCGCGACCCGCTGCTTCTTTATCAGACCCGCCACTGGACAGAGACAGAACATATTCTGCCACATCATTAATCGCTGCTTTGTCGAGAGTTCCATCTTTCAGGAATGCCGGCATATCAGAAATCCGGGCATCCTCATCCTGATCATTCCGAACGCCATGTGAAATGGTGTAGTGAATAGCGTCAACAGTACCGCCCCAAAGCCATTCATCATCGTTCAGGTTGGGATAGCCTTTGCTCCCCTGTGCACCAGAACCATGGCATTGTGAACAGTTAACATTATACGCAGCCCGGCCACCGGCCCGCGCGAACTCAAGCAATTCCGGGTTTGTACGGATTTCTTCCAATGACGCCGTTTCAAGCTTGTCGAGGTAAACTTTCTGGTCGGCCTTGGCTGCTTTCATTTCCAGCGCAACTTCGCTGCGCGAGCTATACCCGATCACGCCTTTGGTATAAGAGCTTATGAGCGGAACCGCTGGATAAACGATCATATACCCAATCGACCAAATAATGGTCGCATAGAGAATCCACAACCACCATCTCGGCAACGGTGTGTTCAACTCGCGAATACCATCCCACACATGACCGGTTGTTTCTGTACCCGTGACTTCATCAATTTCAGGTTTTTCAGCCATCGGTCAATCCTCCTTAAACGGTATTTGGGCCGCGTCTTCGAACTTCTTACGGGCCCCGGGGCGCAGTGCATAAATCAGCATCCCGGCAAATAAAACAAACAGATAAACCAGTCCCCAGGTCTGGGAGAAGTAGCTCGCTTCTTGAAAAGTCATTTTCGCCTCCTACCTCAAATTCTCTTCCGCCTTATAGACGGAGAAATCGACCATGGTTCCCAGCACCTGCAAATATGCAATCAGGGCATCCATCTCTGTTGCAGCACCTGGAAGGCCATCAAAATTTCTGGACCTGGCGCCAGGATAACGCGCAATCAGCGCTTCGGCATTGTCAGAATCCGGATCAATCTGGGCTTCAAGATCAACCTTCGCACTTGCCACCATTTCTGCGGAATACGGCACCCCTACAGCAACGTTCGCTGACAAATGATCAGCAATATCGCCATAATCCAGAGGTGTCTCAGCCAGGAACGGATAGCCCGGCATAATCGATTCCGGCACAACACTGCGCGGATCAATCATATGCGTGCTATGCCATTCATCAGAATACTTGCCACCAACCCGAGCCAGATCAGGCCCGGTTCGTTTGGACCCCCATTGGAACGGATGGTCATACATGCTTTCCGCAGCAAGGCTGTAGTGACCATAACGCTCGACCTCATCGCGGAGCGGCCGGATCATCTGGGAATGACAATTGTAGCACCCTTCCCGGATATAGATGTTACGCCCCTTTAGCTCCAAAGGTGTGTAAGGTCGCATCCCTTTCACCTTTTCAATGGTGCTTTCCAGATAGAACAGTGGCGCAATTTCAACCAGACCGCCGATTGACACGACAATCAGGATGCACACCACCATCAGGATCGAGTTTTTTTCGAGTTTAGAATGATCAAACATTTTCCCGATCTCCTTAAGCCCGCGCCGCGACGGCAACAGGTTCACCATATGGAAGTTCATCGCGCTGATCACCTCTGATCGTGCGGTAAACGTTGTAAGCCATCAGAATACCGCCAGCGAGATACATCAGTCCGCCAATCACACGAATGACATAGAATGGATGCATCGCTTCAACGGTTTCCGCGAAGGAATACTCAAGAAAGCCGAGGCTGTCATATGCCCGCCACATCAGACCCTGCATAATCCCGGACGCCCACATTGCCGACGCGTAAATCACGATACCAAGCGTCGCCAACCAGAAATGCCAGGAAACCATACGCATTGAATACAGGCGTTCAGACCCGAACATTTTCGGCGTCAGATAGTAAATCGCACCAAAGCTGACCATACCAACCCAGCCCAAAGCACCGGAATGCACATGCCCGATGGTCCAGTCGGTGTAATGACTGAGACTGTTCACAGCCTTGATCGCCATCAGCGGACCTTCAAAGGTGCTCATGCCGTAGAAGGCAACTGAAACAGCCATTAAACGGAGCACAGGATCGGTGCGCAATTTATCCCAGGCACCTGACAGGGTCATCAAGCCATTGATCATACCACCCCAGCTTGGCATCCAGAGCATGATTGAGAATGTCATTCCCAATGTCTGCGCCCAGTCCGGCAACGCGGTGTAATGGAGGTGATGAGGCCCGGCCCAGATGTAGAGGAAGATCAGGCTCCAGAAATGAACAATTGAAAGGCGGTAGGAATAGACAGGGCGCTCGGCTTGTTTTGGCATGTAATAATACATGATGCCAAGGAAGCCGGCAGTCAGGAAGAAACCAACCGCATTATGTCCGTACCACCACTGGATCAGGGCATCCTGAACGCCGGCCCAGAGAATATAGCTTTTGGTCCCGAACAGGCTTACCGGCATGGCAAGATTGTTGATAATGTG
>Ga0316205_10005292_pt1 | contig 10793 bp, 10 predicted proteins | sample 3monthpyrite_MG_FD_204941 | JGI IMG/M metagenome (GOLD analysis project Ga0316205, IMG submission 204941) | Microbial mat bacterial communities from mineral coupon in-situ incubated in ocean water Damariscotta River, Maine, United States -... | ecosystem: Environmental > Aquatic > Marine >...
GTTGCGGTAAATGTAAGCCGGAATGTAATACACATATTCCACGAGCGAACATGTTGTATTCACCGCGTAATAAAATTCTTGCCTCGGGTTTAATTATTGAAGCTTTTTTATATGAAGAACAAACGCGTCGCGGCGTTTCATTAAGACACTTTGATGAAATGAATGATATTGCTGATCACTGTACGGTTTGTCATAAATGTTTATCACCTTGTCCTGTGAATATTGACTTTGGTGACGTCTCGATCACGATGCGAACCATTTTAAAGAATAAGGGCGAAAAACGCTTTAATATAGGCAGTTGGATGTCTATGCAGTTTTTAAACGTAACTGATCCAAGAACTATCAAAATTATGCGTAAAGGTATGATTGAGTGGGGTTATAAAGCACAACGTTTAGCATCAAAATGGGCAGGACGTTTTCGTATTACAAGAGAACAGCAACCTGCAGCAACAACGGGTTTAACGCGAGCAAGCCAACAAGTCGTTCATTTTATGCGTAAGCCTATGCCGGCAAAAGTACCTAAACAAACATCACGTGCATTATTGAATATTGAAGACGATAAAGTGATTCCTATCATCCGCGATGCGAATAAAGTAACCGATGACTCGGATGCCGTCTTTTATTTTCCGGGCTGTGGCTCTGAAAGATTGTTTAGTGATATAGGAATGGCAACATTGGCTATGTTGTATGAAGAAGGCGTACAAACTGTTTTGCCTCCCGGTTATTTATGTTGCGGTTATCCGCAACGTGCGGGTGGTGATGCTGAGAAAGGTTTACAAATTTCAGTTGATAACCAGGTCTTGTTCCATCGTCTTGCTAATACTTTAAACTACATGGATATAAAAACGGTTATCGTATCTTGCGGTACATGTATGGATCAGTTGCTGCAATATCAATTTGAGAAAATTTTCCCGGGTTGTCGTTTACTTGATATTCATGAGTACTTAATGGAAAAAGGTGTTCGCACGCTTGGCAATGAAGGCACGCAGTATATGTATCACGACCCTTGTCATACACCGATGAAAAAACACAACCCTATCCGGGTTTCTGAAACTTTATTGGGGCAAGATGTTTTATTGTCGGATCGTTGTTGTGGTGAAGCGGGAACATTATCGGTAAGCCGACCCGATATATCGACACAAATACGCTTTCGTAAACAAGAAGAGTTACAAAAAGGGATTAGCCAGCTTACTGGAGACATTAAAGTAAAAGAGAATAAGGTGAAATTATTAACTTCATGTCCGGCTTGCCAACAAGGCTTGTCTCGCTACGAAAATGATACTGGCTTAGAAACAGAGTATATCGTTATTGAATTAGCGAACCGCATTCTGGGTGAAAAATGGGAAAGTGATTTTATTAAAAACGTGAAAAGCGGTGGTATTGAAAGGGTTCTACTTTAACTTCCAGTTATTACGAGCAAAGCGCGGCAACCTCCAAAAAAGTGTGAACTATTATGAGATTGCCGCAGTCACTTTGTTCCTTGGATGCCAGAACGTGCGGAGCAGGTTAGGGTAATACTGACGAACCGCGTAGCGGTTCATTAAGTGATGCCAGAACGTGCGGAGCAGGTTAGGGTAATACTGACGAAACCGCGTAGCGGTTCATTAAGTACAAAAACAGGTCGTTTTAAGTAATCGTTTTCACGCCATCGGGTGTACCAAGAAGTAACACATCCGCCGGTTTAATCGCAAACAAACCATTCGTTACTACACCGGTAATATTATTAAGTATTTGTTCTATTTTTGTCGGTTCCATAATGTCCAGGTTATGCACATCAAGAATAATATTACCATTGTCTGTCGTGAAGCCTTCACGTAAAACAGGTTCGCCGCCAATTTGTTTAATAATTTCTCTGGCAACTAAGCTGCGCGCCATGGGGATAACTTCGATGGGGAGAGGAAATTTACCCATCACATCAACCAGCTTGCTTTCATCAGCAATACAGACGAATTTTTTGCTTGCCGCGGCAACAATTTTTTCACGGGTTAAAGCACCGCCACCACCTTTTACAAGGTGTAAGTGTTTATTTGATTCATCAGCGCCATCAACATAAACGGCTATCTCTGAAACGGAGTTAAGGTCGAATACTTCAATACCGTGGCCCCGTAAGCGTTCTGCACTTGCTTCTGAGCTGGCTACGGTGCCTTCAATTTTGTTTTTGATTTTCGCAAGTTCATCAATAAAAAAGTTTGCGGTTGATCCTGTACCAACACCAACAATGGTGCCCGCTTCAATATATTCGATGGCAGCCTGGGCAACTGCTTGTTTCATTTCATCTTGGGTCATTTCTCTCTCCTGCCATCAGGTTTAGGGTAAAATTTGAGGACGCATTATATCGCAGTAAAGGTGTCTGAGTCACTTTAGCCGGGAGCATCATTGTTTTGTATCAGGTAAGATATAATCGAAACGCGTTTTTTTAACGAACATGAGCACAGGAATACCCTGGTAACGAAAGTCCAACACTCGAAAAATGAACAATATGATAAAAAAATACAAAAATAGGGTCGAGCAGGCCAGAGTTTACGATGTTGCAGTCAAAACACCTCTGGAAAACGTCATAGGGCTGTCGCAGCGCTTAAAAAACGAGGTGTGGCTTAAACGCGAGGATTTGCAGCCGGTTTATTCCTTTAAGTTACGCGGGGCTTATAACAAAATTGCACAATTATCTGCTGTGGAAAAAGATAAGGGTGTGATTACGGCTTCTGCCGGAAATCATGCCCAGGGTGTTGCTCTCGCAGCAAAGCAAATGGGTTTGGACGCTTTAATCATCATGCCTAAAACAACGCCTGCAATTAAAGTGTCGTCTGTCGTTCGACTGGGTGCAAAAATTGAGTTGGTAGGAAATACCTATGATGATGCCTATGCTCATGCAAAAAATATCACGCTAACCAGCGGCATGACCTACGTGCATCCCTATGATGATCCTGATGTGATTGCGGGGCAAGGGACGATTGCAAAAGAAATTCTTGAGCAACTACAGCACAACCCTGATGTTATTTTTGTGCCTGTCGGGGGAGGTGGTTTAATCGCTGGCGTATCGGCTTATATGAAAGCTGTCAATCCGCAAATTAAAGTTATTGGTGTTGAGCCTGATGACGCACCCTGCATGACAGAGGCATTAAAAACAGGTGAACGTGTTGTGCTTGAACAGGTGGGGATTTTTGCTGATGGCGTTGCCGTGCGTCAGGTTGGAGAAGAGCCTTTTCGAATTGCTCAAAGCTGTGTTGATGAGATGATTCTGGTTTCAACTGATGAAATCTGTGCGGCAATTAAAGATATTTTTGATGATACGCGTTCAATTACTGAGCCGGCAGGTGCATTAGCGGTTGCAGGAATGAAAAAGTATGTCGAAGAAAAACAGATTACTGAACAGCGTTTGGTTGCGATAGACAGCGGTGCCAATATAAATTTTGATCGCTTGCGCCACGTTGCAGAACGTTCTGAGCTCGGTGAGCACCGCGAAGCATTGTTTGCGGTAACAATTGCCGAAGAAATTGGTAGCTTTAAAAAGTTTTGTGAGCTGATTGGTATGCGAGGTATGACGGAGTTTAATTATCGTTATGCCGATGCTAAAAATGCACATATTTTTGTCGGTATTCAACTGCAAAATGGTGTAGCGGAAAAAAATGAGTTATTAACACTCCTGCATGATAAACATTACCTTGTTGAAGACATGACAGATAATGAAATGGCAAAACTCCATATACGTTACATGGTAGGTGGCCGGGGAAATGGTGTTGCTAACGAACGTTTATTTCGTTTTGAATTTCCTGAACGGCCGGGGGCATTATTGCGCTTTTTAAATTATATGGGTGAGCGTTGGAATATCAGTTTATTCCACTATCGAAATCATGGTGCAGCATATGGTCGTGTTTTAGTGGGAATTCAGGTTCCAGCAGAGGATGAGCAGCGTTTGCAGGAATTCTTACAGGACTTAGGTTATCCATGGTGGGAGGAAACAAGTAATCCCGCTTACAGCATGTTTTTAAGCTGATTTTTATTTTGTTTTAGTCCTGATTTTTTCATAAAAAAAGCCGATTCAATCGAATCGGCTCTCATTTTCAGAAAAATCTCTGAAAGAATTAGATCGTCGCTTACTTCTTTTTACGACGAGCTGTTTTCTTTTTAGATTTTTTCTTAGCTACTTTCTTCTTAGCTACTTTCTTTTTAGCTTTTTTCTTAGCTGCTTTCTTCTTAGCTACTTTCTTTTTAGCTTTTTTCTTTGCCTTCTTTTTAGCTACTTTTTTCTTCGCTTTTTTCTTCGCTTTCTTTTTAGCTACTTTTTTCTTCGCTTTTTTCTTAGCGACTTTTTTCTTCGCTACTTTCTTTTTAGCTTTCTTCTTGGTTACTGCCTTTTTCTTGGCTTTCTTTTTAGCTGCCATGGTTTTAAACCCTCCGTTGAGCACTGATGTTTAAGCTGAAGTATAGCTAAGTTAAATTAAATTGCTAGTATCTTGTATAAAAATGCATCATTAGTTGTTGTTAAGCTTAAAATTTATAACTTTTAAGTAATTTTTGTTATAAATTTTGTTTTTTATAAAAAATTTTATCGTTTTAAGTTAAATTTTTATAAAAAGTTATAGGTTTTATCTTTTTTATCACTTAAATAAATCATTTTTACTAAAAATGGTTTTAATTTTTTATGATTTACTCGAAATTTAAGAAAAACTTTTAATTTCTATGACGTATTTTATAAATTAAAGAAAAAAATCGTTTTTTGTGAAGAAAGTTATCGTTTTTTATTATTTTTTAACACTTAAAAAGAATTTTTATGTGGGATCGTGAAGATTTTTCCATATTTAAACATGTTTTATAGATAAAACTGTTTTCAGTTAGCCATTTTTGTTCTTTGAACTATAAAAAATAAATGAGTTATCTTTTTATGAAGTGATTTTTTGTTTTTTTTATAGATGTTTTAGCAAAATATAGCATTTTAAACATTTACTATAGTGTTTTTGGTTCTGATTTGTATATTTTAGTTTTAAAATGGCTGTTTATTATTAAAGGATCGCGTTATCGGCGTAAGTTATGCTTTCTTTATAAAATTATGATGAATAATTAACTAAAATATTCATTTTTGATAACAAGTTAACGTTATTTATAAGAAAAAAATGTAAATTATTGCGAGAAGTAACACTAAAGCGCTTAAATTATTAAAAAATCTTAAAAATGTCGTTTTATTTATACATATTGCACTGCTTATAAAAGAAAATTTTAAATATTTAATAAAATTGCATGAATTTTTATAAATTCTTACTTTTATTTGCAAGGTATAACTTTTTTTCGGTTGCGATTGCCTGCAAGGGGATATCCCAGGGATTTATTTCTAACTGTTCTTGTTTTTGCAGTTCATAAGCGACACCAAGTAAGTTTGGCTTGTGCCAATGCTGTCGATTTTTTAAGAATGCTAAACTACGATCATAAAAACCGCCTCCCATACCAACGCGATTGCCTTGCTGATCAAATGCAACAAGAGGCATAAGAATTAAATCAAGTGAAAGTGTTTTACGCAAACGTGTTCTAGATGAGTGAACCGGTTCGGCAATGCCAAAACGGTTGTTTTTAAGTTTTGTTGTTGGCGTATAGGGAATGAACCACAGTTTTTGTGTATTAGGTTCTGCTAACACAGGCAAGTAAACCTGTTTGCCTTGTTGCCAGGCATGTTTAATCAATAAACTTAAATCTATTTCGCCATCGTTGCTGAGGTAGAAGACTATGTGTTTGCTGTGTTGATAAATTCGACTAGAGGCGATGCGTTCACATAATAAAAAAGCCGCGTGTTCGCGCTCTGCGTCGCTGAGTGTGCGTCTTTGTTGTCGTATATGAGCGCGCAGTGCTTTTGTATCCATAACTTCATTGAACCACAACGAAGTTGATAAAAAAAGATTGTCTAAGTGCTAAATAACACTTCTGCATTGATGAATTATTGCTGTCGTATAGAAGGGTAATTTTTTATTTAAGATTTGAAGTATTGTTATATAAAAGGGTGGGCTACCCCGCCTGTACCGTTGTGACATGTGCCTTGAACCAGAGGTTCAAGTGGGAACGTCGTGAGCACGTTAGGCTTTCCGCTCAGGACGGACATGCACACAGTGCTACTACTCAGCGCCCGGAGTTATATATTACGGCTCAAGGGTCTCTAATCACTGACGAATACTGCAGGGTATACCCATTAACTGGGGTCATACATTAGGGCTAATTTTAGATGATTCTGAATGAATCTTCTTTAGATATTTGTGTATTTTTGAAAAGTAAATGTCTTGACAGGTTAAGAGTTTGCTTCCCGACTACGATCCAGAGCGTCATCGATTTTTTCTTGTATGCTGCGAATACGGGTATCAAAATCTGTGTCCATTTTTGCAGAGCCTTCACCCTGAGTGAGTAACTCATGCGAAATATTCAATGCGGCAATAATTGCGATACGATCTGAACCAACAATTTTTCCGTTATCACGAATTTCCCGCATTTTAGTGTCTAAAAAGTCTGCCGAGCGCTGTAAATCATGGCGTTCGTCCTCACCACAGGCAATCATATATTCTTTGCCAAGAATATTAATTGTGATGCCTTCTGCTGTTTTATCCGTCATTTTCTATTGCCTTCAAACGCTCAATCATGGCTTCTACACGCGTACGTGCAAGCTCTGTTTTTTCGATGAGACGTGTACGTTCACTCTGCAGGTTAGAGTGGCTATCACGCAGGGTTTTATTTTCACTTTGTAGCCGATCAATTGTTTTGATGAGATCATCAACCCGGCCTTCCAGTTTTTTTAGATCAAGTTCGTCCATTTATGCCTCAGTCTCTACAGAAACCTTGTTATTATTTAATAGACTAAGAATATAGAGCGTATTGAGCGGGGTCAACGGGTAAACAGAGCAGAAAATGGTGTAAAATTAGGCTTCTTTAGATTTAGAAATATTTTGAGGCAAAACAGGTCGATATGAGCGAAATAGACATCCAATATGATGAAATTAACGATGCTTTAAAGCGTATGAGCGTTGAACAAGATGCTGCCGAAGTTCATGGCACGTTATGCGGCTTATTTTGCACCGTAAATGGTTTAACAGCCCCGTTTTGGCTGGACAGTACCTTAACGGAAACACCGGAGGAGGATGCCTATACGGTGGATGCATTAGCCAGTGAAAGCCGTTCTATACTAACGCAGCTATTTACTGCTACAGAAAAACAACTTCTGGCTGAAGACTTCACCTTTGAGTTGTTTTTGCCGGACGATAATTCGGGACTATATGCAAGAGTGGAGGCGCTGAGTAACTGGTGTCAGGGCTTTTTATTTGGTTTAAGCAAGGGCGGATTAACCGACCCTGATGGTTTGCCGGGTGAGTTGTCGGATATTGTAAAAGACATTGTTGAAATATCTCGCGCAGAGTCGTATGAATTAGATGATGATAAGCAAGACGAGAAGGATTTTATGGAGTTGGTTGAGTTTGTTAGAGTCGCGGTACAACTTTTTGTTGATGAAATGAAACAATTCCAGGTTGAACAGCCTGGGGATGATGCGGGATACCATTAAAAGATGAATAACACGGAATACAAACGCCGCCGCAAACATTTAATGCAAATTATGGGGGAGGATGCGGTTGCCATTTTACCTGCGGCACCTGTGCATATTCGCAATCGCGATGCAGAGTTCCAATATCGTCAGGACAGTGATTTTCACTATATTACAGGTTTTGATGAACCGGAAGCAGTGGTGGTTTTGGTACCCGGCCGTGAACATGGTGAATACATTTTATTTTGTCGTGAAAATGATAAAAAAATGGAAACGTGGAACGGCTTACGTGCAGGTCAGGACGGTGCGATTAAAAATTATGGCGCAGATGATTCTTTTCCCATCGATGACATTGATGATATTTTGCCCGGCTTACTCGAGAATAAGGAAAAAGTGTATTACACCATGGGTGTACAGTCGAGTTTTGATGAACAGGTGATTAAATGGGTTAACCGCCTGCGCAAGCAGTCACGCATGGGCATACATACGCCGAGTGAGTTTGTTGCTCTGGATCATCAGTTACATGATATGCGTTTATATAAGAGCGCAGCAGAAGTTAAGGTGATGCGTAAAGCGGCTGAGATTTCAGCGAAAGCACATATTAAAGCCATGCAGTTTTGTCAGCCGGGTGTTTATGAGTATCAGCTTGAAGCGGAGTTGTTACACACTTTCATGCATGAAGGCGCACGTTTTCCTGCCTACTCTTCTATTGTTGGCGGTGGAAAAAATGGCTGTATTTTGCATTATGTTGAAAACAGTGATGTCCTAAAAAATGGGGATTTAGTGTTGATTGATGCCGGTGCTGAGGTAGAGTGTTATGCCGCAGATATTTCACGCACCTTTCCTGTCAACGGCCAATTTTCCAAAGAACAGCGTGCCTTATATGAGATTGTTTTAGCGGCACAATATGCAGCGATTGAACAGGTAAAAGCGGGTAATCACTGGAACGATCCCCATGAGGCCGCGATTAAGGTCATCACACAGGGGTTAATTGATGTAGGTATTTTAGAGGGTGAGCTAGAAACCAACATAGAAAATGAAAGTTATAAAGACTTTTACATGCACCGCACTGGCCACTGGTTAGGCATGGATGTACATGATGTTGGTGACTATAAAGTGGATGAAGAATGGCGTGTACTCGAACCGGGTATGGTGTTAACCGTTGAGCCGGGTTTATATATTTCAGCCGATCATGAAAATGTCGCAAAAAAATGGCACAACATCGGTATTCGTATAGAAGACGATGTACTGGTTACTAAAAATGGTTACGAAGTATTGAGTAAAGATGTGCCGAAAGAACCCGATGAGATTGAAGCGTTGATGGCTTCTTAAATGTATTAAAGTCAAAAAACTTCAACGATGCCAGAACGTGCGGAGCAGGTTAAGGTAATACTGACGAACCGCACAGCGGTTCATTAAGTGCAGAGGCGCAAAGGGCGCTAAGTGAATAAAGGTTTTTGTAAGGGAGGGGCGAAGTATTGTGCCTCACCTACAATTCAATATAAAAGGTAACCTGTATCAAAACTAAAATTTCAATTTTTCCTCTGCGTGCCTTTGTGTTCTTTGCGACTTTGCGTTAAAAAGTTTATGTCTATGAAAATGATAAAGACAGATTTTGATTTAATGATTGTGGGCGGCGGTTTAGTCGGTGCAAGTCTTGCCTGTGCGTTAGCTAATTCACCGTTACGCATTGCGATTATTGAAGCCTATCCTTTTAAAACAGGTAATACTGAATACCAGCCCGCGTTTGATGCGCGCAGCGTTGCTTTGTCTTACACGTCAAAACAAGTGTTTGCTGGAATGGGGTTATGGCCATCAATTAACAAACGGGGTGTTGCTGCAATTAAAAAAATTCACATCTCAGATCGCGGCCATGCAGGCATTACGCGTTTAAATGCTAAAGATGAAAATGTGGATGCATTAGGTTACGTGGTTGAGACGCGAGTGATTGGCCGCGCTTTATTCGAACAGTTAAACAAACAGAAAAATGTGACATTTATTGCCCCGGCAAAACTTAAAAACTTTAATTTAAGTTCAACCCAGGCAAGTGTTGATATTGAAATGACAGCTGAAGAGCAATTACTTGAGACTAAAACCATGACGGCCAAATTATTGGTTGCGGCGGATGGTGATGATTCCGTGGTAAGGCGCTTAAGTGGCGTCAGGATCAAGCAACATAATTATGAGCAAAGTGCCGTTATTGCAAATATTGCCAGCGACGAACCCCATCAAAATCAGGCTTTTGAACGTTTTACCGATAGTGGCCCGTTAGCATTGCTACCGATGGCGGCAACTGAAGAACAGCCGAATCGTTATTCTCTGGTTTGGACAATTAATAGCACTGAACAAAAAGAAATAATGGCCTGGGATGATGAAACGTTTCTGCAAGAACTCACAAAGCGCTTTGGGACACGCGCCGGGCAGTTTACGCATGTTAGTCAACGTCATACTTACCCTTTGAGTTTAATGAGAGCAAAAGAGCATGTGCAAGAACGTCTGGCGATCATTGGTAATGCCGCGCATACATTGCATCCCGTTGCCGGACAGGGTTTTAATTTAGGCTTGCGTGATGTTGCTGCTTTATCACAAGTGATTAACGACGCCATACTTGCGCAGCAGGATATGGGGGATTTAGCGGTACTAAAAGAGTATGCCGATTGGCGCAAGCGGGATCATATGCAAACCGCGATGGCGACAGATGGATTAGTACGCATTTTTTCAAATAATTTCTTACCGCTTGCCGCATTACGTAACCTGGGTCTGGTTGTTGTGGATTTGGTGCCGCCACTGAAAAAAGTTTTTGCGCGCCATGCTATGGGTTTTGTCGGTAAATTGCCACGTTTAGCGCGTGGGCTAAAATTATGATACGTTCAAAAAATCAATGTCAAGGGGATGCCAGAACGTGCAGTGCAGGTTAGGGTAATGCTGACGAACCGCGGAGCGGTTCATTAAGTGATGCCAGAACGTGCAGTGCAGGTTAGGGTAATGCTGACGAACCGCGGAGCGGTTCATTAAGTGATGCCAGAACGTGCAGCGCAGGTTAGGGTAATGCTGACGAAGCGCGGAGCGGTTCATTAAGCGCAAAGGACACTAAATAAGGTACGTAAAGGAAAAAATATTATTTATGTTTATAACTTCAATATCCGCTTTTTTCACTGCTCAGAAAATTTTATATCGGGCTTTACTCTGTATTATAAAAAACTCTGCAGCACTTTGCGTTCCTGACGCCTTTGCATTGAAAAGCACATGATAAATAAAAAAACAGAATTCGATATCATCATCGTTG
>Ga0316205_10005294_pt1 | contig 10790 bp, 6 predicted proteins | sample 3monthpyrite_MG_FD_204941 | JGI IMG/M metagenome (GOLD analysis project Ga0316205, IMG submission 204941) | Microbial mat bacterial communities from mineral coupon in-situ incubated in ocean water Damariscotta River, Maine, United States -... | ecosystem: Environmental > Aquatic > Marine >...
GTGCCTACATATTTACCTAATCCTTCTGTTAAGTTCTTTGTATTGCTAAGTTTTTTCCAATCTTTTGATAATTTATTCTTCAACAAATCATAGAAAGCACTAGCCTGTTTAGGATCTAAACCTGCCGCTTCACTTCTCATTTTTTTAAGTAATTCAGCAGATACTGTTCCTGTTTCAGCAATAACATTGTCCATCTCGGTTAATATTTTTAAAGTCGCATTTCCTGCTTTATCTCCTGCTCCATAAATGATATTCTTTAAGGTTTTAGAATCAAATTTTATATTGCTTGTAACGTCACGAGCATAACTGCTTAACTGGCTTGGAGATAGATTAATCAATTGTTTAATACTTGTTGTTGAAGCTTTTGCCCAACGTCCTGCAAGTTTCTGAACCTGATCCTGATTTAGACCTTTTGCTGCCTCCCAGAATTTGGTCATTGCTTTTGTAACTGCACCACTATTTCTTTCCGCATCTAGGGCTATCGCCAGATTATTACCAACAGCTTTTATTGTTTCAGCTTTCACAACCGTTTTTGCTGATTTTTTATCCTCTGAACGGTTCTGCTCAGCTGTTTGCGCAATTGAATAACTACTTGTAATAAGTAAGCCGATTATAAAAATTATAAGTCTATATGTGTTTTTCATAGGATTCATTTATTTACTGTTTTCACTTTCTAAAAATTCTAATTGCCATTGGGCAGCTATTGAACCGGCATCAGCTGCCTGCTTTAATAGTTTCATTGCCTTTTCAGAATCTTTTTTTACCCATATTCCTTGCTCATAATAATCAGATAGTTCAAGCATTGCATTCAGGTCTCCTTTGTCAGCTAATTTTTCATAAAGTTCAAATGCTTTAAATTGATCCGGTTCAACATCAATACCATTGCGGTATTTATCGGCAAGATTTTTATCATTACTATCTGAAATATCTTCTCTTTTAGTATCATTTTCATTGGTATTTAAAATTTCCTCTCTTTCACTACTATTTTCATAAGTGTCATTTGAGTAATCAACTGTTTCCTCTTGTGATCTGGATGTGTCTTCTATGTCATCATCTAAATTATAGAGAATTATAGAACCTGCTATAACAAAGGCTATAAACCCAAGTACAATTTTTCCTATTGTTTTTAAAATGCCTCCTTTTTTCTTTTTTGTTGAAGGGTTTGATTTTATAGCAGCAATAGGTTGTAGTTTGCTTTTGGGGATTATTTTTTCTTGTGGAATCTCTTTGCTTTTTGTGACTCTTTCATTTATAGCAGTTCCACATTCGGCACAAAATTTTTCATCCTTTTCAAATTCTCTGTTACATTTAGGACAAGGGTTTGCTTCTATTTTAATTTCTTCCTTTGGTTTAATTATTTTTTGCCCGCAAGCACCACAAAAGAGAGCTCCTTCATTTAAGTTGTTTCCGCAATTTGGACAGTTTATAGCTTTCATATTATTGAATTTTAGTTCTTTTAAATAATAGTATAAGTGTTATAATAAATAACCCTAAGAGTGATAGGGTTATTAAACCTGAAAAGAAATTAGTAAAAAGGTATTCAGATTGTGTCATAAAAATTGAAAAGACTAGGACTAATTGCAATACAAAAATTATTTTCATAAACCAATTAAAAAGCATTTCCTTATTAAATCTTAATAAAAAAGTTACCAGTATTATTAATGAAAATATTTGTACTCCAATAATTTCATCGAACCCTGAATTTAATATATAGAGTGGTATGTTTAGTAAAAAATAATAAATCAATAAGTTTTTAGCTTTATCTTTATTTCTTTCTATATGCTCATTTGTTATAGTTGGTGTAACATTTTCTGATGCTATGGATTCATTTTTTGAAACTTTTATTGGTTCCTTTAGTTTAGAACCACAACTTGTACAGAAAGCTACTCCAGTTTTTATTTCATTTCCACAATTTGAACAATATGTCATAACTTAATTTTAATTTTTCTTTAATTTAAAATCTACACTCATTATTAAAAGTTTATTCTTGCCATTTATAGAGGTAATAGTTTTTAGCAGAATAAAAAAAGTTTCCCATTGTAAATCCTGCATCTATTCTAAGAACTCCTTTTTTATTTAAATTATCTGGGAAAACAAATTCATTATAAGAAGTGTAGCGACTATGATTAGAATGGACAATTGTTTCCTTCCATTCTCTACTGCCCTTAATTATGTCTCCTCTTTCATTAATTTCAAAACCTTCACTTGTGTTGTAAAGCTTTGCACTCATCGACGCCCATCCTCCATGTTTGAAATTGATTCGTTTAAATGTTACCTCAAATATATTTTTATCACCAGGTGTTATTATTTTTGGAGGAACTGTGTAAGTTCCAGATATTGATTCAGATACGGGAGGTTTACTGCATATATTGGTTTTGCTAAATTGAAATGATCCTGCGTTACAAACACAAGTACCAATTTTGTGACATTTATGACTATAACCCTTACTACCATTTATGGCTTTTATATCATATTGGACCCAACGACCCGTTTTACGCTCTGGTTTTTCCTCATCATCAATACGTTCCATGCCATCTATTAATTCTAAATCATTTTCTTCTTCTTCCACAGAAATGCTTGCTACATCAGTTGCAAGATAGTTTCCGTCCATATCATATAGTTTAACGGTAGCCGTATATTCTCCAATTTTATCAATAATTGGAGCAATTCCCGATTTTTTCCCTTCTTGAGTATAAGCTTCTGTCATACCTTCAACTTGCCAAACAAATTTGTAACTGTTTTCAGGCGAGGCAAGTGCTTCCATATCAAAAGTTGCTCCAGGAGGACCTGTTATATGTCTTTCTGTAATGAAAACTGTTGGGCCTTCTAGTGGAACTGAGATTAAGGCTTCTGCTGTGGCTAATGAAATAGCCGTTTTATCATCTTTCAAAACTACTTTTAGGGGATATATTTCTTCTTTATCGCTTTCCCCATAGTTATGACTAATCTTAATTTGAACTTCCCCTTGAGATACGGCTATGTAGTTTTCAATACCTTGCTTACTACCATCATTATAATCCCATTCGAATTTAACGTGTTCTATCTCCTTCGGAATATTCTTAGCCCTAATTGTAAAATAATTTGTTTCTCGTGCTTTAACATTTGCTAATTCAGAAGGGTCTATTTCTAGGCTTATTCCTACATCTTTTACAATAACCTCAACGCTTCCTTCTTTCATTCCGCCTTGAGTGGCTGCAACAAATATGAGTTCATTTGGATTTACAAAAATGATTACGGGTTTATCTTTAGTAATAATAGATTTTATAGGTGTTGGAGGAGTTAAGTATCTTTCACCTTGGGCTAAAACAAATATATCTACAGCAATTCCAGGTGTTTTACTTTTAATTTTTATTGAAATAGGTTTTTTTACATTTTTTTTATTTAATGGATTTTTTGTTATTTTGATTGCCCATAACTTCGAAGAATAGTGGTCTGGTAACTGAAAAGCATAAGAGATTTCTTTTCCATTTCCTTGTATTAATTTACTCCTTTTTGTTGCTATTAAATTATCTTGGTTTTTTCCTATATCAAAACTGGCAAGAGGAAAACTTTCAAGAGGACTCTTAGATGAAAAAGTCATCCAATGAGCAAAATTACGATAGGCATCATTTAATGATAGTTTGTAATTTTTATATGAATAGTTCTCCAGACTACTAATTGAAATTAAATTGTCTGAAGCAACATACTCAATCATTTCTTTAAAATCGATTTTTTCTTTCACTACAAGGTGCTTTATCCATATTGAGGTGAGATATTCATATTCACGACTAGTCCATCCATAACCTAATGCTCTTTTGTCTCCTCTGCTATTTATAGGGAAATTAAGGTAGTTATTTCCACACCCAGCATTTATACCTTTCAAAGGTGATTTCCAAGCCAATTCGTAAGCGGCGAATTCAGCAGTTGCTTCAAGCCACCATTGGTTAGATGGTCTGGTCATTCCGGGAATTCCATAATACTGAGCTTGGATTCTATGAAATAACTCATGTGCTAATGTTATTTTAGCGTCATAATATTGAAAGGCTCTCGAGGTCGGAATATGCAATCTTTCTAAGACACTTTCATATCTCGCATCTCCACTACGAGTACTTGATAGCCAAGAGTCAATTTTAACAGTTATAGTTTTTTGGTAGGTTCCAAAATACCCTTTTTGTTTACCTCCAGGATTTTTAAAAAAAAGAGGATCTTTTGTATAGGATTTTAAAGCTTCTTCAAGTAAATAACCTAAAGCTTGTATATATGTTGGAGCATCATTCTGTTTTTTGCTTGTTCTTCCGGTTGGAGCATTTTTCCAAACAATTGTATTTAGATCAGAATCGGCAAGAATAGCCTTTTTTGAATACAGAATTTTGAAATTTTTATTAGGAGTTAAATAAACATCATTAAATATTTTTTCTTCTAATAAACTATCTATCTGTCCTCCAATAGAGGTTTTAATAAAAAAGCCAGGGATACTAAAATGATCTACAATAGCTGATATTGTTTGGGTATTTTCATTAATAAGAATAGGTAAGCTTACCCATCCACCTCCTTCTTCATCCCATCTGAAAGCATCTAATTGTTCTTCTGCTGTGAAATTTGGATTAAGATCTGTTTTATTGTAGGTATAACTTATTTCTACAGGTTTTTTTGGCTGTTTCCCGTCATCAAGCGTCAAATCAATCATCATTAATGGTTTAGATCCTTCTATCATTATTTCTTCGTCAACAGTAGCATTACTTATAGCCAGTGATTTATTTTTAAATGTAAAGTCTGGCGGAGTTATAACTTTAATATTGTCGGAATAAGATATCTCTTGTTGTTTAGAATTCGCTAATATTTTGAAATTTGACGTATTCGACAATACCGGGTTTGCTTGTCTTACTTTTACTGAAGTTAGCGCCCTGTCTTCTTTAGAACGACTTTCAATAGATTTGTCTGTTTGTTTATCTTCTGCAGTTTGAGATTCAGGATCATCCCCAATAAAATAAAAAATTGTAGTGGCGATAATTAGAATTCCAAAAAACCATAAGGCAACCTTTCCTAAAGTATGAAGGATCCCACTTTTTTTTATTTTTTTTGAAGATTTTAATTTAGGTTGCGATGGAATTTTAACCCCTTCCTCATCTACTTTACTTACAGGTGTGCCGCAACCCGAGCAAAATATTTCACCCTTTTCAAATTCTCTGTTACATTTTGGACAAGAGTTTACATCAACTTTAATTTTTTCAGTTGGTTGAATAATTTTTTGTCCACAAACACCACAAAAGAGAGTTCCTTCATTTAGCTTATTTCTGCAATTTGGACAGTTTATAGATTTCATATTAGAGCGTTTATTTTGCTTTTAAATATTAGTGTTTATTTTAACCTTAGAATTATAAGTCAATTTAAAAAAGAGAGATACGAATGATGGTAGTTTAAAAAACTTCTTCATAATAGCAACTTTACTAAGTTTTTAAAAACCAAATTTGAATGTGTAACTAAATAAATTAATAGTTATAATCTGTTAAAGATTTTGAGAGGAAAATTTTTAATAATAGTTACTTATAAAAGAGGGGCTAAAAAATGATTTTTAGTAATACTTTAAATATTATTAACTAAAATTATAAAGTTTTTAATGAAAATTATATGATAAATGTTAGGTTTTAATATTAATTAGTGATTTTTATACCTTTACACTAAAATTTTGCTTAATTGAAGGGGTAATATGTTAGGTATGTAATAATTAAAACCTAAGTTAGGAGGGAAAATGCTATTTAATTCAATAAAAAAAGCCTATCAAAATTTGATAGGCTTCTACATTGTAAAAAGGTAATAGTATATATTAAATAACTTTTACATTTACTGCGTTTAAGCCTTTTTTACCTTCTGTTAATTCGAATTCAACCTCATCACCTTCGCGTATTTCATCGATTAAACCAGAAATGTGTACAAAATGCTCTTTGTTTGAACCTTCTTCGCTGATAAATCCAAATCCTTTTGTTTCGTTGAAGAATTTTACTGTTCCTTTACTCATTATAATATAATTAAAAATTAATTTAGTGGCAAATATAATGTTTTATATTGAAAAATCATAATTTTTAATTTTAATATATATTTTCTATGTAAAAGGTGTATTTGTCTTTAAATGAATAGTTTATAATTTTATATTTTAAGTCCATAAATAAAATGTCCACAAGTTTTATCATTAAATTCAATAATATTGGGCAAGTGACCAAATTGTTTAAAGTTAAATTTCTCTAGAAGCCTTATTGTATTAGTATTAATATCTAATATAAATGCAAGTAAATTTTTCTTTTTAATTCTATTGCAATCTAAAATTACAAACTCTAACAGTGTTGTTCCAATTCCTTTTTTGTGAAAAGAATAATCTACATAATAACTTATTTCTGCAATATTCTGCATTGCTTTTCTTCCAGGTCTATATGGAGATATTGAACAAAAACCAACAACCTTTTCATTTATTTCAGCAATATAAAGCGGATATTCATTATTGTTAAATTTATTGAACCACTCAACTCTATCTTCAATCTTAAACTCATCAACATCACCAGTTGCAGACTTAGTTTTTATAGCTTGGTTGTAAATTTTTACAATATAAGGTAAATCATTAATACTGGCGAACCTTATTGTTGGTATATTTTTCATACTCTTTGATCTCTAATTTTTGTGTTGCTTACACAATTTAAAGTGATTATTTATATCTTTTAAACTCAAGTAGACTTTTATATTTAATGAAGTTGTAATTCAGCTACATACTTGAGGGAACATTTATAAAACAAAGATATAATAATTGCTAAACTAATAGTGATCTACTTTTGTCAACTTAAAAGTTTCATGTATTTTAATCTACTAAGTTTAAGTACCAAATATTATTTATACAATCTATAACAAAGTCTAGCTTAAATATTTTAAAATATTTAATAAATCTGAGAATAAATCATATAAATCATTTTAATAATTTTCAGATAATCGAAGGTTGTTACTATTTTTATCGTTCTCAGTTAACTTTTTAATAGCTAAATCTAACGGACTTTCAATTTTTAACAAATCTTTTTTAGAAACATGTGTATAAATCATTGTTGTTTCTGGTTTCGCATGGCCTAATAACTCTTGTATATATCTTAAATCTATACCATTTTCTAATAAATGTGTTGCATAGCTATGCCTAAGTGTATGCGGTGTAACTCTTTTTTTAATTCCAGCAATTTTACTTGCTCTATGCAAAAAAGAACGTACACTTTCTGCACTATATTGTTGGTAAGGTTTTCCTTCAATAAAATATGTTTTAGGGTTATAGCTCGTAATATAATTTAACATTAATGGAACAAAACTTTGCGCTAAAATTATATTTCGGTCTTTTCTGCCTTTACTATTTTTCACAATAATTTGTCTTCGATCTATATCTATATGTTTTAATTTTAAATGTAATAATTCACTTATTCGTAAACCAGCTGAATATATCATTGCTAATACAGCTCTATGTTTTAAATTTCTTGTACAACGTAATAAATCAATAACTTCTTCTTTAGATAAAACAGTTGGTAGTATTTTACTCTTTCTTGGCCTTTTTAATTGAACTTCATCAATATTACATTCAGGATAAAAAGCTTTAAATAATTTTATAGCGCTAAAAAACTGTCTGTGTGTACTAATACTATATTTTCTAGGAATAAAAACAGTCTCAATAAATTTTTCAACATCTCTGTTAGTTAGTGTTTCTAAGGGAGTATCTTTTAAATAATCAAAAAAATCTGCAATAAAAGTAAAATAGGTTTTTATAGTACTTTCACTATAACATTTACCTTTTAAATAACTGACATACGATCTAATAATCTCTATATTTTCTTCTGAAATGACTCTTTTTTCTTTAATAGGACGAATATTAAATTTCTTATATACAGAATCATCCAACTTAAATTTCACTTCATTTTGAAGTGCTTGTTTAATAGTATTAATATTTTCAGTTGTAAAATCTGTGTACCAGCCTTTTAATGTCTGACTCCAAGCGTAATTTTTTAAGTTCCTAACCTTAGAAATTAGAGTTTCATTATATGGGAATAGTAATAAAAGGCGTACTTTTTTTCGATGTAATACCTTTTTTAAAACCAAGGTAGGAGTAACTTCAGGAATATTTTTCATAGCATTTCAAATATACAGTTTTTTTCTCTTTTTAACCTGAATGTTATCATTTATTAATTCGAATTATAGGTAATTCACTCAATAGTGCGAATAGTATCGATTACTAATTAAATAGTATTAAAAAGTAATTTTATAAATTGTATTTTTAATGAATTATTAACCAAATATTTAACTTATGATACGTAAGACCTTCCTTTTTATGTTAATGTTGCTATTTACTGCAACATTTAATGCGCAATCAACAAAGCAATCAGAAAAAGATATATACTCAGAATTAAAGATGAGAAGTATTGGACCAGCTTTTGTTTCTGGTCGAATTTCTGATATAGCAGTACACCCAAATAATCAAAATATTTGGTATGTAGCTGTTAGTTCAGGTGGCGTTTGGAAAACTGAAAACTCTGGTAGCACATGGAAACCAATTTTTGATAATCAAAGTGTGTATTCAACAGGTTGTATAACTATTGATGCTAATAACCCAGATACTATTTGGTTGGGAACTGGTGAAAACGTTGGTGGTAGGCATTTAGGTTTTGGTGATGGTGCGTATAAAAGTACCGATGGTGGAAATACGTGGAAAAATGTTGGCTTAAAACAGACGGAACATATTTCTAAAATTATAGTACACCCAACTAATTCTGATATTATTTTAGTGGCTGCTCAAGGTCCTTTATGGAGTTCTGGAGGAGAAAGAGGTTTATATAAATCAATTGATGGTGGGAAAAACTGGAAAAATGTGCTAGGAGTTAATAAATGGACTGGTGTAACTGATATTGTTGTTGATCCTACAAATGCAGATTTAATGTATGCTGCAACTTGGCAACGACACAGAACAGTGGCTGCTTATATGGGCGGAGGGCCAGGTTCAGGAATTTATAATTCAACAGATGGAGGAGAAACATGGAATAAGCAAACGGTTGGTTTACCAAAATCTAATATGGGTAAAATAGGATTAACAATTTCTCCCCAAAATTCAAATATTTTATATGCTGCTATTGAAACAGATAGAAGAACTGGTGGCGTTTACAAATCTACCAATAAAGGTGCTTCTTGGAAAAAACAATCTAGTGCAGTTTCAGGAGCAACAGGTCCGCATTATTATCAAGAATTATATGCTAGTCCACATGCTTTTGATAGGTTATATTTAATGGATGTTCGTGTGCAGGTTTCTGATGATGGAGGAAAAACATTTAGAATTTTAAAAGAAGAAAAAAAACATTCCGATAATCATGCATTAGTTTTTAGAGCTAACGATCCTAATTATTTATTAATAGGAACAGATGCTGGAATTTATGAAAGTTTTGATTTAGCTAATAACTGGCGATTTATTCCAAATTTACCATTAACACAATATTATAAAGTGGCGGTAAATAATAGAGAACCTTTTTATCAAATTTTTGGTGGAACACAAGATAATGGTTCTCATGGAGGGCCTTCAAGAACTGATAATGAACATGGAATTAGAAATTCAGATTGGTTTAAAACATTGGGAGCTGATGGACATCAATCTGCTACAGATCCAATAAACCCAGATATTATGTATGCCGAATCTCAACAAGGTGTTTTGCATAGAGTTGATTTAAAAACTGGAGAACAAGTTTTAATTCAGCCTCAAGCACGTGAAGGAGAAGTTTTTGAACGTTACAATTGGGATGCTCCAATAATTGTAAGTCCACATAATCCAAAACGTTTATATTTTGCCTCTCAACGTGTTTGGCGTTCAGAAAATAGGGGAGATAGTTGGACACCAATTTCAACAGATTTAACTAGAAATGAAGAGCGTATTTCATTGCCAATTATGGGTAAAAAACAAAGTTGGGATAACGCGTGGGATCTTTTTGCAATGTCAAATTACAGTACAATCACTTCATTATCAGAATCTTCTGTTCAGGAAGGGTTAATTTATGCAGGTACAGATGATGGAATTATTCAAATTACTGAAAACGGAGGTACTAGTTGGCAAAGGGTTGAAGTAGGTAGCTTACCAGGAGTTCCAACTCGTGCTTTTATTAATGATATAAAAGCCGATTTACATGATGCAAATGTGGTTTATATAGCTTTAGATAATCATAAAAATGGAGATTTTTCACCTTATTTATTTAAAAGTACTAACAAAGGAAAAACTTGGAAATCTATGAAAGGAAACTTACCAGCTAAAACATTAGTTTGGCGTTTGGTACAAGATCATATTAAAAAAGAGTTAGTATTTGCAGCTACTGAATTTGGAATCTATTTTAGTTTAAATGGAGGTGTTAAATGGACAAAAATGGCGGGAACACCAACAATTTCATTTAGAGATTTAGTAATTCAAAAAAGAGAAAATGACCTTGTAGGAGCTTCATTTGGACGTAGTTTTTATGTATTTGATGATTATAGTGTGTTAAGAGAAATTAATAATGAAGTATTGCAAGAAGAAGGAGCTTTATTCTCAACTCGTAAAGCTTGGAGATACCATCCAAGAACTATTTTAGGAGATAATGGAGCTGATCATTATTCTGCAAAAAACCCTGACTTTGGAGCAGTATTTACGTATTATTTATCACAAGATTATCCAACTTTAAAAAAGAAACGTCAAAAGTTAGAAAAGCAATTAACTAAAGATGATAAAAATATTTCTTTCCCAGGTTGGAATAATTTGGAATCTGAAAAAAATGAAGTAGCTCCAATAA
>Ga0316205_10005295_pt1 | contig 10785 bp, 9 predicted proteins | sample 3monthpyrite_MG_FD_204941 | JGI IMG/M metagenome (GOLD analysis project Ga0316205, IMG submission 204941) | Microbial mat bacterial communities from mineral coupon in-situ incubated in ocean water Damariscotta River, Maine, United States -... | ecosystem: Environmental > Aquatic > Marine >...
TTTTTTCAGGTCTAAATAAGTTGTCAGGATTACAGCAAAAAAATTTATATGAAACGCAAATTAAATGCGTATAACTCCAATTGAGGATCACAGTTATGTCACGAAGTATTAAGAAATCCTTAATAGCCCTTTCAGTTTCAAGCGCATTGATCGCGCCATCAGCATTTGCAACTAATGGTTATTTCGCTCACGGATACAGTACCGCCGAAAAAGGCTTAGCAGGTGCAGGTGTTGCGCATTCACAGGATGCAATGGCGGTTGCTAATAATCCAGCCGGTATTGCTGGTATGGGTAGTCGTATGGATGTGGGTGCGGCTATTTTTAGCCCGAAACGTTCATATACTGTTTCTGGTGGTGGTACAGCTACTGATGGTTGTCTTGCTCCAGGGCAATGTAATTTTAGAATTGGCCCTGATTCAGTTGATAGTAATCTGGATGTATTTTTAATTCCTCACTTTGCTTATAACTGGAAGTTAGATAAAGATAGCTCTACTGCCGTCGCACTGTATGGTAATGGCGGGATGAATACTAATTATAAAGGTGGATCAGCAACTTTTTCACCAACAGGTGATGGTAATTTTGTAACGGCGCCAGGTACATTTGGTAATGGAACTACTGGTGTTGATTTAAAGCAGTTGTTTGTAAACTGGGCTTTTGCAACAAAATTAAACCAGAATCATTCGTTTGGTGCGAGTCTTATTTTTGCATACCAGACTTTTGAATCTAAAGGGTTGGCGACATTCGGTGGTTTTTCTCAGGATGGTTCCAAGTTAACCGGGAATGGTCCTGATTCATCAACGGGTTTCGGTGCTAAGTTAGGTTGGCAAGGTAAGGTGACCTCATCTTTAACAATAGGTGCTTCTTATCAGTCAAAAATAGCGATGAGTGAATTTGATGACTATTCAGGCCTGTTTGCTGAGGGCGGTGATTTTGATATTCCAGCAACCGCATCGCTGGGTATTGCGTGGAAAACTAGCGCGAAGTCGACACTTGTTTTTGATATTCAATCAATTTATTACAGTGATGTAGCAGCAATAGCAAATGGTATTGCACCTTTGACTAATGGGAGCTGCATAGCTGGACCAACGGGTGGAACAGGTAATGGTTGTTTGGGTGGTTCAGCTGGTGCAGGTTTTGGCTGGGAAGATATGACAATTTATAAGTTAGGTTATGAATGGGGAGATTCAACGAAATGGCGTGTTGGTTTGAGTAATGGTAGCCAGCCGATCCCTAATTCAGAAACGATGTTTAATATTTTGGCACCAGCTGTAATAGAAACGCATATCACCGGTGGCTTTACAATGCCGCTAAGCTCAAGTTCTGAATTAGCATTTGCAGCGATGTATGCTCCGACAAGTTCTGTGTCTGGCCCTAGTCCATTTGATCAGTTCCAAACAATCAAAATAGAAATGTACCAGATTGAGCTACAGGCAACCTACTCAATGATGTTCTAATTTTTATTGTTTTGTATAAAAAAGCCGCCTTTGTGCGGCTTTTTTTTGTCTGCAAAAAAGTATTAGAATTATCCAGGTAAGATAATCGTATGAAATAAGGTTCTTGCTATATACTTATATACCAGTCTAAAACAATTTTCCGTTGACAAGTACGGGTCAGGCCGTATATTTTGGCAGCACGTTGTTAATGCGTAATCCTAATAAAAAACACCTTATCTATATAAGGGATCGGAGCTATTAAAATGAAGATAAAATTACTAACGAAAGTTGCATTTGCAATGTTAGTTGGCGTGGTTGTAACGACTGCTCAGGCAGCACAAACTTATTTACCTTTTGTACTGGCATCTAATGATGCGGGCACAATTGCAGATAAAGTTGAAGGAACTAAATCAGCACTAAAAGAAAACGGCTTTGAAGTTGCGGGTGAGTATGCACCCTATAAAAGCGCCTATGTCATTGTGGTAACCAATGCTGAACTGAAAAAAGCAGCGGCAACAAAAGCACGCGGTGGCTATATTGCTGCACAGCGCATCTCTTTAACAGAAATGGACGGTAAAGTTCAGGTTTCATATACAAACCCGGCCTATATGACTTATGCATACAGAGTTAATGCAAAGTTACCTCAAACGGCAGCTGCGCTTAAAAAAGCACTGGGACATGTTCAGGACTTTGGTCCAGAAGAAGGTAAAGATGCTGAAGATTTAAATGAGTACCATTACACCTTTGGTATGGAATATTTTGATGAACCATTAGAGTTGAACACTAAAAGCAGTCATGATGCGATGGTCGCTGAAATTGAGAAAAACCTGAGCGCTAAAATCAAAGGTGCAAGCCAGGTTTATAAAATTGATATTCCAGGTACGTCTCAAACCTTATTCGGTGTAGCCATGAAAGCGCCAAATGAAGGTAAAAAATATATGGATGAAGGCTATATCATGAGTGAAATTGATTTTAAGCCTTTGCGCTCTACTGCTCACCTGCCTTATGAAATTCTGGTAAACGGCAAAGAAGCTGAAGCATTGCATGCACGTTTTCGCATTGCCATTAACTTCCCGGATCTCGCTATGATGGGTGACAACAGCTTTATGAATATTATGGCCACCCCTGATGCGATTCGTGATGTACTTGCAGCGGTTACTGGTGGTGAAGTTGTTGACGATGATTTCTAAGTAATAGAAATTTAGAATTGTTGATGAAAAAGCCCGGCTTGCCGGGCTTTTTTTATACGACTGGAAAAGAAACTCTGCTCTAACTATATGCCGCTATGGGCAGTGATTTGTCTTCAGCAGAATAATGACGCTAATGGCTACCATTGAAATATTGCAGGCCAGAATGAATGAGTACCGGGCATAGCGGTTTGCCGTGTAAAAGCAGAATATTCGGTCATTTAGGCTCAAAAACAAAGTGGCGTGACCTGAGTATTAATCTAGGTTAAACTACGCGGCTTGCATATTCTTAAGTAATATTAAAACTCTATGATTTATAAGGTTTTTTAATATTCATTCTGAGTATAAGATTCAGAAATAAATTAAACGTTTGGAGACATTTAAGGTGGAAATGACCGGTGCTGAAATTGTTGTTCAAAGCCTGATAGAAGAAGGCGTTGATCATCTGTTTGGTTACCCTGGTGGTGCGGTATTGAATATCTATGATGCAATACACCAGCAGGATGAGCTACAGCATATACTCGTGCGACATGAGCAGGCGGCAACGCATGCGGCGGACGGGTATGCGCGTAGCACAGGTAAGCCCGGTGTCGTCCTGGTCACCTCTGGCCCTGGTGCGACAAATGCGGTAACCGGTATTGCCACGGCCTATATGGACTCCATTCCAATGGTGGTTTTAACCGGGCAGGTGCCGTTGCATCTGATTGGCAATGATGCTTTTCAGGAAGTGGATTCCGTGGGCATCACGCGTCCGGTGGTTAAGCATAATTTCCTGGTTGAAGATATTAAGGATTTGGCTTCCACCATTAAAAAAGCTTTTTATGTTGCCACCACCGGTCGTCCGGGTCCGGTGGTTGTTGATATTCCTAAGGATATTACAGGCCAGAAATTTGAATTTTCATACCCTCGCGATATTAAAATTCGCTCATATCAGCCTAATATAACCGCCGATACTGCTCAGGTTAAAAAAGCCTACGAGCTGATTATGGAAGCGAAAAAGCCGATGATATATACCGGCGGCGGCGTTATCTTAAGCAATGCCAGTGATGAGCTGATTAAATTCACTCAGCATTTAGGTGCACCCATTACCAATACCCTGATGGGGTTAGGGGCGTACCCGGCCAATGAAAAACAGTTTGTTGGCATGCTGGGAATGCACGGTACCTATGAAGCCAATATGAGCATGCATCACTGTGACGTGCTAATTGCTATCGGTGCGCGCTTTGATGACCGGGTTACCGGTAATCTGGAAAAATTCTGTCCAGATGCGCGAATCATACATGTGGATATTGACCCCGCATCTATTTCGAAAAATGTAAAAGTTGATGTTGCCATTGTGGGCGATGTTAACGATGTGATGATTGACCTGAATAAATTAATTGAAGCGTCAGATCAGCGTTTAGAAAGCGCCGCGTTGAGTTCATGGTGGCAGCAAATAGAAGAATGGCGCGCTCAGGATTGTCTGAAATTCAATCGTGATACAGGCACCATTAAGCCGCAGTTTGTTGTAGAGCAGTTGCACCAGGTGACTGAAGGTAATGCATTTGTCACGTCCGATGTGGGACAGCACCAGATGTTTGCAGCACAATATTATGGCTTTAATAAGCCTCGTCGCTGGATAAATTCCGGTGGTCTGGGCACCATGGGTTTTGGGTTGCCCGCCGCGATGGGGGTACAGCTCGCTCACCCGGGTGAGCAGGTTGCCTGCATTACCGGTGAAGGCAGTATCCAGATGTGTATTCAGGAATTATCGACCTGCACCCAGTACAGTTTGCCAGTAAAAATTATCAATCTGAATAATGGCTTTTTGGGTATGGTACGTCAGTGGCAGGAATTCTTTTATGAAAAGCGTTATGCCAGCTCATATATGGAATCCCTCCCGGATTTTGTCGCGCTTGCTGAAGCTTATGGCCATGTAGGCATTCGGGTAACCAAACCTGAGGATGTGCGTCAGGCCATTGAAGATGCCTTTGGCAAATATAAAGACCGTACAGTTTTCATTGACTTTATGATTGATAAAGAAGAAAACGTATATCCGATGATTCCTGCCGGTGCAGGCTTAAATGAAATGATTCTGGTTTAGCTATTATGAATGAGCATATTATTTCTTTATTGCTGGAAAATGAATCCGGCGCGCTGTCACGTGTTGCGGGGCTGTTTTCTGCCCGCGCGTATAATATTGAATCCTTGTCGGTTGCGCCAACCGATGATGAAACCATGTCGCGCATGACCATTGTTACCAGTGGCACCGATGAAATTATCGAACAAATTCGCAAGCAGTTAAATAAGCTGGTTGATGTTGTAATGCTGGTTGATTTAACCGAGTCCGAGCATATAGAGCGAGAACTCATGCTGGCAAAAGTAGAAGCCATTGGTGAAGCACGGGATGAAGTAAAACGCCTGGTCGATATTTTTAATGGCCGGGTAGTGGATGTCACCGACACAACCTACACCGTCGAATTAACCGATACTCGTGACAAGCTGGATTCATTTTTAACGTCATTGTCCAGTATAAAAATTCATGAAGTGGTGCGCTCCGGCGCCATAGGCATTTGTAGAGGCGAAAAAATACTCGCCGTTTAAACCTTATTTTTACAATTTAATTTTGAGAGCAGAGCTATGAGCTTAAATATCTATTACGATAAAGATTGTGATATTTCACTAATCAAAGACAAAAAAGTAACCATCGTGGGTTATGGTTCGCAGGGCCATGCGCACGCGCTGAACCTTAAAGATTCCGGTGTAGATGTAACGGTTGCATTACGTGCAGGTTCGTCTTCTGCTGTTAAGGCAGAGAATGAAGGCTTAAAAGTTTCATCAGTAGCGGATGCTGTTAAGTCAGCCGATGTTGTTATGGTGCTAACGCCTGATGAATTTCAGTCTGCACTTTATAAAGACGAAATTGAGCCGAATCTGAAGCAGGGTGCAACTTTAGCATTTGCTCATGGTTTTGCAATTCACTATAACTCAATCGTTCCTCGTAGTGATTTAGATGTCATTATGATTGCACCTAAAGCACCGGGTCACACCGTTCGTAGTGAGTTTGTTCGCGGTGGTGGTGTTCCCGATTTAATCGCGATTCATCAGGATGCAACCGGTAAAGCGAAAGATTTGGCATTGTCCTATGCATCAGCTGTGGGTGGTGGTCGCACCGCGATTATTGAAACCAGTTTTAAAGATGAAACTGAAACTGATTTATTTGGCGAGCAGGCGGTACTTTGTGGTGGTGCAGTTGAGCTGGTTAAAATGGGTTTTGAAACCTTAACCGAAGCGGGTTACGCACCGGAAATGGCTTACTTCGAATGTTTACACGAGCTGAAACTGATTGTGGATTTAATGTTTGAAGGCGGTATCGCTAATATGAATTACTCCATTTCAAACAATGCGGAATACGGCGAGTATGTGACCGGCGATAAAGTTATCAATGAAGAAAGCCGCAAGGCGATGCGTGAAGCCCTGAAAAACATTCAAAATGGCGATTATGCAAAACGCTTTATTTTGGAAGGCATGACTAACTACCCGGAAATGACAGCACGTCGTCGTAATAATGCAGCACACCCGATTGAAGTGGTGGGTGGTGAATTACGTAAAATGATGCCGTGGATTCAGGCTAACCAGATTGTTGATAAAACTAAGAACTAATTTGGTCTGTATTATGGTATAAATAAAGGGGCGTAAAGCCCCTTTGTTGTTTTTGTGCTCTTTTTAAAAAAGAGGTAGTTTAGAGCTCCCCTCTTAGAAAAAGAGAGGCTGGGGGAGATTTATATATTAAAGCATTAAATTCCAGCCACCCGCATTTTTCAAAGGGAGAGATTGCTTAAATACGATTTAATTAAACTGAAATTTCAGGTGTTTAATAAGCTGCTAAAAAATTATGAATCTAAAAAAGAAACCCTCATTTCGCCGTAGAGGCATTTATTTACTTCCCAATATATTCACCACTGGTGCAATGTTTGCGGGTTTTTATGCAATTGTCGCCTCCATGAATGGTCACTTCGAAAAAGCCGCCATTGCGATTTTTATCGCGATGATTCTGGATGGAGTGGATGGCAGGGTCGCACGCATGACCAATACGCAAAGTGAATTTGGTGCAGAGTACGATAGTTTGTCAGATATGGTTTCTTTTGGCGTAGCACCTGCACTGGTCATGTATCAATGGTCATTTGTGTCCATGGTAAACATGGGGTGGCAATGGGGTAAGCTGGGCTGGATGGCGGCATTTATTTATACCGCATCAGCCGCCTTGCGTCTGGCCCGCTTTAATACCCAGGTCGGTATTGCAGATAAACGATATTTTCAGGGCCTGCCCAGTCCCGCCGCCGCCGCTGTTGTAGCCGCTGTCGTTTGGGTGGGCGTTGATAATAAAATAGCTGGAGCCGATGTTGCTATTTTTATGGTGATCATCACTATCGCCATGGGAATGATGATGGTGAGTAATATTTTATTCTATAGTTTTAAAGAGGTGCACTTTAAAGGCAAGGTACCTTTTTATTCAATTTTAATTGTGGTGCTAGTTTTAGCCCTGGCCTCACTGGATATTTCAAAAGCATTGTTGCTGGTGTTTGGTTTGTATGCGCTGTCTGGACCGGTATTAAGTTTAAGAAAATTACGCAAGTTTGCGAAAAAAAAGAAAAATTAAAATATTGATGCAGAGGCACAGGCTCAGAGACACAGGGTTAATTAATATCGCTTTATCTTTTCCCTATGCTTTATTTTTGTGCTCTGTCCCTGTGCGTCAAAATGTAAAAATGTTAACCCAAAAGTGAAATAATTAACGTGAAACAAGATAAATTAATTATATTCGATACAACCCTGCGTGATGGTGAGCAAAGCCCCGGCGCATCAATGACTAAAGACGAAAAAGTGCATATAGCCAAAGCACTCGAACGCATGAACGTTGATATCATTGAAGCGGGTTTTCCAATTGCATCGGATGGTGATTTCGAAGCAGTAAAAGCGGTCGCTGAAGCAATTAAGGATAGTACCGTTTGCGGGCTTTCAAGAGCACTGGCCAGAGATATAAGCCGCGCCGGTGAAGCACTTAAAAAAGCGAATTCATCACGCATACATACTTTTATTGCAACCTCACCCATTCACATGGAAAAGAAATTGCGCATGCAGCCGGACGATGTTTTAAAACAGGCGGTGGATGCGGTTAAATTAGCTCGACAATTTACCGGTGACGTTGAATTTTCACCTGAAGACGCGGGTCGCTCTGAGCTGGATTTTTTGTGCCGTATAATCGAAGCGGTCATTGATGCGGGTGCAACCACTATTAATATTCCGGATACGGTGGGATATAATTTACCCAATCAGTTTGGTGAATTAATTAAAAACTTGATTGAAAAAATTCCGAATTCAGACAAGGCTATTTTTTCCGTGCATTGTCACAATGATTTAGGACTGGCAGTTGCTAATTCATTATCTGCAGTGCAAAACGGTGCGCGTCAGGTTGAGTGTACCATTAATGGTTTGGGCGAGCGTGCAGGTAATGCGTCATTAGAAGAAGTAGTAATGGCAGTACGTACACGTCAGGATTTATTTACCTGTGACACACAGTTAGACACAACACAAATTATGTCCTGTTCAAAATTAATTTCCAGTGTAACCGGTTTTCCAGTGCAGCCAAACAAGGCGATAGTGGGTGCAAATGCTTTTGCTCATGAGTCGGGCATACATCAGGATGGTGTTTTAAAAAGCCGCGAAACCTATGAGATTATGCGCGCTGAAGATGTGGGCTGGAATGAAAAACAAATTGTGCTGGGTAAACACTCCGGGCGTAACGCATTTAAAACACGCCTCGTAGAATTAGATATAGAACTGGATTCAGAGGAAGAATTAAACTCCGCATTCACTCGGTTTAAAACGCTGGCGGATAAAAAGCATGAAATTTTCGATGAAGATTTACGTGCGTTAATGGCGGATACCAGCTGGAGTGCTGAGAACGAACTGTATAAATTAATTAGTTTAAAAGTCTGCTCAGAAACCGGTGAAGTGCCACAGGCTGATGTAGTGATTCAGGTTGCTGGCAATGAAGTGAGTGCGAGTGAATCAGGGAGTGGTCCGGTTGATGCGGCTTTTAAGGCTATAGAAGCTATCGCTAAAAGTGAGGCACAGTTAAAACTTTATTCTGTAAATAATATTACCAGCGGCACGGATTCCCAGGGAGAAGTTTCAGTGCGTTTATCGAAAGATGAAAAAATTGTAAATGGTCAGGGTGCGGATACGGATATCGTTATTGCATCGGCCAAGGCTTACATTAATGCGCTCAACCGTATTATGATTTCCGATGCAGATCGTTCGCACCCACAGCTGGGTGATGTTTAGTGTAGGTTTGAGCTAAATACAATGACAGAAAAATTAGCAACTGAAAATAAAGAAAGTTTATTGTTAGCGGAAAATTTACGCCAGCAATATCTGAAATCAATGGGGATACAAAGCTGGTTTGATCCGTCTCTGGAAGCGCCCGTAAATAAAAGTGTAACAGCGCAGCTTGTACTAAAAGAAACAGTAGAACTTGTGGTAGTAGATGCTTTTGCTCAAGAGTCTCTAGCGCAGGTGAAAAACCATCAACCTGAAAGTCTACAGGAAAGCGTAAATCCAGCCGAAGCGATAGAATCCTTAGAAGCGCTGTCAGTAAAAATTTCTCAGTGTGAATTATGTGAGTTGCATATCAATCGTCAGCAGGCAATCAGTGGCGAAGGTGATGCTAATGCAAAAGTTTTTATTATTATTGATGCGCCTATTGATGATAGTTGGGGTGATAGTGCGAGTGAGAATGCATTATTTAATGTGGCCGATAAGCAAATGCTGCAGGCAATGTTGCAGGCCATCGGTTGTCAGCTGTCATCTGTTTTTATTACAAGTCTTGTAAAATGTATGCCTCCAGAGCAGCGCGCACCACAAACATCTGAAATGATTTGCTGTGATGATCACTTATCGGCTCAAATAAAATTAATACAACCAGGTGTTATTCTGCTATTAGGTGAGCAGGCCAGTCAGCAATTACTGGTTAGTCAGAAGTCTTTAACCGATTTACGCTTACGTCATCATAAGCATCTGGGCATAGCGGTTTATGCGTCATATCATCCGCGGGATATGTTTAATTCAGCCCAAACTAAGCGCAAAGTGTGGGCAGATCTGCTACAAATAAAACAACATATAAAATAAACCTGGAAAAATTAATTTAAGAAATATGGCTGTTAATCCCGAAATAGACTTAGTGAGTGGCTTCCGAGAAATGACGGTCGATGACCTGTCGGCGATTATGGAAATAGAAAAACAGGTATACACGCATCCCTGGACTAAGGGTATATTTAATGACTGTATGCGAGTTGGTTATAATTGCTGGGTGTATCTGGAGCAGGATGAACTGCTGGCTTACGGCCTGGTTTCGGTGGCAGTCAATGAAGCGCATATACTGAATTTATGTGTAGCACCCAATGCTCAGGGCAGAGGCCTGGGGCGGCGCATGTTGCACAAGTTAATGCGTCTGGCGGAAGAGCGTCAGGGGAACTCTATTTTTCTGGAAGTACGGGAATCTAATTTTGCTGCGCAAGCATTATATGATCAGGAGGGCTTTAACCGTATCGGCTTAAGAAAAAATTATTATCCAGCGGAGGATGGTCGAGAAGATGCGTTGGTGTTTGCTAAAGAGTTGAATCTGGATCAAATTTCTGAAAAAAATTAAAAGCTGCTTGGTGCGAATTAGCGTAAATACACGCTATTTTTTTAGTATATGTGCCTGCGGCCTACAACCCATGTTTAATGCTATTGGTTTTAATTTTCGTTGATTAGCATTCATTTGCGGACAAACTGCCTTTGCTTTTTCTTTTGCATCAACAAATATTGTATAATCTCACTTCTTTTTTACGTCAACCGACTTTATATTTATGTCTGAATTACTTGAACAAATGCAGCGCCGTCGTACTTTTGCGATTGTCTCCCACCCAGATGCAGGGAAAACCACTTTAACTGAAAAGTTATTGTTGTTCAGCGGCGCCATTCAAATGGCGGGTACGGTTAAGGGACGTAAAGCAGCTCGTCATGCCACTTCTGACTGGATGGAGCTGGAAAAGCAACGGGGTATTTCGGTGACATCATCGGTAATGCAGTTTCCTTATAAAGACTGCATTATTAATTTACTCGATACGCCGGGGCACGCG
>Ga0316205_10005296_pt1 | contig 10784 bp, 10 predicted proteins | sample 3monthpyrite_MG_FD_204941 | JGI IMG/M metagenome (GOLD analysis project Ga0316205, IMG submission 204941) | Microbial mat bacterial communities from mineral coupon in-situ incubated in ocean water Damariscotta River, Maine, United States -... | ecosystem: Environmental > Aquatic > Marine >...
ATTGTGTATGTTTTTTTCTATTTTCTTCAGATACCGTATGCTCCAGATTGATTTCTGCAAAACCAATAATAGCCGTTAGCGGTGTTCTTATTTCATGACTCATAGTAGCCAGAAACGCAGACTTAGTATGCGTTGCTTCAAGTGCCATTTTGGTAACTTTCTCAAGTTCTAAATTTTTTTGTATTAACTCATTATTTTTACGGCTTACATAACCAATAGTAATTCTGGCAATAAACAATGCCATTGTTATTATAAAAATTCCACTGAAGACAGACCAGAAAAATACAGCTTCATAACCTCTTTTACTTTTTTCTACAAAATCAAGTTCGTATTCTTTCCGAATTTTAATCAGTTCTTCCATATGTACCATTAACCGATCCTGCAAAACCTGAGCTTTTTGTACCAGTCTATACGAGTTATCAGATTCTATATCTAACATCATTTCTCTAACGGCATCTTGATTAACCGGCTGTGCCTGTTTTATCAAATCAACAAGTTTGGTTAGAATAATTTCCTCAGAATTACTTATAGGTAATGACTCTAACTGCGCTCTTGACTCACGAACAGGTCTGGCTATCGCAAAAAACTTTATACTTAGTTCTTCACGTAAGAAAGGGTCCTTGGTAGATAACATTTTGTTCATCAGAATCTGACGTTGACGAATACCATCTCTCATTCTATTAAGATGAGTTACCATCGTGTTATTTATTTCAACAATTTCAGTTAGATGATTGGTGCTGGAGCGAATCTGGTAAAGTGAAGTAACTTCATAGACAAGCACAAGAAACAAAACAGCAACAAAACCAAGCTGAACTACTCGACGTGTTTCAAATGAAGAAAACTGACTTAATGATGGCATAGTATCAATTCGTTTATGATGCAGAATAGACTATCTTTTGCTGATAAAAATTAAGGTACTAACTCATCTGCATTACAGTGAACTAAACCTACTGCTTTATAATATATAGCAGCTACGTAACTTTAGACACATAGAATTAGCTAGAATGTGCCTGCCTTTGGTCGGAAAGGAATGTTCGGCAAATAAGAATTTACTTATTTGCCGATACTATTAAAAGCTTCTTGATAAATCAGCTTTAATATCGTCAATATCTTCAAGCCCAACCGATACACGAATCAGCCCCTCTTTAATACCTGCAGCCACTTGCAGCTCAGGCGTTAAGCGGCCATGAGTCGTAGTCGCAGGATGCGTGATAGTGGTTCTTGTATCACCCAGATTCCCGGTGATTGAAACCATTTGCGTAGCATCTATGACTTTCCAGGCTGCGGCTTTATCTTTCATTTCGAACGATACGATGCCACCAAAACCAGACTGCTGTTTTCTTGCCAGTTCATACTGTGGGTGAGATTCAAGACCACAATAATAAACTTTTTCAATACCCGGTTGTTGCTGAAGCCATCTTGCCAGCTCTAATGCGTTTTCACTGTGAGCATTCATTCTGATCTTGACTGTTTCCAGACCTTTCAGAAACACCCATGCATTAAACGGGCTCATTGAAGGGCCTGCTGTTCTCAGGAACGCAAAGACATCGGTACCGACGATAGCTTCAGTACCCAGTACAGCGCCACCCATGCAACGTCCCTGGCCATCGATAAATTTTGTTGCTGAATGAATCACAATATCAGCACCATGCTTAATTGGTTGTTGTAAAGCTGGTGTACACAACGCATTATCCACGACCAGTAAAGCATCATTAGCGTGAGCAAGATCTGCCAGTGCTTTAATATCCGCAATATCACCTAAAGGGTTTGAAGGCGTTTCTAAAAATAATATCCGTGTATTTTCCTGAAGCGCATCCTCCCATGATTTCTGATCAATCAGATTCACATAGGTCACTTCAATATTCAGCTTTTTGAGAAAGTTTTCCATCAGTACATTGGTTACACCAAAAATACTGCTGGATGAAATAATATGATCACCTGATTTTAAAATACCAAAAAAGGTAGATGCAATCGCTGCCATACCAGATGAAGTTGCCAGACAACGTTCAGCACCTTCCAGTGCCGCCAGACGTTTTTCAAAAGTTCTGACTGTCGGGTTGGTAAAACGGGAATAAATATTTCCAGGCTCTTCACCGGAAAAACGTGCAGCAGCTTCAGCTGCAGACGAAAAAACATAGCTGGAAGTGGGAAATATAGCTTCCGCATGTTCCGCTTCATTGGTTCTGTCATGACCGGCTCTTACTGCCAGTGTTTCAAAACCTGTTTCGTCATCAAAATTATATGTCATTGCTTTACCGTGGCTCTATTTCTGTATTAACTTTATCTTAACATTATTCAATCAGGCATCAATCCAAACATCTGTATTCAGTTCGACTTTTTCAAATAAATCGATAACATCCTTATTTTTCATGCGAACACAACCATGTGAAACAGGCTGAGAAATATGCTCTTCGTCATCGGTTCCATGAATATAAATATATCGTTCATAAGAATCGATGCCTTCCCCTTTATTAATACCCTCTTCCATGCCTACCAGCCTCAGAATACGTGCGGTGATGATATCGTCAGGTAGCTCTTTATCCAGCGCTTTTAAATCCGTGAGCCTTCCCTGTGGCTGCCGACCAACAAATACTTCGTCCTCAGCCATAGAATCACCTATTTTTTCACAAATTTGATGATGACCTAATGGCGTCTGGAAACTTCCATCCTTATTACCTGCGCCAAAAGCGGATGTAGAAATCGGGTATTCAGCTACCAAGGCCTGTTGTTCATCAAATAAAGATAGCGATTGTTTTGATATTTTAACTTTTATAGATGTCATATCTCGGTCTATAATTTAGTAATAGTTCACTATACCTTTATATCATGCTGCAATTCAAACATAGCTTATTACTGTTGTTACTCTTCCATACTGCTGTGAAGGCAGAGACAGTCGCTAATGCTTGTCATCAGATAAGCGACAAACTTAGTAGTGTCAGTTATAAGGAATGCTTTTCTAATCAGCTCACTAATTCAGGTCATAGCAGCAACCAGAACCTGCCATTACTGATAAAAGAGTACCCGCCTCTAAATAGAAGAAAGCCACAGGCAAGAATTCTGATTTTAGGTGGTATTCATGGCGATGAGTATTCTTCGGTAAGCGTTGTTTTTAAATGGATGAATACGCTTAACAAATATCACAGTGGTCTGTTTCACTGGAAAGTTGCGCCACTGATTAACCCCGACGGATTACTTCGAAAACATTCCCGCCGAACAAACGGTAACGGCGTCGATTTAAACCGAAACTTTTCTCCAGGTAATAACAAGAGCGCCAGCCTTAATTACTGGAAAAAAAGAACACGGAATGACAAGCGTCGTTACCCCGGACCCTCACCTCTCAGCGAACCTGAATCAAGGTGGGTTCAACAACTTATCGAAGATTTTAAGCCAGATGCTATTGTTGCGGTACATGCTCCATTCGGCATTCTTGATTTTGATGGCCCACACAAAGCCCCCAAACATCTTGGCCCCTTACATTTAAAATTGCTGGGTACATATCCAGGATCACTGGGTAATTATGCAGGTATACAACTTGGCAAACCCGTGATTACTATCGAGCTACCTTATGCTGGCATTATGCCAACTCGACAGGAGGTTTCTAAAATATGGGTTGATCTGGTACGCTGGCTGAAAAGAAATGTGAAGAGTTCAGACGCTAAAAAACAGCTGGTAAAAGCAGAGTCAGATACTACTAAAAGAAATAATAGAATAGACTAGATCTATATTTGAGTCAGAACCTGATCAGGTTCACGCACTCTTCCTTCAAATATAATTCGCCACTGACCATCATCTTCCTGTTTCCAGTACTGGCGCTTGTAACTCGTTGATGAATAATTATCACTCTTATAATGTTGTCTAAAAGTGACCACGAGCACATCATCTTTTGGATGTTTAAGAATACTCAGATCATCAGTTTTAACCCGAATAAACTTTTTGGACTGATTCACACGTTTTTTATGTAAGGTCCATTGCTCATAGTTTTTATTACCAGCACTGAAGGTTTTAGAATAATGCTGATTGTAACGATCTGCATTCAGGCTTTGCCAGTCTTGCAGCCAGCCAGAAAACAATTGTGTGAAATATTGTTTCTGTTGCTGCCAGTCTTCTCTGCCAATCCAGTTAACACTATCAGCAATCACAAACGGTGTACGACGTAACTGCAGATAATTACCGACTGTTAATAAATCAGAATTTGAGAGTACTACACAGCCTTCGCTGTCTCTTGGTGGTCGGCTATAAGTATCAAGTGGTGTTCCATGTAACCAGATTCCGTAGCCTGTTCTTCCAAGTCTGTCATCCCATACATTCGGATAGTTGATTGGGAAAGCTCCGCGACCATACTTATCGGGAAGATTATCTGGAGACAAAAAATTCTCTATAAAATACACACCAAGCGGCGTACGGTTATCACCTTCAACCTGTTTATACGGTCCGCTTTTTCCCATCGAGACATAATAGTTATCAATTTGACGGGGAACGCCTTGTTCATTTTCGAATAAATATAAACGCGAGCTATTCAAATCAACCACAACAGCGTACTGATAACCTTGATCAAGATTTAATAATGATGCCGGTAATAATCCGTTATCGACTGGATTGTGTAAACTGTTCCAGCGGGCTTTAGCTTCTGCCAGAAAGTCTTTTAATAACTGATTATTTTTTAAAGAATAACCAACACTTTTCAAACCTTTTGCTTTCGCCAGAAGAACATCAGCATAAACCAGCTGTGCAAGTTTAAAGTCAGGTTTGATATTAATTAGTTTTTTAAGTTGTGACACAGCCTGATCAAGCTGCTGAGATTGTATTGAGCTAAGCGCATGTATGAGTTGCTGCTCTGGCGTTTGTGCATAGCTCAATGTACTACTAAGAAGTAGCATCACGGCACAACATTGTTTACACCAGAAAGACATCATTAATTTTTTGTAGTTACCTGTTCCTGAGAAATCAGCCAGTTGTCACCTTCAAGTACCCAGTAAAGCTGTTTTTTTACTTCGTCCTGATATTCACCGGCTTTATATTGCTGCACAAACTCGACAATTGCTGTCGTTTTAGCACTATCAATATAGACATTTAATTGATTATAGCTGACTTGTATGTCTTTTGAGAGCCTGAACCGGTAACGACGTTGCGCCACCCAGTCTTTATATGAAAGCTGACCAGCAGGCTGGAACTTCTCAGAATAGTTAGAAAGGTAATCTTTAAGGTTTCCTTTCATCCATGCAGATGCCCAGCCAGCCGTTTTTTGTTCAAGAACGGTTTCAAGATTTTCAGGAATTTTATTCTCAACAGCTTCATCAATGACAGGTTCTTCATTAATGATCATTACATTACTGAGAACGGCTAGCTCTGGAAGGTTTGGTATCTCTTTCTTGTCAAGCGCTTTTGAATATGCCTGTGAAGCCATGTACGCATAAATATGACTGATATTTTTTTGCGTTACTGAAAAAAATTTATCTGCTGCGATAACCGTATTTAAGTTTTCTAAAGCCTGCTCAGTTTTACCCTGCGCCATTTGCGCCACAGCCAGATTATTTAAATAAGTTACCTGCTCAGGAAACTGCTGACTGAGTGTGATGAAGTGCTCTTCTGCAAGTTTAAACTTTTTTTGCTGTATCAGATCGAGACCAACTTTCAACTGATCATTCTGTACGGGTATTTCTGCCTGCACAACACCAGCAAAAAAGAATAATGCAAAAAGATACTTCATCATTTTCATCATCAGTGACTATTATGTAAATCAATAACAGCCGGATTCATTACAGTATCGCCTTTAGCATTGTCATTACGAATCTTGTCGATATGATCAAGATAAGCCTGATCTACATCACCAGTTATATATTCAGCATTGAAGCACGACGTATCGAACACGTCGATTTTATCGTTGCCTTTTTTAACCGCCATTTCTAGCTCATCAAGGTCCTGATAAACTAACCAGTCTGCGCCAATCTCTTTACAGATCTCATCTTCAGTACGGTCATGCGCAACAAACTCCTGGGCTGAAGGCATATCAATACCGTACACATTTGGATAGCGTACCGGTGGAGCCGCTGAAGCCATGTAAACTTTATTAGCACCAGCATCACGAGCCATTTGAATAATTTGTTTTGATGTTGTTCCGCGGACTATCGAATCATCTACCAGCATGACATTTTTGCCTTTGAATTCCAGTTCAACGGCATTCAGTTTTTGTCGTACTGATTTTCTACGTTCCTGTTGTCCCGGCATAATAAATGTTCTGCCGATGTAACGGTTTTTTATAAAACCTTCACGGTATTTCACACCAAGATGGAATGAAACTTCCAGCGCTGAAGTACGGCTGGTATCCGGGATTGGAATGACTACATCAATGTCGTGATCAGGTCTGATACGTTTGATTTTATTAACCAGTCCTTCACCCATTCTTAAACGGGCTTTATAAACTGAAATATCATCAATAATAGAATCCGGACGCGCAAAATAAACATATTCAAAGATGCACGGTGAGAGGACAGGATTTTCTGCGCACTGCTGACTAAAGAACTCACCTTCTTTGGTTATAAATATTGCTTCACCCGGAGCCAGATCACGGACCAGCTCAAATCCGAGCGCCTGTAATGCAACACTTTCAGAAGCCACCATAAATTCGGTACCCTGATCAGTTTCACGTTTACCGTAACAAACAGGGCGAATACCAAATGGATCACGAAAGGCAATGATGCCACGGCCAACTATGGTCGCAACAACCGCATAACCCCCCTTACAACGTTTATGAACCGCTTCAACAGCTTTAAAGATATGCTCCTGAGAGACTTTTAAACCACCCTGAGTTTGTAACTCATGGGCCATAACATTCAGAAGAATTTCAGAGTCAGATTCAGTATTGATATGACGCAGATCGGTTCTATACAATTCTTTTTTAAGGTCTGCCGCATTGGTTAAATTACCATTATGCGCCAGAGCAATCCCATATGGAGAATTCACATAAAAAGGCTGAGCCTCCGCAGATGATGAACAACCTGCCGTTGGATAACGCACATGACCAATACCCATATTACCGGGCAACTGCAACATGTGTTCTGTTTCAAAAACATCACGAACCAGACCATTGGCTTTGCGTAAATAAAATTTACGACCCTGACATGTAACAATACCGGCAGCGTCCTGACCACGATGTTGTAACAAGGTTAAGCCATCGTAGAGCAATTGATTCACTGCACTAAAACCGACAACACCTAAAATACCGCACATTAATAAATCCTCGATAAACCTTGATACGAAAAATAAACTAGAAAATCAGATGAGTAACATTAGCTTGGAATACTGTCAGCAATGTTGTCTGGTAAGTAAACCTGTAACCAGCTTGCCAGTGCCTGAAAGCGTTCAACTAATTCTGAGTCACTCCAGAAGCTCTGTTCCTGAATACTGGTTAAACTCGCCAGCATTACAAACACCGTTACAATCAGTATGCCTCTGACTAAGCCAAACGCCATACCCATGGCTCTGTCTACACTACTCAAGCCAGTTTTGTTGATGATCTGGTTTAATAAAATATTAACCATCACACCTAAAATTAATGTCGCCACGAATAAAGCGATGAATGCTAATCCCATTCGAAATGCCGGATTTTCAACCGATTCGGGCATGAAATTAGAGAGGTTTGAAGCAAAAGTAGTCGACACCCAGATTGCAACAATCCAGGTACCTAAAGAAATAGCCTCTTTTACAAAACCACGTAATAAACTAAATAAGGTTGAAATGATGATGACTGCGATAAACGCATAATCAATACCGGTCATAATGCTTGGCTTTTTCTCAGATTAGGTAATTAAAGTTTAGAAGCATATTTTAGCAGTGCAACCCAAAGTATCACAGTCTATTGAGTATTTAATCCTCAAGATCATGGATGAGTCACTACGATACTGTCTATTTTTTCTTTTGATTTAAGCTTTTTGGCTATTTTCTCAATTTTACTACGATCCAGATCAGGCCCTACCCGTACTTTAAAGCTGGTTTTACCCGATTTTCCTGTCTTTTCAACAAATGCTCGATAACCTTTAGCCCGTAGCTGATCTCTTAATACCAGTGCATTAGTCTGTTGGCTGAAACTACCCAGCTGGAGAGCCCAGGCATTAATGCTAGGTTTGGTGATTTTTTTTGCAGGTTTAGCCGGTGTACTTTTAGGCTTTGTCGCTGTCTCTGCTGACTGGATACTTACCGGAGATCCATTAGCAGGAATTTCTTTAAGCTCTTCCCACGATTTGATCTTAATAACAGGTTCTGGCGGGATATCTACATCTTTAGAAAAACGGGCATGATGACCTGCTCCATCCAGTAACAAAGGAATAAAGATAACCCCCAGGATAACCAGAATGATGGCACCTGTTAATCGTTGTTTAAGCGCTTTTTCCACGTTAGATTCCCAAATCCTGCTTGTCTGACTGCATCAAAGTCTGCATTGCTGCGGCAACGGTTAAGAACGAACCAAATACTATTATCCGGTCATCTTCGCTGGCTTCAGCCCTTGCTCTGCACAAGGCAGCTTCAACATCATTATTGAGGCATAGTTTATCACTACTGACACAATCTTGGATGCGAAGTTTCATTTGCTCAGCCGACATAGCTCTGCTGCCTTCTAAGCCGGCCAGATAATAAGTATCGATTTGAGCATCAAGCTGCTCAAGTGCTTCACAAATAGCCTTGTCTTCCAGCATGGCTAACACGGCAAGCGTACGGCCCGCACAAGCATGTTGTTTCAGATTATCGGATAATGATTTGGTTGCGTGTGCATTATGGGCAACATCAATAAAGATATCAGGCTGTTCAGCGATACATTGAAAACGCGCTGATAACTGTATATCAGTCATCGCCTCTTTAATGCCCTGATCACTCATCGGCAGATCTTTTGAGAGCAGTTCCGATATTTGGATGGCAGCTGAAGCATTGTCTATTTGATAGCGACCATTTAATGAGGGTATCGGTAAGCCTGTGATGGTTTTATTTGCAGAACGGTAATGCCAATGACTGGACTCAATATCCGGACTGAAGTCTTTATTAATAAAGAAGCAGTCTGACTGACATTGACTGATTTTTTTAATCACTGCGTCAGCTGGTGACGGGTCACTACAAACGACAAGAGAACCTGCTTTAATGATTCCAGCTTTTTCTCCTGCTATTTCTTCACGACTGTTTCCTAGCCAGCTTTGATGATCGATAGCCACTGGTGTTATCAATGCAACCGTCGCATCAATAATATTGACCGCATCCAGTCTGCCACCAAGACCTACTTCAAGAATAACAACATCAAGTTCAGCGTCATTCAATATGGATAGCGCAGCGAGCGTTCCAAACTCAAAATAAGTCAGCGACGTTTCTTTACCACCCTGTTGCCTTGCCTTATCAACTTTATCAAAAGCCTGACATAACAAATCATCGTTCACTGGCATGCGATTAATTTTAACGCGTTCGTTATAGCGTAATAAGTGAGGAGAGGTATAGCTGCCGACCCGATAGCCTGCATGTTGATAGAGTGATTCAAGCATGGCTACTGATGAGCCTTTGCCATTTGTACCAGCGACAGTTATCACTGGCATAGACCAGTTTGAAGACAGCCCCATGACTGAGGCCACTTGCCGGATTCGGTCAAGACCCAGCTCAATTTCTGTTGTATGTAAACTTTCCTGCCAGCTTAGCCAGCTTTGCAGGTCATTAAATCTCACGCTTAATGTATCGCTGAATTAAGCCGCTGGTTTGTTTGTCATCATGGTAAGCAGGCTGGATATTTTTTCAGGCAGATCACGACGATCCAGAATCATGTCAATCGCACCATGCTCAAGCAAAAACTCACTGCGTTGAAAGCCTTCCGGTAATACTTCACGCACTGTTTGCTCAATGACACGTGGGCCAGCAAAACCAATTAACGCTTTTGGCTCAGCAACATTCACATCACCTAACATCGCAAAACTTGCTGAAACGCCACCCATGGTTGGATCAGTTAACACTGACACAAACGGAACGCCACGTTTAGATAACTTCTTGAGTACTGCACTGGTTTTTGCCATTTGCATCAGCGACATTAATGCCTCCTGCATACGTGCGCCACCAGATGCTGAAAAACAAATCAGCGGTATATTATTTTCCAGAGCAACATTGGCCGCCTGAACGAATTTCTCACCAACAACTGATCCCATCGAACCACCCATGAATTTAAATTCAAAAGCGGCAACAACAACCGGTAAAGATTTGACCGTACCACGGACAACAACCAGCGCATCTTTTTCTGAGGTATTTTTTTGAGCCTGAATAATGCGGTCTTTGTATTTTTTACTGTCACGGAATTTCAATATATCAACGGGTTCAATATTGGCTGCAATTTCTTCCTGATTGCCTTCATCAAGAAAGGCTTCAATTCGGCCACGTGCACCTAAGCGCATATGATGGTCACACTTTGGACAAACCATCATGTTTCGTTCCAGCTCTGCGCGATATAAAACCGCACTACAAGCATCACACTTAGTCCATAATCCTTCTGGAACAGTTCCTTTGGTTGTACCGTCTGTGCGGATACGTGATGGCATTAATTTTTCAAACCAGCTCATTTTTATTACCGTAACTAATGTGTCTATTTGCCGCCAAGTTTACCACAGTCGATCTACTCGGCATTATTTATCATCATAAAATCGTGACTATTGGTCCATCGCTGCTCGCATCGATGACGTTAACTCTGTCACGGAAGCAATCATTTTTTCAGGCTCATGACCAAATTCAGCCATACGTTTAACAATAGCACTACCGACCACAACCGCATC
>Ga0316205_10005297_pt1 | contig 10780 bp, 8 predicted proteins | sample 3monthpyrite_MG_FD_204941 | JGI IMG/M metagenome (GOLD analysis project Ga0316205, IMG submission 204941) | Microbial mat bacterial communities from mineral coupon in-situ incubated in ocean water Damariscotta River, Maine, United States -... | ecosystem: Environmental > Aquatic > Marine >...
GATGGATTTATTCTTGAAAACTCTGATAGTTTTGGCGCTTTATCAATCGGTTATAATTTACGAAGAAAATCATCTGCTAAATGTGTTAGTGACGCTACCCTTCTTGGTTTTTTTAAACCAGATTTTGAAGTGTTAATGGAGCGACATCCTGCAATTGCAGTGAAATTCCTTCAGACTTTAACAAATATTGCTTTACGTCAGCTTGAGACTGCTCAGAATAAAATTGAAGAATTAAGTGATGCATATACAGCAGTTAAAATTGAATTTGATGCCTATTATGAACCTCAAAAGGATGCATGAGCCAAACAGCTAATTTAAAAAAGGGAGCTGAAATAATTCTCGTAATAGAGGATGCTGCATTTAAAGGCAAAGGAGTAGCAAAGGTTGATGGTCTTGCTGTATTTGTTCCGGGAACCATGCCCGGCGATGTGGTTAATGCACGGATTGTTAAACGTCGCAAAAGCTATCGTGAAGCTAAAGTACTTGAGTTACTAACACCAAGCCCCGATAGAATTACACCAAAATGCCAACATGCTGATGTTTGCGGTGGGTGTAGTTGGCAACATGTGCCCTACTCAAAACAAGTAGAATTTAAAACAAAGCAAGTTACTGATCATGTTCGTCGCATTGGTGGTCTTGATTCTCCGGTTCTGCCCGCAATTGGTTCAGAGAATCAATTTTATTATCGAAATAAGATGGAATACAGTGTTAGCAGTAAGCGATGGCTTACAGAGCAAGAAATTAGAAGTGATGATTTTGTAGATGACACCTCTTTTGCTGCCGGACTACATGCACCGGGTCGGTTTGATAAAATCTTGAATCTAAATGAATGTCATCTACAGCGAGAAGAATCGTTTCAGATACTTCAATTCGTTAAGAATTATTGTCTTGAACATGATATTGAACCTTTTAACATTTTTGAAAAAGAAGGATTTCTACGCCATGTAATGATTCGTACAGCCTACCATACCGAAGATTTTATGGTAAATTTGGTCACTTTTAAGGATGAACCGGAAACTATTAAAAATCTATCCGATTCATTAATCCTACATTTTCCAATCATTACAACGGTTGTGAATAATGTAAATGATCAACACAACCCAACGGCTATCGGCAGATATGAAAAGGTGATATTTGGCCCCGGGTATATTCGTGATCGAATTGGAGATTTTGAATTTAAAATCCATCCGAACGCTTTTTTTCAAACTAATACTGCTCAAGCCGAACGTTTATATGAAATTGCTTTAGATTTTGCCGAATTAAACAATGGTGATATTGTTTACGACCTCTATTGCGGGGTTGGTACACTTAGTCTATTTATGAGTAAAAAGGCAAGTAAAGTACTAGGAATTGAACTTATCGATATAGCTGTTGAAAATGCAAAATTCAACGCATTAGAAAATGGTGTTAATAATGTCTCTTTTATAAAAGGGGATATGAAAGACGTGTTTACAAGTTCGATGATTGATGAATTTGGTGCTCCGGATGTTCTTATAACAGATCCACCACGGGCCGGTATGCATCCTGATGTTGTAGAAAGATTGTGCACGCTAAAAGTTCCTAAAATTGTATACGTAAGCTGTGATAGCAGCACTATGGCACGGGATTTGTCTATTCTATCAAGTACCTATGAAATTGTAAAAGTTCAACCCGTTGATATGTTCCCACAAACATATCACATAGAATCGGTTGCGCAGTTACGATTGAAAAAGTAACAATCAAATTTATTATTGATATGGACAATATACTTTTACGTGTAATAAACACGGTGCTTGAAAATCGTTCGAAATCGACAATATCTGAGCTAAAAGACACTTATAATTTTAGGAATGATCTTGACTTCGATTCTCTTGATCTTGCTGAACTTACAGTGCGTTTGGAAGTTGAGTTCGATGTTGATGTTTTTGAAAATGGTTTGGTAAATACTGTTGAAGAAATTAAAGAACGGCTAATGCAAAAAGCATGAGTTCTTTTTATTCAGATATTGTTGACCATCAATCTATTTCTTGGGATAAGCTTATTGCCGACTTGATTGAACTTAAGAGTTATAACCCCTTTTGCTTCAAGAAAAGTTATTATGAAATTTTCATCCGGTTAATTTTTTCCATGTTAAACGGAAAAAAAATCACTCTTCTCGATTCCGACTTATCTGAACAAGAAATTTTTGAACTAACGGGTCATCATGATTTATCTGTTTTTGAAAAAGATATTGAGTTGAAAAAAATACCCTCAACCAAAACGGCGTTAATTAATGCTCTCCTTGAAACGAAAGAGTCTTGGCAAATTACACTTTATACATCCGGAACCACCGGTAAACCCAAATCTGTAAGTCATTCTTTCAAAAGTATCACACGAAGTTTAAAACTATACCCCGACAATCAACTTCAAGTTTGGGGTTTTTCCTATTTACCTACGCACATGGCGGGCATTCAGGTTTTCTTACAAGCCGTACTAAATGGCAACTCTATAGTTCGTTTAATAGGCTTAAGCAAAACTGAAATGCTAGATGCAATTCTTGAGCATCAAATTACCCATATTTCTGCCACACCAACTTTTTATCGCCTACTACTCCCCATCAACACAGAATTTTTAACAATTATAAAATTGACCTCCGGTGGAGAAAAATTTGATACTTCATTAAAAGCTCATCTTTCGAAAGTATTTCCAAATGCAAGTTTTACCAATGTGTACGCATCTACTGAAGTTGGTGCACTTTTTGGCTCAAATGGAGAGTTTTTTGAAGTGAAAGATTCCCTTAAAGAATACATTAAAATACAGGGAAACGAGTTGTTCATCCATCAATCGCTTCTGGGAATATCAATGCAGAATTACGCAATCTGGTATAATACCGGCGACCTTGTCGAAATTCATTCAAACGAGCCTCTAAGTTTTAAGTTTAAATCCAGAAAGTCTGATTTGATTAATGTCGGTGGCTTTAAAATAAATGTGTTAGAAGTTGAAGATGCATTACTTCGAATTCCTGAAATCCGACAGGCGCGTGTTTTTGCAGAATCAAATTCCGTATTGGGGAATATCCTTTGCTGTGAACTTGACACAATAAGTGAACTGACTGAATCGGAAATTAGAAAGATATTAAGCTCCGATCTTCAAGAAGTAAAAATACCAAGAGTGATAAAATTTGTAGACCAAATTACCACTACACCAACGGGCAAAATCAAGAGAAAAGTAGCATGAATATCTTAGTTACAGGTGTATCAAAAGGACTTGGGTTAGAGATAGCAAAAAAATTGTTAGAGGAAAATATCTGTGTATTTGGGATTAGCAGATCACAGACAGAAAGCATTGTTGAGCTTGAAACTGAATTTCCGAATTTATTCAAATGGAAGTCATTTGATCTTGAAAATATTGATGATATCCGAGATTCACTTTTTAAAACGTGGATTGGTTTAAAAACCCCCATTCAAGGTTTAGTGAACAATGCTGCTTTAGCTTATGATGATATCGCAACAAATGCCGATTTAACGTCGATTGAACAAATGTTTAAAGTGAATGTGTATGCGCCAATAATGTTATCAAAATATGCGATCAGGCAGATGTTATTGCATAATGTTCAGGGAAGTTTGGTACACATTTCTTCAATTAGTGTTCATACGGGTTATAAAGGATTATCGATGTATGCTTCTTCAAAAGGAGCTCTTGAAGCTTACTCAAAAAACATTGCAAGAGAATGGGGTGAGAAAGGAATTAGATCGAATTGTCTGGTAGCCGGTTTTATGGAAACAGAAATGAGTGGTTCTTTAACAGAAAATCAAAAAACAAAAATTTACCGCCGAACTTCGCTGAAAAAACCCGTCTCAATTCAATCTGTTTCTGAAACTGTTTCATTTTTACTGTCGAATAAATCCGAGTCCATTTCCGGACAAAAAATTTTTGTAGACAATGGCACTATCTGATAAAAATGAGCTTAGTTTTGTAGCTGAAGATGGTTTTGTTTCATTTATTAAAACTCCATGGGATAGTAAAGTCTTAAAAACGAATTCTATTTCAATTCTCCAGATTAAGTCCCCTTCCGGAAACTACCAATCACTTCTTTTAAACTTTCGATCATTTTGTATTGAACAGAATATTGGTTTTGTATCTGTCCGTATTCCCTCAATCAATAATCAAGTGAAATCTGCTCTGCAAAACACTGGATTTCGAATTGTTGAACACACTCTTGATGTTACAAAAAAAGGCCTCGATCTTAAGAAACTAGAAGATTTACAAAATAGAATTCGCATAGTTACATCTGATAAAGTTGAAGACTATTTGGAGGATATCCGAAATATTGCAGCAAATTCATTCCACTACGGTAGATTTTTTGAAGATCCATTTATTACGAAAGATGCTGCAGCACTCAGAAACAAGAATTGGATAAACGACCTCATCCATCAAAAGGCTGAATTTAACATACTTACTAAAAAGAACACTGCCATTGGTTTTCTTTCCTGGCAGAGAAGTTTGGATAATGATATTAGACTTCTTTTTGGCGGTGTTTTAGAATCTTATCAACACCTGTCTTACCCTTTTTGGGCTGATGTTCTCTTAAAATTAAATCCCATTCGTTCTTTAACCACAACAATAAGTTCAAGTAATACGGCGGTAATGAATTTATACAGTTATTTTGGATTTAATTTCGTCAATCCACAATTCGGATTACACTGGCATGCTATTTAGTTGACTCCATGCAAATTTTTGTAATTCTAAGCACGCATCTCATTTCGATAGAATTATTCTAGTATACTCTTAGGTTGTTTTTTAGATGAACAACCATTGTATCGTCAAATAAAGAATTGAAAATTAACAAATGCATTTAGAATGAAACTACTACGAAAATTAACGTTTCGTTTGTTGCTACTTCTTTCCTTCTTGATGGTATCTATTCAATCGCATGCCCAAAGTGATCCAACAGGATCTTCTCCGGCAACAACTACTTATGCGATTACGAATGCTACCATAGTGCCCTCACCGGGTATTAAAATTGAAGGTGGAACCATCATTATTTCTGATGGATTGATTACCGATGTAGGAATAAATGTAACCATCCCGGCTTATGCCGAAGTAATAGATGGAACCGACCATTATGTTTATGCCGGTTTTATTGATGGGATGTCGAATACTGGGGCAAAAAGACCAGAAGCTATGGAACGCCCAGATAATTTATTCACGCCTGATCCGCCAAATGATTACGCAGGAATTACTCCTGAAATTAGTGTTGTAGAACAGCTCGATTTGGATGAAAGCAGTATTGCGAATCTACGCAAAATTGGATTTACAATTTCGCATTCGGTACCTCATGGCAAAATGCTACCGGGAAAAGGCGCACTTATTCTGCTGCGTGATGGCGAGCATCCTGATGATGTAATCTTAAAACAAGAAGTATCATTGCTTTCTCAATTTGTAGGTGCACCGGGTGCTTATCCGGGAAATACGCTTGGAATTATGGCGAAGTGGAGAAACTTGTATAAAAATGCGGAGCTTTCTAAGCGCCACTCAGAAATGTATGCTTCTAATCCTGCCGGCATTGTGCGGCCTTCACAAGATCGAGTTCTTCAAGCTTTTTACCCCGTTGTAGATCGCTCGCAGCCAGTATTTTATAATGCAAAAGGCATGCTGGAAGCTCGCCGTGCACTTAGCTTGCAACGAGAAATGGGTTTTAATCTGGCATTCGGAAATCTTGAACAAGCATGGCCACTCATCAATGATCTTGATAAAAGTTCTGTTTCGGTTTTTATGTCTCTTAACCTTCCGGAAGAACCTGAAACAGCAGATAATGAGGATTTATCGGAAGAAGTTGCTCAATTACAGGCTCGAAGAGTTGAATTTTATAATCGGCACATGAATCAGTTTGATGCATTAAATAATGCGGGAATCAGTTTTGGATTTTCTACTATGGGAGTTTCTGCATCTAAAATTAAGAAGAACATCGTAGCTATGCAGGACTTTGGTTTTGATTCAGCCGAGGCACTTGCAACTCTAACTACAAATGCAGCAGCAATTTTAGGAATCAGTAATATTGCCGGTACATTGGAAGCTGGTAAACTCGGAAATGCTGTAGTTACTACCGGACCCTATTTCAATGATGAATCAAACGTTAAGATTGTATTCGTTGATGGTTATAAGTATGACTATGAAATTAAGGAAAGTTCGTCGACTGAAGTTTCTGATGAGATTGCCAATGATGTTTTAGGAACTTGGGATTACAATGCTATTTCTCCACAGGGCGAGATTTCAGGTACCATAATTTTCACCGATGAAACAGGTGAACTTACAGGAACCATCAATAGTGCTCAAGGAATGTATGCCGATGTTTTACTCTCCAATATCAGTTATAGAGAAGGAACGCTAACTTTTGATTACACGATAGATTTTGGTGGACAGAGTATGGAATTAATTGTTACCGGCGATATTATTGGCAGCGATTTAGAAGGAGAGATTTCGGTGCCGGCATTTAGCACTTCCTTTCCGGTGTCAGCAACAAAAAAAGACCCAAATTAAGAGGTAAGAAATGAAGAAATTTATATTGAACTTAATTATTGGATTTGGCTTTACAACAATGGTGATGGCTCAAGCGACGATGGGTGATGTACTTATTAAGAATGGTACTGTTCTTAGCATCACTAATGGAACACTTGAAAATACCGATGTATTAATTGAAGACGGTAAAATAAGTCAGATTGGTCAAAATCTGAGCGATCCCGGCAATGTTGAAATAGTTGACGCAACTGGAATGTTTGTGATGCCCGGTATCATTGATGCTCATTCGCATATTGCAGGAACCTCGATCAACGAAGGTACCAGCCAAGTAACCGCAGAAGTTAGCATGGAAGATGTGGTAAACCCGTTGGATGTTTCTATTTATAGAGCATTGGCCGGCGGTGTTACATCTATACACTTGATGCACGGTTCTGCGAACGTAATTGGTGGCCAAAATGAAACATTGAAGCTTCGTTATGGAACGATGAATCCGGATGATCTTCGGTTTGAAGGTGCACCACGCACAATAAAATTTGCTCTCGGTGAAAATCCAACTCGCGGTGGTCGTAGAAGAGGCATTCAACCACAAACCCGAATGGGTGTAGAGGCAATGATTCGAAATTCATTTAATGATGCGATCGAATATCGAAAAGCGTGGAATCAATACAATGCTAATCGCAGTAGCCGCAAAGTTGCCCCCGAATATGATTTACGAATGGAAACTATCGTTGACATTTTGGAGGGCAAAATTCTAGTTCATTCCCATTCTTACCGCGCGGATGAAATCTACATGTTAATGAGTGTGTTTTCTGATTTTGGAATCGAAAAACTAACATTTCAGCATGCAAATGAAGCTTATAAAGTAGCTCCGGAATTAGCAGCTTTCGGTGCATCAGCGTCTATTTTCTCGGATTGGTGGGCGTATAAATTAGAGGTGTACTACTCAACCGCATACAATGCAGCCATCTTGACAAATAATGGTGTTAACACTTCCATAAATTCTGATTCAGGCGAGTTGATTCGTCATCTCTTTCATGAAGCGGCAAAATCTCAAAAATATGGTGGATTATCAGACAACGAAGCACTTGCTCTCATTACGCTAAATCCTGCAATGCAATTGGGAATTGAAAACAGAGTTGGATCCATAGATGAAGGAAAAGATGGTGACATTGCAATTTTCGATAAACACCCCCTCTCGATTTATGCAATCCCACAGATGACTTTTGTTGATGGTGTTAAATACTTCGATATCAACAATGATATTGCAGATCAACGCATTATGGTTGATCCTGAATCTACTATTGAAGATGTAGTAATTTTCAATCGCGAAGATCACGAAATTTGTATGCTCGAAGAAAATCTCGTGGATTTATATGAACTTTTTAATGAGGAGAATTAATGAGACATCTTCAAATGATAACCTCAGTTTTAATTGCACTTCTGTTTGTAAATGAGGCTTATTCGCAAACACAAATTGCACGACAAGCTAGAGCTGATAAATTTGCGCTTACAAATGCTACCATCTATACAGTTACAAACGGTGTGATTGAAAACGGTACGATTGTAATAAATAACGGTGTTATTGAAGCAGTAGGATCAAATGTAACCATTCCGTCTGATGCACTTGTAATAGACTACGATGGACGGGAAATCTACCCCGGCATGATTGATTCCGGTACACAATTAGGTTTAGTGGAAATCGGCAGTATAGCTGAAGCACAAGACAATAGAGAATTTGGTGACATCAAACCTCAAATGGAAGCTTTAACAGCTGTAAATCCAAATTCTGTATCTATACCGGTTACAAGAGTAAGTGGTGTTACAACCGTAATTACAGCTCCTTCAGGTGGTGTTCTTCCCGGTATTGCAGCAACTATCAATCTATTTGGTTATACCACTGATCAAATGTTTGCCGGCTCTAAGGGATTGGTTATCAACTTCCCAAATAGCGGTAGAAGATGGCGCCAATCAAAAGAAGAAGCAGAGAAAGCTCGTGAACGTGCCCTCAAAACATTAAATGAAACGTGGGATAAAGCTGAAGTTTACGCGAAAGTACTTGCCTCAGAAGACTCGCGCTATTATCCGGAAATGGATGCAATTGCTCGTGTTATTAATGGTGAGTTAAAAGCTTATATAGAAGTTAATGCCGCAAAGGATATTCTTAGTGCCATTGATTGGGTTCAGGAAAAAGAACTTCGCGATGTTGTATTTACCGGTGTTTCTGAGGGATGGCGAGTTGCTGAAGAAATCGCTGAATCCGGAATTCCAGTTATTACCGGCCCAATTTTATCTGTTCCAACCAGACAAAGTGATTCTTATGATGCGGCTTATAAAAACCCGGGTATTATGCAGCAAGCTGGCATTAAAGTAGCCTTGCGTACCAATGACAGTGAGAACTCAAGAAATCTGCCCTACAATGCAGGTTTTGCAGCATCTTATGGAATGGGAAGAGAAGAAGCCTTAAAAGCCATTACAATAAATGCAGCGGAAATCATGGGCTTAGAAAATGAAATTGGATCAATTGAAGTTGGTAAGAAGGCTAACTTATTTATAGCTACAGGTGATCCATTCGAAACTAGTACGCAAATTCTGGATGTTTTTATTGATGGATATCAAATCCCAATGACGAGCAGACAAACTGAACTTTATGATGAGTTTTTGAATCGGGTTCCCGGTCTCAATTTAAATCCGGTTACTACTGATCAATAAAAAAATATTTTTACCTAATAAGGCGAGCTATTAAGTTCGCCTTTTTTTACCGGAGCGTTATGAAAATGAACATTAGGATTTTAAAAACTATAACAAATAATTTAAAATAGTTAATTATTCTTATATGCAATAACTAACGGCATTAAACTCTAGTTTCGTAAATGCTCTAACTCCCTTAGGGAATGGCTGATAAAAATCCTTTAAATAATAATTCTGCGTTCGATTTAAATATTATGAATCGCATATCTGATGGATTTGTAGCTCTGGATGCAGACTGGAATTATACTTTTGTAAATAAAAAAGCCGGCGAACTTTTTGGTCGAACACCCGAGTCTTTAATCGGTAAACATATTTGGACAGAATTTCCGGAAGGTATTAGCGAACCCTTTCATTTAATGTATTTGAAAGCAATGGAAACTCAAAAATATCAGGAGCTTCGCGAATACTACGCTCCATGGGATAGATGGTTTGAAAATCGCATCTACCCTTCTGTTGATGGACTTTCTATTTTTTTTACAGATATAACCGCAAAAGTACAATCAGAACGAATTACAGAAGATGAACTTGAAAAATTTCAATTATTTAAAAGTTTTTTTAATAACACGAAAGATTCCATTCAAGTATCACGAGAGGATGGTTATTTAGTATATGCAAATGCCGAAGCCATCGACCGGTTAGGCATACAACCTGATAAAATAAACGAAATACACGTTATTGATTTTGAGGATGATTTCAACAGCATCGAAGACTGGAAAAATCATCTTATTGAAATGAAAAAGGTTCGTAATAAGATATTTGAAAGTACAAACACCAATTTAAAAACAGGAAAAAAATTCCCTATAGAAGTTACCTTAACTTATGAAATTATTAATGGTACCGGCTATATAATTGCAATTTCAAGAGATATAACTTCAAGAAAAAATACAGAAAATAAACTCCTTTACAGTCAGGAATTCACTCAAAGGATTCTGGAATCAATGAATGATGGTTTTTCCATGTTGAATCTACAAGGAGAACATGTGTTGGTAAATGAGGCATTTTGTAAGATGCTTGGTTATACCGCAGAAGAATTAATTGGTACAGGTGTACCACACCTTTACTGGCCAGATGAACATTTGGATTCAATATCCCATGCTATAGAAGAAACAAAAAAAGGAGAGAATAAAGATTATCAACTTTTTTTTAAAAGAAAAAATGGCGAACAATTCCCTGTTATAGTAAGCCCATCGCAAATAAAGGATGAAGACGGAAATGTGACTAGGTTAATTGCAACAATTAAAGATATTAGTGATTTATATCAGGCACATGATTTAATATTTTTAAATAAACAAAGATTAAAGGCTGTATTAGATTCATCCAACTTAGGTATCTGGGATTATGATGTTGCCAAAAAGCAAACTACCAGAACTTTACAACACGATAGATGTTTTGGATTAAGTGAATATCATCATGATTGGAATTACGATTTTTTTCTAAGTTTTATTCATGATGAAGATAAAGCATTTGTAAAATCGGCGTATGATGAAATGCTTTTATCCGGTAAAGACTACTCGGTCGACTATAGAGTTAAACTGAAAGATGGAACCGAACGATG
>Ga0316205_10005298_pt1 | contig 10778 bp, 11 predicted proteins | sample 3monthpyrite_MG_FD_204941 | JGI IMG/M metagenome (GOLD analysis project Ga0316205, IMG submission 204941) | Microbial mat bacterial communities from mineral coupon in-situ incubated in ocean water Damariscotta River, Maine, United States -... | ecosystem: Environmental > Aquatic > Marine >...
TAGCAATGCAGCGCTATCTATTTTCTCAGGTGTTAGCAACAAGTGAACATGATTGGTCATTAAGACATACGCATGAATTAAACACCCAAGTTTAAGAGCTTGCGCGTTTAATGTGTCTAAATAGGATTAATAATCTTCACCCTAAAAACAACAGACGGATCGGTTATTTCCCCGCTGAATGATATGCCATGGAACACCCGCTACAGATAATCGTGCTCGTCGCGGCATTGTATGAATCCTTCCCTAAAACGATTTTGATTAGTGCATCTAGATAATAGTGGTCTGTCCCCAATTGCTCCTTGAAATCTAAATCGGCCATGTGTGAACATAGAATTAAGTTGACTTATAATCCAATTTTAATAAAAGACGTGCGAACTCTCTCACTTTCATTAAATTAATTTCCTTTTTTGTTCGTCGTTCCCAGACAATTTGTCTAGCTTGCTCAATTTTTTCGTTTCGACTTGAATAGTTGCTTAGTTCTGAAATTGTAGTATGTCTTTTTGCGAAATTACATGTTTTACATGATAAAGCGAGATTTTCTGGATCTCTGCTACCATCTGGAACAATATGATCTATCTGCCATGAGTCATAAGAATCCACCGACTGAAGTAAATTTTTACCGCAATATTCACAGCAAAATAATGCTCTTACTGCGACAATAATTTGATCTTCAGGGAAATTCAGGGTTTTTTGAATTTTTTTAATATCTGGAGGTAATTTGTTATTTTTCACTAAATATATCCTATCAAAAATTTTCATTTTAATGTTCGCATAGAGAATATTTACAACTTCATAATCATATATTGAATGTCAGCATAAAAGGACACTGTCCCCTTTAGTTCCTTTTATCACAATGCGAGGTAATGTGATATAAAGCACCAGCGAATTCTATGCGAAGAGGTCTAGCCATTAGGTTAGTATAATGCACTTGTAGTAACGTTAGAGTCTTTTAATCGTAATGGCAACATCTGATGGTGGCGTTAGCAGTGGCAGTGGGGGTACTGATGGCACTGATGGTACTAATGGCGCCGGTGGTAAAGGATACAAGACCATCTCTAATACCTGAGTGACCTCAACAAACTCGATATTAGTCACTTGATTATTAATAATTGTTTGAAATATATCTTGCACTGCTTCTGTATCTAACGACGCCTCAATTCTATTACGCATAGCTTCGGTTAATTCAGTAGATGCATAACCGTTATCCTGAGAGTCAATAAGCTTTTGTCTAAAATTGTCTTCAATGGTTAATATTTCATCACTGTTCATATCAATACGGTCACTCAATTTTTCGACCTGCTCTTGAAAAAAATTTCTTTGACTTATGACTTTTTCTTGAAAAATACTTTGATGCCGAATTAAACGTTGATCATTCTTAGTTCGCTCTAAGTTTAATTCTTGCTGCATTGCGTTTGTCGTAACATTGGTATTAGCTGAAATTATCTCAGTGTTTTCTACTATCGTTTCAATTCTAGATTGTACGACTGCAGTGCTATTTTGCTTGCTTGCAATAGCGCGCCTTTCATTTTCAGCAAAAATTAAAGCTTCCGCCTGGCTGTTTCGTTCGATTACCGCATCACTATGTAGTTGTTTTAATCTATCTCGCTCTTGAACAGCAGCAGCCAGTTCTTCTCTAATGTGCTTAGCTTCCAATTCTGATTCTTTCGAACCCATATAGCTATCTACAGCAAAAACCAGTGAGATAAGAGTAACACTCCCCCAAAATATTCCTTTAATATTCATATTCCCTAGTTCCTAGTTCCTATTTTCCATTTCGTCTCAAACCGTTATTCCTCATATCTCCCATACATAGCATTAACTATATCAATATGCTAGCAAGGTTATAGAAAATATAAAGTGCAAATTCTAGAAATCCAGAAGAATTTAAATTAATTGGATTGGCAACAACACCCTCCACCATCGCTTCGATATATAGTGCTTAAAAACTCAAACAGATGAGTGATAAGTTATTATTATGAGGAGTTATCCATAAATTCATAGGGTTCATTTCCTGTAGGCCGAGTATTTTATTTCCAGCGCATGTGAAAACGACAATATATTCACACTTGTGTTAACTGTTCCTTGTTTATTTCAAATTGAGTCGTAGATTTCCCTATATCGTTTTGGTTCTCTGGGTGATGCTTAGATCGGCAGCTCCAAATGTTCGAATTTTTTCATTATAATGACCGGTAAACACAGAACATAACTACAATGGAAAACTATCGACAATTTGCCAGAACTATAAAAAAACTGATCTAACATTCAATATACCAATGTCTTCAAAGACTGAATTCTTACCCAATTAGGAAGTAAGGTTTTGGTTTAACATTTATAACTAAATCAATAATGTATTTTGAATTTTTTATGGTGGCTCATCGTGCGATCTTCCCGTGAAACGGAGAGTAATCAAACACCTGACTATTATCATCAACAATTGTGGTAAAAACGACAGTTTTACGTTTTATCTTTCGTTACATAAAAACCCATGGGAACGTCAGCTTTGGATGCTGTTAATAGAAAAGCCCTATTTTTTTGAATGTCCGCAATTGGCAAAACTGTTGCCATTCATTGCACAAGCGTAAAAAACAACTAGATTAATTTACTTCCAGCACAAACCAGACCTTCAAAAATGCTTATATAAACCCTACCAAATAATGAAAGCAGACATCAACGATTGGAAGATGTAAGGCTTGATCCAGGCTCTTGCTACTTCATGAAAATAGGTTGGCTATCCCGTTAAATGTATTAAATGTGTGTTACTTCTCTGTCAAATAGACTTTACATATTTTGGCCATGCTCCCAGAAAATTCAGAGCAGCTCTTCCCGTCCTTGGATTTACTCAGACAATGGCCCATACATTCGTTAATGGATTTTGTTTCTAGACCCCTTTCTTTGTAGACACCCCCACCAACAGAAGAGAATGCACAGCTTACGAGAAAACTTGACGCACAAAATAAAAATAGTAATTTTTTACATGTCTTCATCTTTCATTTCCTTTTTATTTGATTTAACCCACTTATTACAGTTCAGTGGGGCTGCCTCTTGAAACTTTACACATTGCCCCGACTGCGTTTCAATTTGTGTACAAAGACTTTCGCATTTTCTATAACTCCATCTTCCATCCAAAATATCTAGATGGCTCCAATGGTATCCTGCGCAACCAGAAATTAACGATAATGTAATAAGTAAAATTTGAAGTTTTATAATCGTTCTCACTTGCGCCTCATTTTAGCTATAACGTTAAAAGTTTAATCACTCGGCTACCCACCAACGGAAAAAAAGTCTGGCGTCAGCTTGGACGACTGGATATAGCATTTACCAGGTTAGATATATTAACAATCCTGAATTTATGAACTTTTAAATATTTTCAACAATATTGAAAGGAAAAACTGACTCGCAGGATTAATATCACCTACGACAAAGATAGGATCACAACTTCTAATTCCCTCCCCAGGGACTTTATATTTACTATAAAGTTAGAATAAAAAACATATAATTTTTTTGCCATCCAGTAAATCACAATTATTAATAAATAGAAATAGGATTAGACGCTTAATAACGACATAATTTCCATTTAATTAAATTCACTGAACAGTGCTTAATCTTTCAACAGAGTATAACAAAAAATATCACCCATATAATCATTTAACAGGACATATATTGCGACGTCACAGATGTCGACTCAATCTGTCGTAATGCATGTAACATATTTCCACGTGATTACTTCTTATTCAACATCACTTAATTATCACAACCAAATGTACATACATGAAAAATATTCATTGTAAAAACGATACTAATTGTGCCATGTTTGATAATAAACACTTCATTTACTTGATTTTTTGCACCTTACAAGTTTGGCGCAGCGTGATACCGGATACGGGGTGTCCATTTCAGCAGCCATATTGATTAATTAAAAAACATACTACTTCATGAAAATAGCATGGATGTCACGTTAAACGTTTTCAAATAAAAAATTAAGACACTAACAAATTGATGGTAAAATATGAACCTGTGTGACCACAACTAAAAATACTGTACTAAAAACTGTCGCCAAATGTTTTTCAATCTAACGACAGTTTTAGTTTCTTACAACTAATTCACATCCTTATCAATTTAAAACCGCCCGAAAACCAAGCTGGTGTTAAATGACAATCCAGAGAGATCAGAGTCTGACAAGTTCACCTGATTCGTTTCTTGCACTAAACGATAAGAAAGACCAAACGAAAGGTCTGCATATTGTGTGATAGAGAAGCTCACATTAGCTGAAGGTTCAACTACAGCAAAAGTATCGGTGTTTTCTGCATCGCCAGTATCTCTACCATCATCTAATCCACCAGCACCCAATAACATTTCAACATTGTAGTGGACGATCTTGCTGGGTTTGAAAATATATCCCGCGATGACCCCACCATAACCCATGTGAAGATCAGTATTTTTTATCTCACTGTTAGTACCGTAACCTGCAAGGCCAACATAGACATTATGGTTGAACAACCACGCTCCTTTTAAGCCAATCAACGTTTCTGTATTGCCGTTTAGTTCAGTGTTTTTTGTTGCCAATCCGCCAAATGCACCGTGGCTGTCTTCTTTATCTTTAATTAAACTGTCGCGTTCGAAAGCATTGATATTGGCGGATGCCGTTAATACGGTGATTAGTGTTATTATGGCTTTGTTTGTTTTAGTAAAAATTACTTTCATTTCGATCTCCTGATTGTGTTGTTAATAATGTTTTTGACTTCTGGTATTTCAAACACACAGGTCATCATAGTTTGTTACTTTATTTTTAATAAAATTTAAAGACCAATACAATAAACAAGATATAATTTTTTTAATAAAAGTAACACTTTGTTGCTTGCCCTGTATTTTAATCATTTACAGCATTATTCACACTGCAAAAGCGAATGCGTTCATCAGCAAAATTCCAAGATATTCCAGATAGAAGTGAACCTCGTTGACTTAAATTTTCAATAGGTCCAACTTAATTTCTAAATTATTTTCTTGTATGCATGTTTTCCTTTAATCATTGTATCTCGATTAAACCAAACAACTATCAATGCTATCGGAAGTAATATATAAGTATCGTATGGCTGTGCATCGGGAAGTATAGGATTCATAAGTTGAAAATGCATCAAAGCAGCTAGGAAAACAGATCCTTGAGATTTATTATAAAGAGCCGCCATTATTAAACTAATTGCTATTGTGCCGCCCATAAATGCTGAAAATGACCAGGCACTTTGTTGAGTACCGCTCATAAGAAAAGCAGGTAGATGCCAAAAACCCCAGATAACACCAATAATCAAAGCAGCCCAAATAGGAGCCATTTTGCGCTGAAGAAGTGGCTGAACAAATCCACGCCAACCAAATTCTTCTAAAGGACCCTTTATAATGCTAAGCAAGAGAGCAGTAAACAAAGCGGCAGCTGAAGAAAATGGAAATGGTTCTGTATATAGAGTCCCTTTATACGCCGCCCCTAAATAAAATACCGCAGGGATTACAATCAGTATAAAGATATACCAGTTAATTGAGCAGCGAAAAAGAAGAAAACGGGACAGAAATAACTTCAATCCGGTCACGCCATTTTTAGACAATATAACTATAAATGCCGCTATAGCAGGTGCATATACAGCAAGGTAAAAGAGAGGATGAGTTCCTGATAATTCACCAAACATCGCGCTCATTTGTTCTGGAAGAAAGATATACAATCCCATAATCCCCCAAGCTATTCCAAATGTTATTATCAGGTAAGGAACCATCGAGATCATTTTTATTTGGTCGTTATATTCTTTTGTAGAATTGGTATCCATAGTTCATTCCTTTTTTGTTTGCTATTCTTGGTTTATGTGTTGCTTTTTTTAAATGAAATAACTTTTTCTATAAGACGTTTTTCCATGTCTTGTACCAGTTGAGTGGATCCATCGACAATTCCGATATCTGTGTTGATTTGAAATGCGACAGCAATACCATGATCCGGATAATAACGTAGGCTTGAACTGTAACCAGGAATCCATCCGCCATGACCATATGTAGGCCCGAATGGACCTTTTGAGTAAATTGCTGTTGCAATTCCATAACTGACTTGATTGTTATCTTCACTAATGCGAACTGGTTTTAAAAGTTTGGATAGGTAATCGCCTTTCATAGCTTTACCTTCGTAAAGAGCCTTTCCCCATTTTGCAAGATCTCCGGAGTTGCTAATGAATCCACCGCCTGACTGTTCCACTTGAGGATTCCAGACCATTTTTCCAGATGAGGATGTAGTTTTAGGTGGAAGACCAAAAGAGTTGTCCCCAGCCATATACCCAGCAGCGAGATCAAGTAGTTGTATTTGATTGGATGGACTGGTCAAAGCAAGGTTCAACGGTTTTAAAAAACGACTTTTTACTTCATCATACCAACTATTACCTGTAATATTTTCAATCAATAGGCCAAGGAGAATATACCCTGAATCGGTGTATGACCAGGCGGTACCCGAAGCAAAGAGAGGCTTTTTATTTAGAATGTATGAGATCAATTCATCTAGAGAAAAAGGTTTATCCGTCTCTTGCCATCTTTTACTAAAATCTTTGACAAATTGTTCGTTTTCCACATGATTTGGAATTCCAGATGTATGGTTAAGGAGATGTCTAATTGTAATGGACTTATGATTGGGAATATATTTGTACCAGGTCTTTTCACCAAGCCATTTTGAAACAGGGTCATCGAGATTTATCAATGAATCCTGTGCCATAGCAAGAAGAGTAGCTCCAACAAATGTTTTACCTATGCTGGCCGCTAACATACGTGAATTAGGTGTCATTTCAATTTTATTTTCAAGATCACTTTCACCAATAGCAAATATTTCAGCAGTACCATCGGGTAACACATAAGCAGCTGTAGCGCCCGGGAAATTATATTGTGAATGGAACAAGCTTAGCTCTTTTTGGAAATTGTCTTTTAAAGTTGGAGTATTTGAATGTGCCGACAAAATATATAAACTATCCAATACGATAAGGAATGCCCCCATTACTAGCAGCCTTATTAAGTTACTATTTTTCTCCAATTTTCTCATAGTGGCTCCCCAAGCAATAGTTATAAATTGGTTTCAAAACCGAGCTTGATATACCAGTTTGGTTTAAGGTCATTTGAAACTACTTCTACATTTTCCGAATAAAATTCAAACCTATGCAGACCGACAATGCCTGACTCGATATTTAATAGAGACTTTTTTGATAAACTTATTTTTGCTGTAGGTCCCATTGTAATCATCGTATAGCGAAGATTTGGTTTAGGATATTCATCTTCATAATTACCAGGGCTAAAACGGAAATTTTCTCCATCAATCGTAACCAAAAATCCTAATTTTACCCGTTGACTATGGTCGTACCAGATATCCAAATTGCTAGGTAAAATTGTGTTGATTGACCATTTAGCCCCATTGTTCCAATCAATGGACAACAATGGCAATGCTTCCGCTTTTCCAAATTGAGTTGAATAGGCAATCCCTAATCCCATTGTCAAATTTTCATTAATTTGACGGTTAAATATAGCAGCTGATTGAAAGGAGAAATCTTCGCCTGTGATGTCAGTATCAAAATCTGAAGCTAACGATGATTTCCCTATAAAAAGCATCGACCATTTTTCTGAGAGGGTATGTAATGCCGTCAGAGAATAACCAAGGGCATGTAGTCGATCAATCAGGCTTGTAGTTTTGCGATAATCAAACCCAATTCCCTGGTATGATATCTCGTGAAAAACTATTGTTTTTCCCTGAAAATATATTTTTGGATATTTGAATGATGTTCTGACTCTGGACAATCTAACTTCGGCATCATCAACAAGAGAACCATCTTCCATTTCAATAGATCCATCTACTTCTTGAAAAGGAAGGATGTCATACCCAACAGTCCATGACGGTTCCAATTGCGCCACTGAGTTTTCTGTTATAAAGATAGCACCTAAAAATAAGAGTGATTTGGTTGAATTTTTCATTGTATTCATCTCCATTTATTATTTAATTGCTTTTTATGAAGGTAGTTCCAATAATATGGTGAGTATTGGAGTTTCTATCTATATTCGTTCCTATTCCTAATTGATTCCTAATTGATTCCTAATTGAATTATTAGAACTACTGGTAGAAGATTTTAACTGTAGCTCTATAGATTTGAAGAAGTCATCTTCAATTTGATTCCTTGTGACGCCTAGAAAAGAATTCATCATTTTTTCGCGATTTTGGATTATTTCAATCACACCATTCGATTGACACCAGAGTAAAAGAGACATTCTAACTGGGTCAAGATCTGAGCGAATAGATCCATCAGAGATTCCGTCAGCAATAGCATTTGAGAGAATCTTGTTTATTCTTTGAGTCGCATGCATATATTCCTTCATCAGAGGATTATCCATGAGCTGTTCTAATGTTTCGGTAACAATTCTCCCGATTTGTAATTTTGCCTTAAAGAGGACTGCATGTTCGTTAGAATATTCAAAGTAAAATTGACAGATTTTCAGCGTACTATCGAGACCATTAGTGCCTGACTCATAAGCATTAAGAAAACCTGCTTCTTCGATTTTGGTTCCTCTAAGATCTAAACCTGCAAGAAGAATCTGCTTGCTATCGAAATAGTTGTAGATCGTAGATTTTCCAATTTCAGCAGTTGAAGCGATATCTTCCATTTTGGCTCCTTCAATTCCTTTTTCAGCTATTACAACTGTTGCAGCATCAAGGATCATGTTGATTCTTCGATCTCGTTCTCGTTTTTGTCTTTCAGCAATTCCCACTTTATTTCCTTTAATGATATGAATTATAGTCTATATACGACCATGAGTCTATATACGAATAATGGTTTTTGATGATTGAGTATTTTTGGTTTTTGCCCCCCCCCATTTAGTCAAAAAATTCCACATAACTCTTGTTGACCCTCTACTGACGTGGCCTGTAGAGCTGGACGCCCTTTAATCAGACCACATTTTTTACCTTTTCAGACTAAAATATCAGCAATTATGTCACAATTTCCAGATGCTCAATCTGCGATTCAATACCCCACTCACTATTGCATTCAGTCAAATTGTAAAAACCGTTCAAAATGACATTCTCCCATGACGCAAGGGAAATGGTTTTGAGTAACGTGACTTGTTCCGGTTTTTCAGTTGCCAAACAATGCGATTTAAAAAGTTACATGATCTTCGTCTTATAATAAACAATGCAGTTTGCCAGTAAATTTACACATCCATTCCACATCCGCATTTCTTCAAGTGTTGTTCTACGAAACTGATTACCACCTAGTGCTGCCAACGCGCGTATTAGTCCTTGGAATGATTCACCTCGACACAATGGGGATGTCCCCAGTACTCTCTTTTAAAGTACTTTTTTATTAGTAGGCAAAAAAAGTTACCAGCCACTCTCTTAAATGGCGGCTCGTCAATCAAACCTGAGCTTATAACATTTCGGGCTAACCATCGCTTATGGTTAACAAGTTCTTGATCAATATTTTCCATTTACGTCTGCTTTTGACAAATACGAAAATATAAATGCTGGCAATTTGATTTCAGTATTTTACGTAACTAAAAATTACACTCACTATTCGAATGGCGGCAATTCGTGCAAACCTGAAGCTATCTATTTTCAGGTCAATTACAAAACATTTAGGGTCAGACTGAACCTAAACCTCCCCTATTTAAAGAAAAAAAGGGGTTGTGGTTAAACTACATTATGACTACTTCCAATAGTCATCATACGTGCTATATTAATGACATTTATGCATGACCACTGGAGGACATATGAAAACTGCAATATCTAAATCAGAGTTTAAATCGAGAGCGTTGGAAATCTTTCGCGATGTAGAATCATCTGCTGAATCGGTCATTGTCACGGATCACGGCTACCCTACTATCGAGGTTAGTTCTTTTCGTATAATTGAACGCTCACCACTTGAGATACTTAAAGGCTCTGTTATTGAATACTCGAACCCGACTGACCCCGTTGGTGAAGATGATTGGGAAGTTCTTTCATGATCGTACTTGCTACGCATATACTGATCTGGTGGGTTAATAATGACGGTCAATTATCTCCAGCAGCTAAAAAGGCAATAACAAACGAATGGCATTGGCTGTCGTGATGATATCACTTGAATGAGTTTGACCGACTACATAGATGCTTCCGGTTGGATCTACAAAAAGATCACGCGGAAGATCATATCGATCACCACCAAAATAAGTTGAATATATTAGAGTTGAACCATCGGCACTGAGTTTTGAAATAAAGGTGTCGGATGTATTGTCCGAAGAACCATCGATTGTACCAATGTCTGAGCGGGCCGTTTGAATAGGGTTAGCCATGGGGAAATCACTTGAATAAGTTCGACCACTTAAATAAATATTACGCTCACTATCGATTCCAATGGCATGCGCATCATCAACTCTTGAGCCACCGAAATATGTGGCAAAAAGTATTACGCCATCTGATGATATTTTTGCAACAAACGCATCTCTCACTGATGGGCTACCGCTCGCAGTTTGATAAGCGTCAGTTGTAACAGGGAAATTTGTTGCGACAGTATTTTTAGGGGACAGACCACTATTTATCGACAATTTTCTGCGGACTTCCCGCTTTACTTCTCCGTCGATAGGTTTTATTGACATACTGTACGTATCGCTGCCCAAGATTTTTCATTAGCAATGCAGCGCTATCTATTTTCTCAGGTGTTAGCAACAAGTGAACATGATTGGTCATTAAGACATACGCATGAATTAAACACCCAAGTTTAAGAGCTTGCGCGTTTAATGTGTCTAAATAGGAT
>Ga0316205_10005299_pt1 | contig 10775 bp, 9 predicted proteins | sample 3monthpyrite_MG_FD_204941 | JGI IMG/M metagenome (GOLD analysis project Ga0316205, IMG submission 204941) | Microbial mat bacterial communities from mineral coupon in-situ incubated in ocean water Damariscotta River, Maine, United States -... | ecosystem: Environmental > Aquatic > Marine >...
CCGTGCAGGGTGCGCACATCTGCATCGGTGAGCGGCAGACGGCTAAACATGTTATTCAGGTTTTCCAGCATAGAGATACGCTTGGCCTCGGGAAAGAAAAACCCGACATCATCAAGCCGTTGCTCCAGATGGGTCAAAAATGCGCGCACTTCTCCTGCCTCTGCAAAGCGCGATTTGCTCATATCAAGATGCGCATCGGGCACCTGCCCCGCAAGCCGCCGCCATTCATACGAGATCAGCAACACAGATTGGGCGAGGTTCAGCGAAGCAAAGGCAGGATTAACCGGCACCGAAATAAACGCATTCGCCTGCACGATATCTTCGTTTGCCAGCCCTGCCCGCTCGGGCCCAAAAAGAATTCCTACTTTCTGCCCATCCGCAATCAATGCGCGCGCATGTGCCATCGCCCGCTCCGGGGTCATCACCACTTTGGTAAGATCGCGATTTCTGGCTGTGGTCGCGAATGTAAAATTGAGGTCTGCGATGGCATCAGCGGTGGAATCAGCGAGGGTAATCTGGTCCAATACACGCCCTGCTCCCGAGGCCATTGCAATGGCCTTGGGGTTGGGCCAGCCGTCACGCGGGGCGACAAGGCGCATCCGGTCAAGCCCGAAATTCCACATCGCCCGCGCCGCGGCGCCAATGTTTTCGCCCATCTGCGGCTTTACCAGAATAAGCGCGGGCGTTGGCCCCTGCCACTCTTCCAGCTTTGCGTGATCTGTTCCGGACATTGCGTTTCCTAATTGCCTGCGCGCGTGATACGATGAAGCAGCCAAGGATGCAAACGGAGAAAACAATGGCTTTTGATGAAGGGCACGCGGAAATTCTGCGCGAGTTGTTACGTGACCACAACGGAATCTCCGAGCGCAAAATGTTTGGCGGGCTCTGTTTTATGCAAAATGGCAACATGCTGTGCGGGGTTCATAAAGACGGCGGGATGTTTCGTGTTGGCAAGGCCAATGAAACCGCTGCGCTTGATGTGCCCGGGGTAGACCCGCTAAGCTTTACCGGCCGCAAGATGGGCGGGATGGTTGATATTTCAGAAGAAACCATTGCTGATGCGCAAGCTTTGCAAGCGCTTTTGGCGCTCGCCGACACATTTGTCGGTAAAATGCCCGCTAAATAGTATACCTAAGTATACCGTTCTTTCCTTTTGCGGGCAGATAGCGTAAAACACCGCGAATCTAACGCATATTAGGGGGCAGAAATGGCCAAAATTAAAGTCGAAAACCCGGTTGTTGAGCTTGACGGCGACGAAATGACCCGGATTATCTGGCAGTTTATCAAAGATAAACTGATCTTGCCTTATCTGGACATCGACCTCAAATATTATGATCTCGGCATGGAAAAGCGCGACGAAACCAACGACCAGATTACCATCGATGCCGCACATGCGATTAAAAAATATGGTGTTGGTATTAAGTGTGCGACCATCACACCCGACGAGGGCCGCGTTGAGGAATTTGGGCTGAAAAAGATGTGGAAATCGCCTAACGGCACGATCCGCAATATTTTGGGCGGCGTTGTTTTCCGTGCACCTATTATCTGCCAAAATGTGCCGCGGCTTGTTCCGGGCTGGACTGACCCGATTGTGATTGGCCGCCACGCCTTTGGTGACCAATATAAGGCCACCGATTTTCACTTTCCCGGCGCTGGTAAGCTCAGCATGAAATTTGTCGGCGAAGATGGCACAGTGATCGAAGAAGAAGTCTACGACTCGCCCTCTGCCGGTGTTTTTATGGGCATGTATAACCGCGATGACAGCATCCGTGATTTCGCACGCGCCTCGATGAATTACGCGCTCAAAATGGGCTGGCCGCTTTACTTGTCTACGAAAAACACAATCCTGAAGGCTTATGACGGCCGCTTTAAAGACCTTTTTCAGGAGATTTTTGATGGCGAGTTTGCCGACAAATTCGCGGAAGCTGGCATTACCTATGAGCACCGCTTGATCGATGACATGGTTGCCGCGGCGATGAAATGGTCCGGCAAATTTGTGTGGGCCTGCAAAAATTACGATGGCGATGTTCAGTCTGATACCGTCGCGCAGGGCTTTGGGTCACTTGGCCTGATGACCTCGATTTTGATGACCCCTGATGGCCAAACCGTTGAAGCCGAAGCAGCGCATGGCACCGTAACCCGCCACTACCGCCAGCATCAAAAAGGTCAGGCAACATCAACCAACTCCATCGCGTCGATCTACGCCTGGACAGGCGGCCTGAAGCATCGCGCCAAACTTGATGACAATGCCGCGCTTATGAACTTTGCTGAAACGCTGGAAAAAGTCATTGTAGATACGGTTGAATCCGGCTTTATGACCAAAGACCTTGCGCTGCTGGTCGGGCCGGATCAAAAATGGCTGACGACAGAAGGCTTCCTCGAGAAGATCGAAGAGAATCTGCAAAAAGCGCTGGTATAAGCCAAGAAGGCTCGACTAGTGTAAAGGGCGCCCCACGCATGGGCGCCTTTTTTCTGGAGGCATTCATGCCAACTTACTATCTGTATCTGGCTATTGCCATCGTCACCGAAGTGATCGGAACCGCAGCCCTGCAATCTTCTTCGCAATTCACCAAGCTTTGGCCGTCGATAATTACCGTTGTCGCCTATGCAGTGTCCATGTATTTTCTGGCCGTTTCGCTAAAGTATATGCCGGTGTCGATTGTTTACGCAATTTGGTCAGGACTAGGCATTGTTTTTATAGCGATAATCGGATGGTTTTTATTCAAGCAAACAATTGATGCAGCAGCAATAATCGGGATTTCGATGATTGTCGCGGGCGTTCTTGTCATCCACCTGTTTTCAAATAGCACCGCACATAGCTAAACCAAAAGCGAATGGGAGCCGCAGGTAATTGGCAGATCAAGCCCCTTCAACAATCACCAAATCCCGATTTGAATTGTTGAGCGCAATTGGCAATATCTGCTGATATTCCGGGCTGTTATAAAATGCCTTTGCCGTTTTCACATCGGGCATTTCAATAACAACATGCCGGTCAGGCCCGCTGCCTTCAATCTGCTCGAAGGCACCGGCCTTCACCAGAAATTTCCCGCCAAAGCCTTCGGCCAAGGCGGGAGTTTTGGCTGCATATTCCTTGTAGGCATCAAGATTGGTCACCTCGATGCGCGCAATTATATAGGCTGGCACCTAGACACCCTCTACAAAAGTATACTCGCGCTCGGAAGCCGGAAGGCCATAGCTTAGCGCTTCCTGATACTCGGGGCCGTTATAGAATGATTTGGCGGTATCCCAATCTGGAAACCGAATAATTACATTCCGGGCGCGGCCGGTGCCTTCCATATGGAGGCACTCGCCACCGCGTGCAAGGAATTCGCCGCCGTATTGCGCCACAGCCGGGCCAGCGATCTTTGCATATTTTGCGTATTCTTCAGCGTCGTTCACATCAACATGAACAATTGCATAAACAGCCATTTAACTCTCCAACATTTGAATTACGGCCAGAATGGCCTCGTCTGCATTTTCTGCGCTCGCACCACCCGCTTGCGCCATATCAGGGCGGCCACCGCCCCCCTTGCCGCCCAGCTTCTCGGCAGCCGTGCGCACAACATCTACCGCCGAAATATCAAAACCGGCGACGCCGGCCGCAATGGCGGCTTTGCCACCCGTATCAGCAATTAAGAGCACAATGCCATTGCCGATACGGGATTTATGTTCGTCAATCATCCCGCGCAGATCTTTGCCCGAAACGCCGCTCAGCTTTTGCGCCAAAAATGGAATGCCGTTGATATTCTGCACACTCACCTCGGCCTGCCCGCTGCCGGCCATTGCCAGTTGTTTGCGGAAACTGGCCAATTCGTTTTGCATCGTCTTGCGCTCATCCAGCAGCGCTTTTATCCGCTCCGGCAGCTGCTCGGCCGTAGATTTCATTGCGGCGGCAGCTTTGGAAAGCGAAGATTCATTCGCCTCGATATAGCGCAAAGCGCCCGCGCCCGTCAGCGCCTCGATCCGCCGCACACCAGAGGCCGTTGCCCCCTCTGACACCAGCTTAAACACGCCAATTTCGCCAAGCCGCGTCACATGGGTGCCGCCACACAGCTCCAGCGAATAGGTTTCACCATCGATCCCCTTGCCAGAGCCGGTCAGCTCTCCCATCGAAACAACACGCACCTCGTCGCCGTATTTTTCACCAAACAGTGCTTGAGCGCCAAGCTCGCGCGCGGCGTCGGGGGTCATAATTCGGGTTTCAACCCTGCTATTTTGCCGGATATACCGGTTCACTTCTGTTTCCACAGCCAAAAGCTCATCTTCGGTCATCGCCTTGGCATGGCTGAAATCAAACCGCAAACGATTGGCCGCATTTAAGGAACCGCGCTGCGCCACATGGGTGCCCAGCACGTTGCGCAAGGCTTCATTCAGCAGGTGCGTGGCCGAATGGTTGGCACGAATGGCGCTGCGATTGCCGCGATCCACCTTAAGCTCGGCTGCCTGCCCTGCCTTTAGCTCGCCCTCAACCACGGTGCCGATATGGACAAAAACCCCGGCTTTCTTTTTGACATCCGTGATCTTCACCTTCGCGCTTTCGGTGATGATCACGCCCTCATCGCCGATTTGCCCACCGGATTCCGCATAAAACGGCGTCTGATTCAGCGCGATGCTTACATCACCCCCGGCTTTATCCACCTGTTTTCCACCCACCACCAGCGCAACAATATTGCCCTCGGCTTCTTCCTCGATATAGCCGATAAATTCGCTTACCCCGTGCGTATCTGCCACATCAAACCAAACCGTTTCATCCGCAGCTTCACCAGAGCCAGCCCAGGCAGCACGAGCTTTGTTTTTTTGCTCGGTCATCGCGCTGTCAAAGCCTTTTGTGTCCACTTCGCGGCTTTTCTCCCGCAATGCATCTTGCGTAAGGTCCAGCGGAAAACCGTAGGTGTCATAGAGCTTAAACGCGGTTTCGCCGGGCAGTGGCGCCCCATCGGCCAGCTTGTCCAGCTCGCCATCGAGCAGTTTGAGGCCGCGCTCCAATGTGGTCTTGAAGCGGGTTTCTTCCAGCTCCAGCGTTTCTTCGATCATGCTTTGCGCGTGGCCCAGCTCCGGAAAGGCCTGCCCCATTTGCGCAACAAGTTCAGGCACAAGCCGGTGCATTACCGGGTCTTTTGCGCCCAAAAGATGCGCGTGCCGCATGGCCCGGCGCATGATCCGGCGCAGCACATAGCCGCGGCCTTCGTTGCTGGGCAACACGCCGTCAGCGATCAAAAATGAAGTGGAGCGCAAATGGTCTGCGATCACCCGGTGGTGCACGTTGCCCTCTCCGTCCGGCTCCGAATTTGTGGCCTGCGCCGAGGCCTCAATCAGGCTGCGCATCAGGTCGGTGTCATATACATCGTTAGACCCCTGCAAAAGTGAGCTGATCCGTTCCAGCCCCATGCCGGTATCAATCGAGGGTTTTGGCAGGATGAGGCGGCTGCCATCTTCCTGCTGATCGTATTGCATAAAAACAAGGTTCCAGATTTCTATAAACCGGTCACCGTCTTCCTCGGCAGAGCCCGGAGGGCCACCCCAGATATGGTCCCCATGATCATAAAAAATTTCGGTGCAGGGGCCACAGGGGCCCGTCGCCCCCATTGACCAGAAATTATCGTCTGTCGGGATGCGAATAATCCGGTCATCCGATAGGCCCGCATGCTTTTTCCAAATCTCGGCGGCTTCGTCGTCGGTGTGATAAACCGTGACCAAGAGCTTGCTTTTATCGATACCAAAATCTTTGGTCAGCAGATCCCACGCAAATGGAATTGCGTCTTCTTTGAAATAGTCGCCAAAGCTGAAATTCCCGAGCATCTCGAAAAAGGTAAGATGGCGCGCGGTGTAGCCAACGTTATCCAGATCATTGTGTTTACCGCCTGCACGCACGCATTTTTGGCTGGTCACTGCGCGATTGTAATCGCGGGACTCAAGGCCGGTAAACACGTTTTTAAACTGCACCATACCGGCATTTGTAAACATCAGAGTCGGATCATTGCGCGGGACAAGCGGTGAGCTCTCCACTTCAGCGTGACCGTTTTTCACAAATGAATCAATAAACGTGCTGCGAATGTCATTAACACTGACCATGGGAACCTCTGTGCATCAATTGGCTTTAACAAAACCTCTATAATGAAGCAGCAAAGGTGTCCACAGGACTATATGAAAAAGGCGGCCTCAATGGCCGCCCTTTTTTACTCTTCCAGCACCGAGTCGTCTGGCGCGCCAAAATCCAGCCCGTGCGCCGCCCGGATTTTGTCTTCGATCTCATAGGCGATTTCAGGGTGCTCTTTCAGGAAGGTCTTGGAATTCTCCCGTCCCTGCCCGATGCGCTCATCACCATATGAGAACCATGACCCCGCTTTGCCAACGAGCCCGAGCTTTACACCCATATCCAGAATCTCACCGGTTTTGGATATGCCTTCGCCAAACATGATATCAAATTCAACCTGTTTGAACGGCGGCGCGACTTTGTTTTTCACAACTTTTACACGGGTTGCGTTGCCAACCACCTCGTCACGGTCTTTCAATGAGCCAATCCGCCGAATGTCGAGCCGAACGGACGAATAAAATTTCAAAGCGTTCCCGCCTGTAGTGGTTTCGGGAGAGCCAAACATCACGCCGATTTTCATCCGGATCTGGTTGATGAAAACCACCATACAATTGGAGCGGCTAATCGCGCTGGTCAGCTTGCGCATCGCCTGAGACATCAGCCGCGCCTGCGCACCCATCTGATAATCCCCCATATCGCCCTCAAGTTCCGATTTCGGCGTAAGCGCCGCCACGGAATCAACCACAACAAGCGATACCGCACCCGAGCGAACCAATGTTTCGGTGATCTCAAGCGCTTGTTCACCGGCATCCGGTTGCGAAATCAGAAGCTCATCCAGATCAACACCGAGGTTTTTTGCATAGCTTGGGTCCAGCGCATGCTCAGCATCAACAAAGGCGCAAACCCCGCCCTGCTTTTGCATTTCAGCAATCACATGCAGCGTCAGCGTGGTTTTGCCCGAGCTTTCAGGCCCGTAAATTTCGATAATACGTCCCTTGGGCAATCCGCCAATTCCGAGCGCAATATCCAACCCGATTGAGCCTGTCGAGACCGCTTCAATATCGGTTATCGCGCCTTTTTGCCCGAGCTTCATAATGGAGCCCTTGCCGAAGCTCCGCTCGATCTGGCTGAGCGCAGATTCCAGTGCTTTAGATTTGTCCATTTTGCCCTTACTACCCAAATTTAAAAGTGTATCAGCCATCTGTTAACCCCTTATCACATATCCGGCCCGCCTGGGCAATGAACGAAAAGTTCCGTTAATGTTCTATAGGACCATAACGAGAACATTTCAATTAAAATTTTAACTATCGCGATTATTTACGTAAAATCTTTATGAAAGATGAATCGAATCAAAATTGATCAAATGATCGCAGGACCTAATCTGCCAAACACCTGCTTACATTTTCACTCAGGTCTGAAAGCGAAAACGGTTTTTGCATAAATCCTGCGTTTTTAATATCGGGCCGCCCGTCCTCGAAAGCGTCTTCTGCGTAACCAGACATGAAGATAACCTTGGTTTCAGGATAGGACTCCAAAGCTTCGCGCACCCAGGTTGGCCCGTCTTTGCCAGGCATGATAATATCAGAGATGTATAGATCGTATTTGGCACCGTTTTCGGCAATTATGGCAAGTGCTGCCTCTGCGCTTTCAGCTTCATCCACCTGATAGCCACGCAGTTCCAGTGCGCGCTTCGCAAATGAGCGCACCGGCCCTTCGTCTTCCACCAAAAGAATTTTTCCCGAACCTGCCACCTCGTTTCTTGATTCAGGCTGAACAACCTCTTGAGCCGGTGCGTCGATGGCATAATCGCCGTTGAAACACGGCAAATATATAACAAATTCAGTGCCTTTGTCTCTGATACTGTCCACAAATACAAAACCGCCGGTTTGCTTTATTATCCCGTAAGCCGTCGAAAGCCCAAGCCCGGTGCCTTCTCCCACCCGTTTTGTGGTGTAAAAAGGTTCAAAAATCTTGGCAACATTATCCGGTGCAATCCCGACTCCGGTATCTTTAACGCTTATGCAAACATATTCGCCTGCGGGCACCGTGGCCCGATCCCGCTCCAAGGGTTTATTCAAAATCTTGTTTGTTGCTGAGATCAGCACTTCGCCACCGTCAAGCATAGCATCGCGAGCATTGACAACCAGATTCATAATCACTTGCTCAAGTTGCCGCTCATCAACACGAACGAGATTAAGATCATCACATATGTCTATGTTTAAATTAACCTTTTCCCCAAGCAATCGGTTTAGCAGTTCCGATAATTGCGCCAGCGTGCGTGCTAGTTTCAGAACCTTTGGCCGCAATGTCTGCTTTCTGGAAAAAGCCAGAAGTTGCCGCACAAGGGCCGCAGCGCGGTTTGCATTTTGCCTGATCTGGATGAGGTCTCCAAAATCTTCATCGCCAGCCTGATGGCGCAAAAGCAACAGGTCACAATGGCCGTTTATCGCGGTGAGTAGATTGTTGAAATCATGCGCAACCCCGCCAGCAAGTTGCCCTACCGCCTGCATTTTTTGGCTTTGCACAAATTGTGCTTCCAGTATTTTCAGCTCGGTCTTGTCGCTCAATACAACCACAAGGCTACGCCGGTTTACAAACTTCATCGCCATAAGTGAAACCTGTAGGAAAATCTCGTTTCCGTTGCGGATAAACCGACCCATTTCGGTCGTGCGAATCCCGTCGCCTTTCAGAGCTTCTGCCACACGAACCCGCATCGACCGACCCAAGCCTTCAATCTCGTCGCTAAAATTCTTTCCAATCAAATCCGACCGCCCCAACAGCCCCCGGGCGGCGCCATTTACCCCTTCAATCTCACCGTCTTGCGTCAATCGAATCAACGCAACCGGCAGGCTTTCAAGGATGATTTGCAGGGTTGCGGGGTCTGTCGAGGCTTCATCCGGTGTATCATCAACCGATTGTGCAGGCTTATCGCGATTATGATAGGCTAACCAGTAAAGCACGATTGCGGCCAACGCGATGCTACCAATCACTAAAACAGCGATCAGCCCCTGACTATAGGCATATACCAGAGCCAAAAGAACCAAAGTATAAGCAGCCAAAGCCATCAGATTTCCAGAGGTTCTAGCTGCGGCCAGATTCTTTTTCGTTTTCAAAACAAGCAATCATCCAAAAATTAACCAATTTAGATCACTTCACAACCTATAGGTTAATTTTGTATAAAATAATACAAAACTTTTCAGGTTGGGGCCCGTTTTAGGACGGATACAAAGAAACCATCACCTCCGGTTAGCGGGCTGAGCCTTTGTTGCTCAATTCGATTCCAGCCTTTAAATGCCTGCAAAAACCAATCAACTTGATCTTCATTTTCGCACTGGAAAAGCGAGCAAGTTGCATAGGCCAAACAGCCGTTTTCCCCGACACGCGCCGCAGCATTTGCCAGAATTTCGCGCTGGAGTTGAACCAGGCTCTCAAGCCCCTGTGCCGTCAGCCGCCATTTTCCGTCTGGGTTTCGCCGCCATGCGCCGCTGCCAGAGCAAGGGGCATCCACCAAAACCAGATCACAAAGAGGCGATTCATCAATATGATCTGGCGAGATGATCTGCACATCCGCCCCCGCCCTGCGCGCCCGCTCGGGCAGATCTTTCATGCGAAGAGGGTTGGCATCATGCGCGTAAAGCGCACCTTTTCCTTGCATCATGGCAGAAAGCGCAAGGGTTTTCCCGCCGCCACCGGCGCAATAATCAAGCACAGTCATGCCCGGTTTTGCGCCGCAAAGCTGCGCAACAATCTGGCTGCTTACGTCTTGAAGTTCCACAAATCCGTATCGGTAGGCAAGCGAACCATTAAGCTTGCGGGGATTTTCAGTAATGCGCAAAGCGCCGTCTATTCCTTCAAGTGTTTCAGTAAAAATCAAATCACGCGCCAGATAGTTTTGCGCCTCAGCCAAGGTTGTTTTGAGCGTATTTACCCGCAAATCAACTGGTGCGCGTGATTGCATGGCTGTTAAAATCTCGCGCAAATCCGGACCAAGCGAACGCTCCAGTTCAGCGTTCAGGAAATCAGGGTAGTCATAGCGCACCGGAATTGGCGCATCGGTCGGGTTTTCCAGCCGCGCCCGCTCCCCGTCACTTATAGCGGCGGGGGCAAAGCGCATATCACCAAACAGCGACTCCAGATCAACGCCGCTGCCAAATTGCTGCGCCATAACCAGTCCGCGCCCACTCATGTCTTGCGCCAAATGCGCCAGAGAGCGCTTGCGACGCAACGCATCAAACACAATATCGCGCACGGCTGCGCGGTCTTTTGAGCCGGCAAACCGAGAGGAGCGGGCCCAGCGGGTCAGCGCCCGCTCAGCCGGGTCGCCGGTCAGAATCTGGTCAAGAAGCGCGATGGCAGCTGAGAGGCGGGCTGACGGGGTCATGGCGTTAGCCCCATATGCACCGCAATCCGCTTTATCCTTGGGTCTAGCTCCATTTAGGCCCCACGGTAATTCGGGCTTTCGCGGGTAATCTGAACATCATGCACATGGCTTTCATGCAGGCCCGCTGCGGTAATCTTTACAAATTTGCAGCCGCCGTTCATCTCGGCAATTGTCGAATTTCCGGTATAGCCCATAGCCGCGCGCAAGCCACCAACGAGCTGGTGAACCACCGCGCCCGCCGCGCCTTTATAGGCCACCTGCCCTTCAATCCCCTCCGGAACCAGCTTTTCGGTAGAAACCTCTTTTTGGAAATACCTATCTGCCGAGCCACGGGCCATTGCCCCCACGCTACCCATGCCG
>Ga0316205_10005300_pt1 | contig 10775 bp, 8 predicted proteins | sample 3monthpyrite_MG_FD_204941 | JGI IMG/M metagenome (GOLD analysis project Ga0316205, IMG submission 204941) | Microbial mat bacterial communities from mineral coupon in-situ incubated in ocean water Damariscotta River, Maine, United States -... | ecosystem: Environmental > Aquatic > Marine >...
TTTCGGTGGGGGGGGCTGGGGTTGGACTGCCTCCGGCAGGGATATTTTTGGAACAATGAAACAGCAGGGCGGGAACCTGTGCGGGCGGGGTCACGGCAGGGCATCGTCGATGCCGCCATTCACGGAATATTTCACTTCGCCCTCCCCAGCCAAATCTGCTATCCGCCGAGCCATGGTTTACGATTACGACAAACTATATGGCGAGACACCGGATGCATTGGGGGAACCGACTCCACAATTCATCGGATTCTTCGATCGGCTTGAGCGAGAAGATCTTCGGGTTCTGGACGTGGGTTGCGGGCAAGGCCGGGATGCCTTGTTCATCGCTCGGCTCGGTCACCGTGTCGTCGGCGTGGATATTTCCGAAAATGGCATCCGGGACCTCTCTGCCGCCGCTGGCAGGGAGAATCTGGCCGTCGAGGGCCTTGTCGCTGACATCACGGCCTACAGGCCCGAGGGCCTGTTCGATGTCATTCTGGTCGATCGAACATTGCATATGCTTCCCAAAGTGCCACGGTTATCGGTTTTGGACAGCCTGCTCGATCATGTTGATGTCGACGGGTGGGTCCTGATTGCGGATGAAGTGTCGAACATCAGCGACTTTCAGGGTGTCTTCTCAAGGCACCATTTTGACTGGAAGCACGTGTTTTCAAAGCAGGGATACCTGTTCGTCCGTCGATCCTGAGGGGTTTTTGGTCTGGCAGCCGAACTTGCGGTTGGGCGCGACTGGCAGCACATCTGGTTACGGGGCTTGCCGGGTCACGGCAGGGCGACGCCGCTGCGGAACCCTGCGGGCGCGATGGGTCGTTGACGAAAGCAGTGCGGACATACTCGCATTTTGGTGCTGGCACCTGGATCGGTTTCAAACCGGGCAAACCCGATCAGTCCAACCGGAAATCACTTGCTTGGGTTGGCAGAGGGGCCGCTTTGCGGAAACGGCCCCCAAGTGCGCTCAAGACGGGCGACCGTCGGTCAGGTTACTCTGCGGTCAGGCGAAGCTTGGCCAAATCGGAACCCACTACAACGTTGCCCTCGAAACCGCCTTCCCGCGCTGAATTCACATAATCGGCTTCCGTCAGCGCCGAAGGCAGCGGATATGGCCCCTGACGCGGCGCGCCCAGTGGTGGGATAAGATGTGTGTACATCAGATTATCGACGCCGGCCCGCGCTGCGAGTGATCCCAGATCCGTTGCCGTGGACTGGCGGTAGTAGATGGGCGGCGGGAACCCTGTGGTTCCATCTGGGCCCATCACCGGGTGTATAACCGAGTGCACGAGCACATCGGCGCCTTCTGCCAGAAGCTCGACCTGTGCCGAGGTGGATGTTTCGCGCGGCGGAGCGGGGCTGTCATTGCCAGCATCACCACCGACAACGACGCTTCCGGCAGGTGTATCAACGCGATAGGACGCATGGCCTGCGATATGGCGACTGGAAATTGCGGATACGGTTATGTCGCCGTTCTGCCAAACGACCTGAGGATCGGTGGACGGGCCAAAATTTACGACATTGAGCAAATCTGCGGGCCCGCCTGGCAACCGTTTGGAGTTTTCGGCGAGGCGTTGCGCCATTTCGCCGGACTCGATGAATGCATCGCCAATATGGGCTGCAAATTTCCTGCAGCTCATGGTGTGCCCCGCACCGGAAGTGGCGTCCTCAGGGCAAACCACATCGACTTTCGGTCCACCCGAGTTGAAGTGCCACCGGAGTTGCATCAAATCCGGAAACCCGTCCGTATGATCCGAGTGCATGTGGGTGAAAAAAACCGCAGTAAGACGCCCGGCCGGAACACCGATTTTCGAAAGCTGCTGGGTGGTTCCCCGGCCGGCATCGAACTGCAAAAGTACATCGCGGCAATTGTTTTCTTCGGAACCGTAGCTCACCAGAGTCCCTGATCCTGCCTGACCACGAAATACCGGCGGACCGCCTTGAGTTCCGGTCAACGTAACCTCTACGCAAGGCGCAGCATACGCGCCCGTTCCGATTCCAATGAATGCCATCGCGGCAGCCAAGGAGACCATACGTTTCAAGTTCATTCCAACCCCTCCCAGATTTTCCAATCTTCTCCACTGCCATAAATATCGATATTATTGACGATTGTCAAAAAAAATAGATGCTTTCTGGTGTCAAAGGTGCCAGCAGGTGCATGTGCCAAGCACCTAATTTTGATTTTTTCGAAGTATCCACTCAGGGCTCGTTGCCCTTACCACGCCAACCTTGGGCGCGACCGATCGCTCATCTGGTTGTGGGGCTGGCGGGGTTTCGGCAGGACAGCGCCACCGCAGAAATCTGTGAGTGCGATGGGGGTCGTTGAGGGCGTCGTTGCGGACGAAGTGTGCTTTCGCCGCGCTCGCTCCAACGGGAGGGAACTGCACATCGTGGCCTCAGCGAAATGTAACTGGGGCGGGGCTCAACACGACCAAAGGTCGCTCAGTTGCGATGCGAGAACAAATATTCATTTCCATTGGCTTTGAGGCGGGTGAGGCCGACGTCTTTCACTATCGCATCGTGCGCTCTCAGCAGATCTTGAGACTCGCGGCTGTGGCGGTAAGCCCGGACAATAATACTGGCCACTTTCGCGATAAATCCAGACTTTATGCGAGTACTTGGGCGGATTGGCGCAAGAACAGCGGTGTTGATTATCATGGTCATGTCGTTGCCTTAAGTTGGGATTCAGTTGCTGTATTCGGCACCGTGATATGAACCTAGCAACCGACCGGTCTTGACAACAAATGATCAAATTTCCCACTATCCATTAGTTTTTTTAATGAGAGTATTGATGCCCCGGCGCTTGCCCAATCTCAATCAGCTGCGTGCATTCGAGGCCACTGCCAGGCATCTCAGCTTCAAAGATGCAGCGAGCGAGTTGTTCGTCACCCAAGCCGCGATCAGTCATCAGGTCAAAGGGCTGGAACAGTATATCGGGCATCAACTGTTCCACCGACACGGTCGCAAAGTCAGCCTGACTGAAGAGGCTCGGAGATTTGTAGCTGAAATAACGCCGGCGCTTGACCAGATCGCCGAGGCAACGGCGACCTTGAAATCTACAGGCATTGCCGGAACACTGATAGTGTCAACGGCCGGTTTTATCGCTGACAGAGTAATACGACCACATCTGGCTGAATTCAAAGCGCTATACCCGGAACTGCAATTAGACCTCAGCTATTCTAGAGATGTTGTTGATTTCAGCACGGCGGATATCCACGCGGCACTACGCGGAGGAGAGGGCCCCTGGAAGGGACTCGCGTCGATTTTGATTTACGATAGAAGCGTTCCTGTTTGCCCACCCAGCCTGGTCGAAGGACTGGAAATTCCGATTTCTGCCGAAAAAATCGCCCAACTGCCCTTGGCGACGACAAAAGGCCATTCAACTGGCTGGCTGGACTGGTTTGCTGCGGCAGGGATCGACGACACTTCAAGCGTGGATTTCATCGAATTTGATGACGCGGGGCTTGCCCATGACTTTGCGACTTCGGGCCGGGGCGTGGCATTGTTTTATGATCTTCCGCTGATCCGACACGAGCTGTCCACCGGGTCCATGGTCATTATTAACCCGCTGGCGATCAAAAAACGTGGACTTTATCTGGTTTTCCCTGAAACAGAGCATCCTGACGCCAGAATTCTGGCGTTTGCCGATTGGCTGAAATCGGTCGTGGCGCGCATACAGACCGGGTGAGACTGCAAAGAACGGCAGTCTTGCGCCGATCCGTGCAAATTATTGCGACAGTAGCTTCGGTCACCAAGGGCCCGAAGCGGTCACTGCGCCCGCGACCGGGCGCTCCCGACAACACATCTGGCAGGGGCATGGCGAGTTGGCCGTGCCCTCCCCTACCGGAACATCGGCGGCCTTGCGTCGACCCAGGCCCCGTCTTTTGCCGCCGAGTCTACCGTCGCATAGACCGCAGCCATCGAGCGCAGGCCGTCCTCGGCCCTGGGAAAATGATCTGCCGCTGCGTCGAGTGGGACACCGGCGGCCTCGGCCCGGATTGCAGCGGCGAGATCGACGTAGATGTTGGCGACGGCGAGCGGGAAGCCCTCGGGATGCGCAATGGCGACACGGGAGAGGCGCGCGGCCATGTCGGAGATGCCTGCCTCGCCCTTCTCGATGATCTCGGTGCGGCCATTCAGCGGGGTCCAGTAGACCTGGTTGGGCTGCTCGGAGACCCAGCGCATCCCGCCTTTTTCACCGAACACCTGGATGTCGAGCCCGTGCTGACGCCCCAGCGCCACGGTCGAGGTCCAGAGCCGCCCGACCGTGCCTTTCGCGGTGCGGAAATTGACCATTGCGTCGTCTTCCAGCACCCGGCTTGCCACGCAGGAGGCGAAATCGGCGGAAAGCTTTTCGACCTCGTCTCCGGTGATGAAGCTGGCCAGATGCAGGGCGTGGATGCCGCAATCGGCCATCTGGCCCGACACCCCGGCCTGCGCGGGATCATAGCGCCAGCGCACGCGGGGGTTTTCTGCGTCATCCCCTGCAGCGTGGTGGCCGTGGCTGAAATTGGCGACCACGAGGCGGATCTCGCCCAGATCCCCCGCATCGACCATGGCGCGCATGTGGCGGATCATCGGATAGGCGGAATAGGCGTAGTTGACGGCGCAGATCCTGCCCGAGGCGGCGGCGATCTTCACGATCTCTTCGCCCTCCTCTACCGTCATGGTCATCGGCTTTTCACACAGCACGTGGAACCCGGCTTGCAGAAACGCCCTGGTGATCTCGAAATGGGTGGAATTGGGGGTTGCCACGGTGACGAGATCGAGTTTGTCGGCGCGATCCTTCTCGCCCGCCAGCATCTCCTGCCAGTTGCCATAGGCGCGGTCTGCCGCCACGCCCAGCGTTTGCGCATAGGCCTTGCCGCGTTCCGGATCGTGGTCGAGCGCCCCGGCGGCAAGGGAAAAGTGCCCGTCGGCCTGTGCACCCAGACGATGCGCTGGCCCGATCTGGCTGCCTTCGCCGCCGCCGATCATGCCCCAGTTGAGTTTGGTCATGGGAGTCTCCGTCAAAAACCGATCGAGGCCAGATAGGCGCGGTTGATCTTTGCATCGCCCAGCGCATCGGTGTCGGGCAGGGTCGGATCGCAATCCTGTTCGACCGTGCACCAGCCGTCAAAGCCGTTGTCGAGCAGGATCTGGCGCACGCGCCGAAAATCGACATCGCCGTCGCCGAGATTGCAGAAGATACCCTGTCCGCAAGCGTCATAGAACCCGGTACCCTTGGCGATCACGTCGGCTTTCACGGTCGGGTCTATATCCTTGAAGTGCATGTAGCTGATCCGGTCGACATGGCGCTGCATGAAGGCCACCGGATCGTACCCGGCATAGGAGTGGTGGCCGGTGTCGAAACAGATTTTCAAGATTTTCTCGTCAACCTCGTCCAGGAGACGTTCCAGTTCCGGCTCGAAATCCATGAAACCGGCGGCGTGGGCGTGGATGCCGACGGTCAATCCGTATTCCTCGGCCCCCATCCTGGCCACATGGGCAATGCGGTCGCGATAGGCGGTCCACTCGGCCTGGTCCATCTTCTCGGCGGCGTCCCAGCGCCCGGCAGTGGGGGCGCGGCGGGGTGAGATCGAGTCGATCAGCACCAGATGCTGTGCGCCATGGGCCACCAGCGCCTTGCAGGTGCGCACCGAGCCGTCGAGCACATCGTCCCATTGATCCGCGTCGTGAAAGGCGCGGAACACCACGCCGCCGATCAGTTCCAACCCGTGCTGGTCGAGCGCCTCGGCCACTTGCGGCGGATCTTCGGGCATGAACCCGACGGGGCCAAGTTCGATTCCGGTATAGCCTGCCTCGGCATTCTCGCGCAGCACGTCGCGCCAGTCGGGATTGCGCGGATCGTTCGCGAATTCCACGCCCCAGGAACAGGGGGCATTGCCTATCTTGATGGTCATTTCGGCTCCTGAAATGTGCTGACATCCTGCCAGCTTCGGGTTTGGTGTGACGCGCGGGCGGCGGTGATGAATTCCGCCACCGCCAGACCGTCGCGGAAGGTGGGCCAGACCGGTTGCCCGGAGTGGATCGCGTGCAGGAAATCCTTCGCCTCGATGATGACCTGGTCCTGAAACCCGGTTCCGTGACCCGGACCCTGACAGAAGGGCAGGTAATCGGGATGGGCCGGGCCGGTCAGGATCTTCCTGAACCCGCGCTCGGCCTCTGGCCCCTCGGCCCTGTAAAGCCAGATCGCGTTCTGGTCTTCCTGATCGAAGCGGATCGCACCTTTGGTGCCCGTGACCTCGTAGGCATAGCCCATCTTGCGGCCATGGGACGTGCGGCTGAAAAAGAGATGACCCATCGCCCCGCGCGCGAACCGGCACATGACCTGGGCCTGATCGTCGTTGGTGACTGTGACGCCACCGCGCTCGCCGTGAACGGTCTCGATCTCGGCCATCACGCTTGCGACCGGTCCCATCAGCGCCAGCGCCGCGTTGACCATATGGGGGGCAAGATCGCCCATGGCACCGTTCGCCTCGCCCTGGCTGCGCCAGGTGGCGGGGGCATTCGCGTCGGCGTCGAAATCCTCGGTATGTTCGCCCCGGAACCAGGTGATCTCGCCAATCTCGCCCGCTGCGATCAATTGGCGCGCGAACTGGGTCGCGGGCGTGCGCACGTAGTTGAAACCGACCATGTTCGCCCGTCCGCTGGCCTCGGCCGCGGCGGTCATTGCGCGGGCATCCGCCAGCGAGGCCCCCAGCGGTTTTTCGCAGAGCACGGGTTTTCCGGCGGCAAAGGCGGCCTCGGCCACGGCGCGGTGGGTGGTCTGGGGCGACGCGATAACGATGGCTTCGACGAGCGGATCGGCGATCAGGTCGCGCCAGTCGCCGGTGCCGCGCGCAAAACCGAAGGCCTTGCGATAGCGCTCGCCGCTGGTCTCGCTGGAGGCGGCGATCATTTCCAGCCGGGGCCTGAGCGCTGTGTCGAACACCGCGCCGACCGAGGCCATGGCAACGGAGTGGGCCTTGCCCATATAGCCGCCGCCGACGATTCCAATGCCAATTTCCGTCACGGTGAGTCCCACTCAAAAAACAAATTGCAACCGGTTGCAAAATGGGTATCCTCAGACGCGAGCTTTGGCAATGACCAATCGCAATCTGTCGAAATCCGCCGCAGCATTGGAGTGACCCGTTCCCATGTCCGAGACAATCCGTTTGACCACGGCGCAAGCCATCATACGCTGGCTGAACGCCCAGTATATCGAGATCGACAGTGCGCGGACCCGCATCTGTGGTGGCGGTTTCGGCATTTTCGGCCATGGCAACGTGACCTGTCTGGGCGAAGCGCTTTATGACCATCGCGACACCCTGCCGCTGTATCGCGGCCAGAACGAGCAGAGCATGGGTTTCGCCGCCGCCGCTTACGCCAAGTATCACCTGCGCCAGCGGTTCATGTTCTGCACCGCTTCTGCCGGTCCGGGCACCGCGAACCTGCTGACGGCTTCCGCGCTGGCCCATGCCAACCGGCTGCCGATGCTGATGCTGTGTGGCGATACGTTCATCACCCGCCTGCCCGACCCGGTGCTGCAACAATTGGAGCATTACGGCAATCCGTCGCTGGGTCTGAACGACGGCTTTCAGGCGGTGACGCGCTATTGGGACCGGATCACCCATCCCGCGCAGGTGATCCAGACGTTGCCCGCCGCCTTGGCGGTGATGCTGGATCCGGCCGATTGCGGCCCGGCGTTTCTGGCGCTGCCGCAGGATGTGCAGGGCTGGACCTATGACTATCCGGTGTCGTTCTTTGTCGAGCGCACCCACCGCATTCGCCGCCAGACACCGGATGCCGCCGAGATCGCGGATGCCGCTGCGCTTCTGTCCGCTGCCGAGCGCCCGGTCATTATCGCCGGGGGAGGTGTGCAGTACTCGCGTGCGGTGGCAGAACTGACCGCTTTCGCCGAAACCCACCAGATCCCGGTGATCGAAACCATCGCCGGGCGCGCCAATATGGTGGCCACGCACGACTTGAACATCGGACCCGTGGGTGTGACCGGATCGGACAGTGCCAATGCGGTGGCCGAGGCGGCGGACGTGGTGTTGTCGGTCGGTTCGCGTTTGCAGGACTTCACCACCGGGTCGTGGACGGCGTTTGCGAAATCGGCGCGCTTCATCTCGCTGAACGCGGCGCGCCACGATGCGGGCAAGCACATGTCGCTGCCGGTTGTCGGCGATGCCAGGCTGGGGCTTCAGGCTTTGAACGCGGCAGTCGGGGAATACACCGCGCCCGTAAGCTGGACCGGGTTTGCGCGCGGCGAGCGGGTCAAGTGGGACGCCTATGTCGCCGAGAACGTGAAGCCCGGCAATCGCGCGAACTCGTACGCGCAGGCGATTGGCGTGGTGAACGAGTTGTGCGATCCGCGCGACCGGGTGGTCGCGGCGGCGGGCGGACTTCCGGCGGAAGTCACCGCGAACTGGCGCACGCTGGAGGTCGGGACCGTCGATGTCGAGTTCGGCTTTTCCTGCATGGGCTACGAGATTTCCGGCGGATGGGGCGCGCGGATTGCCCAAAGCGAACAAGAGCCGGAGCAGGACACCATCGTGTTCATCGGCGATGGCTCGTACATGATGATGAACTCGGACATCTACTCGTCCGTGCTGTCGCAGAAAAAGCTGATCGTGCTGGTGCTGGACAACGGTGGCTTCGCGGTCATCAACAAGTTGCAGAACAACACCGGCAACGAGAGCTTCAACAACCTGCTGGCCGACGCACCGACGATCCCCGAGGCTTTCTCGGTGGATTTCACGGCCCATGCCGCTGCCATGGGGGCCAATACCGAGCGTGTCGATAACCCGGGCGAACTGGCCGCGGCCTTCAAGCGTGCAAAGGCCGCCGACAAGACCAGCGTCATCGTGATGAATGTCGATGCCTACGAAGGCTGGACCACCGAAGGCCACACCTGGTGGGAAGTCGGCACCCCCCATGTCACGGACAACGACAAGGTGCGGGCGGCGCATGAGGACTGGGAAAGCTCACGCGCCCGTCAGCGCAGGGGCGTGTGATGCAACGGATCATCAACGCGATTGCCAAGAACCGATTTCTGGTTTTCGGACGCGCGGGCATGGACATGTTCGCCAGCCCCATCGGCACCAAGGCCGAACATGCCGAGACCTTCGAGAGCGGGCTGGGCGGCTCGTCGGCCAATATTTGCGCCGGGATCTGCAAGCTGGGCGGGGCCTCGGCCCTGGTGACCTCGGTATCCAACGATTGTTGCGGGCGGTTCTGTCTGAACCAGTTGGCGAAATACGGCGTCGATACCGGCAACATCCGCTCGCTGGACGGCGAGTTCCGGATTTCGCTGGCGGTCTATGAAAGCACAATGGACGACTTTCAACTGTGCATCTACCGCAACAACGCGGTCGATTTTCAGGTGACGGAAGCGGATGTGGACAAGGTTGATTACACTAAATGGGGCGCGCTGGTGACGGCGGGTACGGTGTTTGCCGCCGAGCCGTCGCGCGGGTCCACGTTCCGGGCGTTCGAGCACGCGAAATCCAACGGATTACCGATTATTTTCGATATTGATTACCGGCCCTATTCCTGGCCCTCGCCCGAGGCTGCTGCCGACGTCCTGTCGCGCGCCGGGGCGGCCAGCGACATGATCGTGGGCAATGACGAGGAGTTCGGGTTCATGGCGGGCGGCATCGCCAAGGGTCGCGCCATGGCCGAGGATCTGGCCTCGTCCGGGAGCCGGATCGTCATCTACAAGATGGGCGAAAAGGGTGCCGTCACCTTTGCGGGCGGGCAGGAGATCCGCACCGGGATTTATCCGGTGACCGCGCTCAAACCCAACGGGGCGGGCGACAGTTTCATGGCCGGGCTACTGACCGGAATAGCCGAGGGGATGCCCCTGCGCGACGCGGTGCTGCGCGGCTCGGCCTGCGCGGCCATCGTGGTCGCGAAACCCGGCTGCGCCCCTTCGATGCCCGATCACGCCCAGCTTGACGCCTTTCTGGCGGACCACCCCGGCCCCACATCCGTCTGACAAGGAGACCGCCATGCATATCCCCCCCTTTGACAACCAGAACACACCGATTGTCGATACTGAGGACGCCTGCGTTCCGTTGAACTATTTCAACATCGTCAAGCTGGAAAAGGGTCAGACCTTTCCCTATGCGGTGCCGGGCTACGAGACCTGCATCGTCCCGGCCACGGGCACCGTGGATGTGAGCGTCGGCGCGTTCGCCGCGAAAAACCTGGGCGGGCGCGGTGTCGATGTCTGGGACGGCGAGCCGGAAGGGGTTTATGTGCCCTCGGGCATGACAGCAAAAATCACCTGTGTCAGCGGCGCGGCAGAGGTCTTCATCGCCGGGGCCAAGTATGACGAGGTGCTGGAACCGTTCGCGGTGCGCGCGGACGAGATCGACCTTGTGCAATACGGCTCGGACGACACCAAGACCCATCGCAAGATCAAGCACATCCTTGGCCAGAAGCAAAAGGACAAGGTTGGGCGGCTGCTGGTCAGCGAGCTTTACACCGTCGGTCAGGGCGGCTGGTCGGGCTTTCCCAGCCACAAGCACGACACCGACCGTCTGCCAATCGAGACGCGGCATGACGAAACCTATAACTTCCGCTTCCGTCCCAACAAGGGCTCGGGCGTTCAGTTGTTGCAGCAAGAGGGCGACGTGGTCGGGGATGCGTTCCATATCGTCGATGGATCGACCATCTGCTTGAAAAGCGGCTATCACCCTTGTGTGGTGATGCCGGGATACGAGATGTATTACTTCACCATTCTGGGCGGGTTGAGCCAGCGCTCGCTGGTGCAGTATTTCCAACCGACGCACGAGGAA
>Ga0316205_10005302_pt1 | contig 10773 bp, 10 predicted proteins | sample 3monthpyrite_MG_FD_204941 | JGI IMG/M metagenome (GOLD analysis project Ga0316205, IMG submission 204941) | Microbial mat bacterial communities from mineral coupon in-situ incubated in ocean water Damariscotta River, Maine, United States -... | ecosystem: Environmental > Aquatic > Marine >...
CAGTAAAGTGCAAGGAATAGGACGTTGAGTTGGAAGCTGCTTGGCGGCTAACTCAGTTAAGTCACCAGCATCTATGCTCAAGGATGACAGCGCATAATAAGCCACGATTTCAGTATCACTTGCTCCTTCTAAAACAAAAACTGCCGATAGACCACGTTTAATGTCTTGCGAGGCTTGGCGTTTCAAATAACGATCTAGGGATATTTTTCCACAAGAAAAAACGTCTCGATTATGGCGTTTATTTAGAATAGAAACGGTTGGATCAAAGGGTAGAGCCACTAAACTTAGCTCTTTTTATAATTATCAATGGCATTTTTTAGGTAGGGAGTCGGTTGGTGCATTTCTAAGAAAGCATTAACAAACGCTTTTTGATCATCGACACTCAATGACATAGTTTTCTCTTCTTCTAAGATCCTTTCAGCCCTCTCTATAGCATCTTTAAGGATGAATTGACTAACTTTTACACCTCGCAGTCTCGCAGCACGCTCAATAGTATCTTTATCTTCAGAATTAGTGCGTATATTGATTCGAGCCTCTTTTGACTTGAGTGGTGCGGATTCTGATTGCATAGCGGAGCTTTACCTTACCCATGTATATTTGTACTCACATTGTATGTCTCACTGCTTGTTTAGTCAAATCTATTTACTCTTAACGAACTAATATGGACTTAAGATCCTCTCACCCTCAAACTCTCGTAGTGATAACTCAACCCTTCGGCTTGAGCGATAGGCATAGCTATCTTGGACAGAGTTTCTCGCCCTTGATCGCTTACCCTTTGGGAAGTTAAAGATCTTAAAAAAGTATTCACGTTTAGCCCACCATTTTGTCTTGAATATCCTAAAGTCGGCAGCGTATGATTTGGACCTGTTATATAGTCACCCAAGGCGACAGCACTATTAGCTCCAATAAATAACGAACCATAATTTACTAAAGAATCCGATCGAATTGACTGGTGACATAACATCAAGTGTTCGGGGGCGTATCGATTACTAAATTCGACAGCTTCCCCCACTGATCCGACAACAATTAACTCGATTTGTTTTTGTTGTAATAATTTCTTGGTTTCACTTTTTTCTTCAAGAAAATTTGACATCTTATTTAACCAATCTATGTCATCACTGACGATAAGTGAACAAGCTAATGGATCGTGCTCAGCTTGTGCTAAAGCATCCAGTGCTAACCATTCGATTGGTTGTTTACTATCACAAATCGCCAGCAGTTCACTTGGTCCTGCTAAGCCATCAATTTTGACACGGCTTTGAACTTGCTTTTTTGCTTCGTTGACCCACGCATTACCAGGACCGACAATGACATCGACTGGAAGAATATTTTTATATCCAAAAGCCAAAGCAGCAATTGCTTGAACTCCACCAATTTGAATAAATTGAGTTGCTCCAGCCAATGATGCAGCAGCCAAAATTGCTGGGTGGTCTGACGGCGAACAAGCAACTCGAATCGGTGAACCCGCAATTTTAGCAGGAATTAAAGTCATTAATGCAGTTGATATTAACGGATAACGACCTCCCGGAATATAAGCGCCAACTCTTTCTATTGGCGAGACAATTTGACCGTATGTACCAAAATCATCGGTAAATGTACGAGATAAATTACCTTCTTTTTGAAAGCGTGCGAATTTTTCGATGCGATCTGCGGCAAATTGAATTGAACTAGCTAGATCTGAGTCTAGTTGATAGTCCTCAAATGGTTTTAACTCAATTACTTTGACTGCTTGTTGATCAAACTCCAAAGAGTAGCGTTCTATTTCTGGATCGCCTTTTAGCTGTATCGATTTCAAGATTTCTTGAACTTTATTTTCTAGATCGATGTCCGTTTTTAATTTTTGCCTGCTCCATTCTTCAGCTTTAATTATCATTGAACCGACTCCGTAATTCATTTGTGATATCCTTGATATCAACACCTTTGGCTAACGCATCGGTTAACGCGAAAAAAAGTAAATCCGCAGCTTCCCACCTAACTTCTTCAAAAGATTTTGCCTCGATCAGCTCATCTGCTTCCTCACGAATTTTTTCTGCTCTAAACGTTTCGGATCGGAACAATTTTGTAGTAAACGAATTATCAGGAAGTTTACTTTTTCTTTTTTCTAATAATTCAGTTAACCGATTCAAGTTAAATGATTTTTTCTGTGAAGCAAAACAACTATATCGATCGAAGTGACAAGCATTATTGATCTGCCTAACTCGAAATAGAATAGTATCTCCATCACAGTCTACATCTGCTTGAATTAATTGTTGAGTATTTCCACTAGTTAAACCTTTTTGCCAAATTTCATTCCGACTACGACTCCAGTAGGTTCCTTTTTTATCTGTCAATGCTCGAGTCAATGATTCTGAACTGGAGTACGCCAACATCAAAACTTTGTCCGTATCGACATCTTGCACGATGGTCGGGATTAATGGTGTTTTATCAAAATCAACCTGGATTAAAAAACAGTCTAGCAAAGAGAGTTTACCTGTATAAATCGACATACCAATTTGACCATTTGCTCCCAATTTTGTAAACCATTGAATATCCTCTAAAGAAGTAATTCCTCCAGCTATAGTAACTGAGATGGGCGATGCCTCAATGATTTGTTGATTTCGGACTTTATCGATCCCTTGCAGCATTCCCTCCTTTTCAACTTGGGTGTATAAAAACTCAGAACAATTTTTTGCAAGCTCAGGAATCAAATCTAGTACTTTTTCTTTCTCAGTCGTTTGCCAACCTTGAGTTGCCCAATAATCACCTTTAGCATCAATGGCGAAAATCAAATTTTCCTTCGAGATTTTTTTTACCCAATCTTTTCTACAACTCGTTCCGATAATGATTTTACTTGCTCCAGCTTTGATATATTCTTGAGCTGTTTTAAGGTCACGAATGCCTCCACCCACACGACAAGGTCTAACTTTTAAAAGATCAAAAATTAACTGCTTGTTATCGCCTTGTCCGAGTGCCGCATCAAGATCTATGATAGCGAGTTCGCCAAATAGCGAAAACTCTTTTAGCAGCTCAAAAACATCTTCGCGCTCCAATATTTTTTCTTTACCTTGTTTTAATTGAACCGCTTTACCATTCATTAAATCAATTGAGGGGATTAACATTTTGTATTCCTGGTTAAAATTTAAATTCTGACTTGTAGGCCGTTATTTATTAAATATCGTTTAACTTGATCAACTGTGTATTCTCCGGAATGGAACATTCCTGCAGCTAAACAAGCATCGGCTCCTTTTTGAAAAGCATCCAAAAAGTGTTGTTCATTTTTTGCACCTCCAGATGCAATCACTTGCACTGGGACTTGTTTGCTAATCGATTTTGTTAATGCCGTATCAAAACCGCTACCAGTACCATCTTTGTGCATGGCTGTTAATAAAATTTCACCTGCACCGCGCTCGGCAACTTCTCTTGTCCATTGAGTAAAATCTTTCTCGACCAGTTTTCTACCGCCGTTTATATAAAATTTTAATTCGTTATTTTTATTATTGACGTCTATTGCAACCACCACACATTGGCTTCCATAGGTTTTAGCTGTTTGATTAATAATCTCTGGTCGTAATACTGCTGTCGTATTCAACGCCACTTTATCCGCGCCTGCATCTAAAAATGCTTTTACATCGTCTAACTTTTTTAATCCTCCGCCAACGGTGAATGGAATGGATAAGTTACAAGCGATATCGGTGACTAACTTAAGCGCTGTCGGTCGATTTTCATTACTGGCTGATATATCTAAAAATACCAGCTCGTCAGCGCCTTGTTGTTCATACGCTAATGCCAACTCGATAGGATCACCCATATCTCTTAACTGTTTGAAGTTAGTGCCTTTTACTACACGTCCTTTATCGACGTCTAAACACACAATGATTCTCGGTAGTAGACTCGTTTCCATCATGCTATTTCTCGAAAATTATTTGTTAACACTTGTTCGATTAGTTGACTGCCAACCTCAGCTGATTTTTCTGGATGAAATTGAACACCGACCAAGCTTCCGCTTTTAACTGCTGCACAAAAACGCTCTCCATAGGTTGTTTTAGCTATACAGAATTCACTTTCCTTGATGGCAAAGCTATTGACAAAATATACGATAGCATTTTTCCAAAGATCACTTTTTAGCTTTGCCCAACCGACCATTGGTTTTTTTGGAAAATCTAATGTTTCAACTCTACCTTTAAACCATGCCAATCCCTTAACATCAGGATCTTCATCGCTACCTTCAAAAAATATTTGCATACCCACACAAATACCTAAAATTGGGATAGATTTTTGATATGCCTTTTTTAGATAATTTTGCCACTGATTTTCAGTAATCGCTTTCATTACGGTACCAAAATGTCCCTGTCCAGGAATAACAATGGCATCAAATATTTGCTCTGAGGGCTGTTGCAATATTTCTGCAACAAATCCAAGACGTGTTATCGCCGCTTTCAGGCTGAATAAGTTTCCAGCTTTTGTATCTATGATTAGTACTTTCATAATGATGAGTTCTTTTTGTTTTTATAACAGACCTTTGGTGGTGTTTTCGCCAACCGATGTGTTCAGAGCTTCTTTCAGGGCATAAGCAAGCGCCTTAAAACAACCTTCGATCAGGTGATGATTATTTCGAAAATACATAGGTTTAATATGCAAGGTCATCGCGCTGCTGAGGGCTAAAGTATTGAAAAAATGTTCAAACATTTCGCTACTCACATTACCGATATTTTCTCGAGTGAACTCAAGCTCACCAACATAAATACCTCGCCCAGATAAATCGACAGCGCACATAATTAATGCTTCATCCATGGGTAATAATCGCTGTCCGTATCGTTGCATTGAATTAAGATTTCGCCAGCTTTGCTGAAGTGCGTCCCCCAAACAAATTGCAATATCTTCAACTGTGTGGTGATCATCAACCTCTAGATCACCAGCTACTTTTATTGAAAGATCCCAACGAGCATGGGATGCAAGTTGCTCTAGCATATGATCAAAAAAACCAATACCTGTATTGACCGAAATGCTTTGTGCGCCGTCAATATTCAGTGATAGCTGAATATCGGTTTCTTTTGTTTTACGATTAACTTTTACCATTTTATCCAATCCTGTATGTCGTTAATACTATCAAGCACTATATCTGCGCCAGCTTTGTAAAGACTGTCGGTTTTATTGGTGCCGATCCCTATCGCTAAAGAGTTGGAACTGACGGCCGCTTGCATATCGTCTGGATTATCACCACACATCCAACTCATAGATGAATATTTATTTTGCAATTTCTGAATACCTTCGGGTGATGGTTTTCCTGTGTCGACATCATCCAGGCTGATCAATTCAAGCTGAGTTAAACGGGTCAACAACTGTCCCGCTTTGGCTTCAATTCGCGGTCTACCAGTTACTATTGCGAAACTACTGGTGGAAGATTGTTCGATGGTGTGAGTCAACTCAGAAGAGACAAGTGATAACTCATTCGCTACCAACCCATCATTGTTTTTTCCAAGATAATAATCTTGAAATACCGAGGTAACTTCTTCAAGAGCTAAATTAATTCCTAGATCGTCTAATAGACGTTTACTTAAAATCCAATCATTATTGAAGCCACCTTGCTTACGGAGATCCTCAACTAACTCTATTGGAATATCCTGCCCAGATAATTTTTTGACTGTGGTGATGACACATTGATCATAGCTATCGCTTGTGTCAACCAAAACACCATCCATATCCATACAAATTAATTTTGGTTGTAAGCTTTGCTCTAAAATTGAAAGTAGCTTAGTCAAATCAAAAGGAATAGTAATCCTCAAACAATTTTTTATTTCATCTTCATCGAAGGCTCTAACTAAAACGTTATTTTTTTTCATGAAAGATTTAATTGCTTTTGCTTGCCCTTTGGGTAGTCGTAAGAATATAAAGTTCGCCTGGCTTGGAAATACTTCTATTCCGACACTGTTAAGCCAATCAACCAATATTTTTCGGTTAAACCTTATTTGCTGGCAATAGCTTTCCATTTCCTCTAAATTTTCAGATTGCAATGCTTGTTCAGCAATTTGTAAGCTGGGTGTTGCGATATTAAAAGGCATGCATCTAACTCTAAATTGAGCAATCAATTGCTCTGCACCTAATAGGTAACCCAATCGAATACCTGCCAGCCCAAAAGCTTTGGATAAAGTTCTTAAAATAACGAGGTTATCAAATTGTTTTAGAAGTATTTCAGAGGTAGAGCTATCGTCAGAAAATTCAATATAAGCTTCATCAAGAAAAACCCAACCGTTATTATTCTGAGCGGCTTGAATTAAGCTAGTAAGATCGTTTAATTCGATCATTTCGCCAGTTGGATTATTTGGGCGAGTCAAAATAGTAACTGTTGAGCTATTTTTATTAATTGCTTCTCTGGTTGCTTGAATATCAATTGATAGATCAGCGTTTGGTTTGATCAGAAGCGCATCTTGTTGCCAGCTTTCGATCCCCCAAGTGTATTGTGAGAATGCGGGTAGCGGTAAAATTAATCGCTTACCTTCTTTAATAATTCGCATTAGTATCATGATAGCTTCATCGCCACCATTGGTACAAATCACTTGATTCGCTTTCAGATCATTCAGTTCGGCGATACGTTTTTCTAGCGGTTGTCTTTCTGGATATCGCCAAAGATTATCGCCGTAAGAACAAGCACTTGTCAGTGAATTATTTTTATCACAGCGCTCATTAAAGTCTAGTTTTAAAAAATCATTCATAATTTTGAAATCACCGTTGCAACTAAATCGCTTTTCTAATTGCTGTTTCAAGAATATCAGAAGCACCAGCAGCAATAAGCTTAGGAATAAGGTCTCGAATTTGACTCTTTTTGACTGCCGCTTTAACTGCGAAGCCTTTATCTTGGTATAATGGCGAAACAGTTGGATATCGCATCGATGGTAATAGGTCGACGATAGATTCGATGTTATCCTTTCCACAGTTCATTTCGAGTAAAACTCTTTCGCGGCCGTTAATAACCGCCTGCATTAAGGTTAAAAGATCTTCGATTTCTTGTCGTTTGCCAGTATCTTTCATCACCTTAGCATTAGCGATAAATTGAGTTGAGCTTGTCATCACAGTATCAACTATTTTTAATCGATTAGCACGAATGGTGCTACCAGTTGAGGTATTATCGATGATCATATCGGCATCTTCTGGTGGAAAAACTTCAGTTGCGCCGTAAGATCGTAACAATTGATAATCCAAACCTAAACGATTTAGATAATCGCTACTGATATTTTTATATTCTGATGCGACAATCAATTTTCGCTGCTGCATTTCTTGCCAATCCCAGTCTTCTGGAATACAAGCAACGATTTTTACCGGGTCATAATTAAGTTCTTTCAACACCTCAACCTTACTATTTCGTTCTTTGATCCAGTCCAAACCCGCAAAACCTATGTCATGTTGTCCCATTTCGATCAAAGAAGGGATGTTTTGGCTTTTTAGTAGTTTAACGTCTAAATCAAATCCGAAGGATTTAGGTCTATAATCACGGTCTCCACCAACAAGCTTTATACCGCAATCGGATAATAGTTGAAGGACTTTGGTATTTATCCTGCCTTTGGGTAAAACGAGTTTTAAAGTCATTGTTTTTCTCTTTTAAAAAGTTATCTTTTAATGCTTGTTTATCAAACCGCTTCGCGGATTGTCCGATTTGTTACACATGGCTTTTTGGAGCCATGCAATTTGCGGCATAAGGTCGATTTCTTGACATAAAAAAAGCCCCGATTATTGCTAAACGGGGCCTTTTTATATTTGCTCATAAATTTCTAATCAAATACACAAAAACACCGCCAGCATAAATGATGGTGGTGTTCACGACGAGCGTTAACGCTGCTAGAATTAAGTTCAAATTTTGCCATGCCCTAATCATCTAAAAATAGCTGAGATATATCCAATATCGTTTAGTTATATGAGTCGATAACGAAAAGCAGAGCTTTTAGACTTGAGCCTTACGCTCAAACCCAGTATGCTCGATAAATTATACATTTTCGATGGCAGTAAAATATGGGTACCTCTAAAAATCGTAATTTTTTCATAAGAGCAAGGAAGCGCCGCGCGCAGAACCACAATGTATATGGAATACGCGAGGATTCGAGCACGGAGCTGACGCGGCTATCGTGGAAAAAGTGCATTTTTAGAGGTGCCCATATGATAATTCGAAGCTTTAAAACACTGATTATATCCCTGACTCTTATTTTCAGCCTTGTCGCCCAAGCGTCTAATGCCAATCAACTGGCTCCACTTATTGATAAAGTGGAATCTAAAGTGATTGATTGGCGCAGGCACTTTCACGCCAACCCTGAACTTTCCAATCGAGAATTTAAAACGGCCGAAGTTATTGCTAAACATCTAAAATCATTAGGTATGGAAGTGCAAACCGGTATAGCTCACACTGGTGTTGTGGCTATATTAAAAGGTGGATTACCAGGTAAAGTGGTGGCATTAAGAGCCGATATTGATGCGCTCCCAGTCACCGAAACGGTCGATTTACCTTTTGCGTCTAAAGTAAAATCAACCTATGCAGGTCAAAATGTTGGAGTGATGCATGCGTGCGGACATGATACTCATACTGCAATTTTGATGGGAGTCGCTGAAGTTCTTTCACAGGTGAAGGACACTATTCCGGGAACCGTTAAATTTATTTTTCAACCAGCAGAAGAAGGTGCTCCAGAAGGTGAAGAGGGCGGCGCAGAATTAATGGTTAAACAAGGTGTTTTAAAATCGCCAGATGTTGACGCAATTTTTGGTTTGCATATTAGCTCGCAAACACCAGTTGGTGTGATAGGTTATCGTCCGGGCGGTATTATGGCGAGCGTCGATGATTTTAGAATTCGGGTTCACGGTAAACAAGTTCATGGCTCAACGCCTTGGAATGGTGTCGATCCTATTGTTGTTTCCGCACAAATTATTAACAGTTTACAAACCATTGTTTCCAGACAGATGCCTTTAACTAAACAAGCAGCGGTTGTTACCATCGGAAGTATTCACGGTGGTGTTCGTTCAAATATCATTCCATCCGAGGTTGAATTAATTGGAACCATCCGAGCGCTGGATTCAGACATGAGAAAAAATATTCACGCAAAAATCAGAAAAATCGCCACTAATGTAGCTGAAAGTATGGACGCGAAAGTCGATATCGATATTCCGATGGCAAGTTCTTATCCTGTCACATACAACACGCCTGAACTGGTTGAATATATGTTGCCGACAATGAGACGCCAGGCAGGTGAAAATAATGTGATATTAATCGACGCGATTACCGGAGCGGAAGATTTTTCTTTTTTCGCAAAAGAGGTTCCGGGGTTTTATTTCTTTTTAGGTGGAAAACCCAAAAATGTAAAATTAGAAGATGCGACAGCTCATCACACGCCAGAATTTTTTATTGATGAAAGTGGCATGAAATTAGGTGTGGAAACTTTATCTAATATGGCATTGGATTATTTAAAGCAGTAAAGGTATTTAAAGTTATGGAAAAAGAATAGATCCGGATATAGCTGCAAATTGACACTATTCAACAATGATTTGAGACTCCTCGACAAACTTTCGGTCTCATTTTTCTATAACATTGTCGTGAGGGATCGTCTTTTCGCACAAAAGCCTCTCGATATGATCGAAAATTTAACTTTATTCCATATTTTTTATTCAGTATGGCAATTGTTACAATTAGCCGATGGAATTAAAAATTACCATAAAGAGGTTGTAAAATAATGGGGTTTGACGCCTGTTTACAAGAATTTATCCAAGATGGAAATTTTCTCACGTTAACCACTCAGTTTAAGAATGGAATACCTGAACCTAAAAGCTTCGTTCTTGCTAATGGTGTGTCAGTAAAGTTAATTGATACAGGAATTTTACAAATTGAGCCGACAAATTCCAGTTCAATCAGCTTGTTGATCTCCAGCGGTATTCATGGCAATGAAACTGCTCCTATAGAAATTGTCCAACAAATGGTGAAAGATATTTGGAGTGGCTGGCTTGAAGTCAAAGTTAGACTAATGCTGATCATTGGCAATCCTCCATCAATAAAAATCGGTGAACGCTTTTTATCGCAAAACCTCAATCGACTATTTTCAGGGTATTATAAAAATAGTGAAAGCTCCGACTATGAGACAGAACGCGCGCAAATAATTGAACAAGCTGTTTCTGAATTTTACAACGAAAGTGAAAACTCTAATCCTATTCGTTATCATTTTGATTTACATACAGCAATAAGACCATCCAAATACAAAAAATTTGTTGTTTATCCGTTTTTAGACGAGCGTCCATGGGATAAAAACCATATCGCATTTTTTGGTGGTGCTGATATAACGACTGTTTTATTAGGTCATCAGCCCTCTGGAACCTTTAGCTATTATACCAGCAATCAATTTAGGGCTTTGTCGGCGACTGTGGAGCTTGGTAAAGTAAAGCCTTTTGGCGAAAATGACATGCAAGATTTTTCTGGGATTGTTAATAATATGCAGTGTCTAATTGAAGATAAACCACCCAAAAATCTTACTTTTAACAATCACTCCTATAAAGTTTTTCACGTCAAAAATGAAATTATTAAAGTGAATGAAGATTACAGGTTACTTCTAGATGATGAAGTCCAAAACTTTACTTCGCTTAAAAAAGGAACGGTACTCGCCTCAGATGGATATCAGACACATTCTCTAGTTGAGGATGAAGGTTATAGCATCGTTTTTCCAAATAATAATGTTCCCATTGGTCAAAGATTAGGGGTACTTTTGGAGGAAATAGATCTATAATTTTCACCTTCTTTTCCGCCTTCTCTCATTAAGAGAGAAACAACAGCGA
>Ga0316205_10005303_pt1 | contig 10769 bp, 12 predicted proteins | sample 3monthpyrite_MG_FD_204941 | JGI IMG/M metagenome (GOLD analysis project Ga0316205, IMG submission 204941) | Microbial mat bacterial communities from mineral coupon in-situ incubated in ocean water Damariscotta River, Maine, United States -... | ecosystem: Environmental > Aquatic > Marine >...
TCTGCATTTGCAAAATTAATGGCCTCTTGGTTTTCTAAACATGGAATTTTGATTGCGGGAAGTAACCACAAAGAATTAAAATCTCTTTTGGCTGATACTTTCAAAACTTCAGTGGAAAAAGCCGATGATATTCATGATGCACTAGAATTGCAGAGTTCAAATCTTGAACAGAATTTTCATCGACAAGTGGTGGTCGGCGACACTAATATTTTTTTACTCAGTGAAAATGGACGTTCAAAATTTCATAGAGACGGTGATAATTGGATAGCTGATGGATTGACATTCACGAAAGAAAAATTGCTCTCGATTATTGAATCAACTCCGGAGAAAATTTCACCAAATGTATTTTTACGACCTGTAATTCAAGATGTACTTTTACCTACCATAGGGTATGTAGCCGGACCTGGTGAGCTTGCATATTTTGCGCAAATGAAGACCTATTACAAACAATTTGGAATGGAAATGCCTATTATTTTTCCTAGGCTTAGTGCAACTTTATTGGAAACAGGCGTTGATCGTATTATTGAAAAGTTACCTTTTGATATGTGTAGTTATAATCAGAGAATTGAAAAGTTGGAAGCACAATATATTGCAATGAATAGTTCAACTAATGTTGATGCTTTATTTGGAAAATGGACATCAGAATTAAAAAATATTTCCGGAGACCCAATTCTACAAATCCAACAAATTGATCCTACGTTAAAGGGAATGGCTGAGAAAACGATAACGGGTTTCGATAACGAGTTGAATAAATTAAAAGGTCGAGTAATTCGGTCAATGAAACAGCAAGAAGAGACTCAATTAAAGCGAATTGCTAGAATAAAATCGCAATTATTTCCAGATGGAATGCAAGAAAGAGCAATTAATCCTATTTATTTTATGAACAAATATGGTTTAGATATTTGGGATAAAGTGTTAAGTGATTTTAGTGAGAAATCTTTGGATTTAACTACTCATCACGTAATTAAAATGTGATGACAACGGTTCAAAAAGAAAAAGCTCAACTCAGAAAGAAGTTAGTGCAAAAAAGAGCTGAATTTTCGAAAAAAGAATACACACAAAAAAATGAGCTCATAAGAAAACATGTTTCTGAATGTCGGGAGATAAAAAATGCAAAGATCGTTCATTGTTTTATATCGATGAACGACAGATTTGAAGTTGATACATTTGGAATTATTACTGAATTACTCCAAAAAGATAAAAATATTGTAGTACCTGTAATGAATGGTGATGATCTAAATCACTCTATTCTTCATTCGCTTGATAATCTTGAAAAAAAGTCCTGGGGTGTTTATGAACCAGCAGTTATTATTAATGCAGACACATCGAAAATTGATGTAATTTTAGTACCACTTTTAGCGGTTGATGAATCTGGAAACCGGTTAGGATATGGTAAAGGATATTATGATAGGTTTTTAAACGAGTCTAAATCAATTAAATTAGGGCTCGTATTCGAAGAATTTATTTTGGATGAAGTTCCTACCGAAAAACATGATGTTAAATTAGATGGAATTATAAGTGAAAAGGGTGTAAGATTGCTGTAACACGATGGTTATACATTCGTAGTGATCATCCGGAGGAAATAAAATGACACAAAAAACAAGAACGAGAAGTTCTTCAAAAACAGGTACTGCATCATTAGAATTTGATGATTTTGAACTTCACTCAACCATGCAAGATTTTTTGGAAGAAGAAGATCAAAAAAAGGAGACAGGTAAGGGTATTTGGAATTTTCCGACAATCGCTGGAATAAGCATGTTATTTATTGGAATGATGTTTGTTCTACAATGGATCGGTTTACCAATAGATGGTGATTTTTCTGAATTCTTGCGTGGGGCAATTTCTGCACTTCCATTTATTGGTGGAGCCTTAGTTACCTTAGTTGGATTTGGGTTTTTAGTAGGTGACAGAAGGAGAGTAAGAGCCTTTGCACGGAAATCTCGGCGAGAAATGAAATCGAAAAAAAGAACTGCAAAAAAGAAAATGGACGATATTCATGGCTCTGAAGATGTATTTGGCAGCACATTTAATAAATTAAGAAATGATTTAGATCCCGAAAACGAGAAATCGAAAAACAGTTCTTATACAAATTTCGACTCGTTTGCTTCAACGAGTTACGGGTATAAACAATCCAAAAAGTTGATGAAATCCCGTTCAGATAAAAAATGGGCTGGTGTTTGTGGTGGGCTAGCTAAGTATTTTGGAATTAGCTCAACTGTAGCTCGATTTCTATTCATTGCTGCTTTTTTCATGACCTCAGGTACAAGTTTGCTAATTTATATTGGTTTATCACTTGCAATGCCTAAAGAACCTGTAGAACTTATGGACGATTTTGAATTCTAATTTATCGTCAAATTAATAATATGTTAATTAGTTTTGAAGGAATTGACGGTTCCGGTAAATCCACACAGATCAATTTGCTAAAAGAGTATCTAGAGGATAAAAGTCACAAAGTTCGGGTTTACAGAGAACCTGGCGGAGTACTCATTTCTGAACAAATCAGAGAATTGTTGTTGAATACCAAAATGGATATTCATCCAGTTGCTGAATTATTACTTTTTTCAGCGGCCAGAGCTCAATTAATTGTTGAAAAAGTTATTCCTGATTTAGACGATGATTATATAGTAATTCTTGACCGTTTTTATGATTCAACAACGGCCTATCAAGGATTTGGTCGTAAAAGCGTAGAGCTAGAAAACATTCATCAAATCAACGAAATAGCTTCACTTGGGAGGACGCCAGATATAACTTTTTACCTTCGATTAAGTTGGGAAGAATCGAAGAAAAGAACTACGCACTTACAAGAAGATCGAATGGAAATGGCTGGAGAAGATTTTTTTAATCGTGTTATTTCTGGATTTGATTACCTAGCTAAAACAACTGAACGTTTTGAACTAATTGATGCTCAGGTATCAATTGATACTATACATGAAAAAATTATAAGAAAACTAGAATCTTGTAATAAGTTGCGACTCTAATGGACTTAAGCTATTTATAAATCATTATTCCAGCCCTAGACTGCTGAATTTTTTGATTTATTTTGTTTCCAGTGTCATTGAGGCTTAGTCATATTATCCGTATTTTTAGAACAATATGGATGAATCCTACCTGTTTCATCGAAATCCGGTTCATCGCAGATAAAAAACCCAACGATTAATACTTCCAAGATATCTATTATGGCGCACGAAAGAATCGAAATTGATTTGCCACTTGCTAAAGTTTATGAATCATTAAGTAATCCAGTAGATTTTCCAAAATTTATGGATCGCGTTGACGTTGTTGAACGCATCAACTCTCAAACATTTGAATACCGAACTAAAATTGGTAATGAAGATTTTGTATGGACGACAAATTTAATTGATAATCTTCGCAACACTCGATTTGCCTGGATTACAATTAATGGCAACCTAAATCAAACGGGTACTATTCGTTTTACTCCGCTTGATAACGGTACCCGCACTCGTGTTGAATTTTCTTTGGACTATCGTACATTCTTTGGCGATCCATCCGAAGAATTAGCAGTCTTCATTGAGAAATCACCAGCTCAATTAATTAAAGATTTAGAGAAATTTAAGCAATTGGCTGAATCTGACACTTTTAAAGAAGCTCAACTTGAGCCAAAAGAAGAAGTTACAGCTTAAGCGGTAAATAAATTATTTATTTATACTATTTGAATGCGCTTCAGAAATGGGGCGCATTTTTTTTGCTTAAATTTTAGATATGAAGTTCAAAGAGTTTATTAAATCACCACATTCTAAGACGCCTCATTATTTGTTGATTGGATATCCAATTGGCCATAGCGTTTCGCCAATAATGCATGATACAGCATTAGAACATCATCAGATTGATGCAAATTATATTGCAGTTTCAATTGAGTTATCTGAATTAGCTGATGCGTTTACTCATTTTAATACTCCTGAATTTTTAGGTGCAAATATTACAATACCATATAAAGAAAACATGATTCCTTTTATGGATGAACTGACAGTAATTGCTAAAGAAATAGGGGCAGTAAATACGGTTATAAAAACAGATGGTAAGCTAATTGGTGATAATACAGATGCTTATGGCTTCTCTATTCCATTAAATGAGATTGAAGAAAACCTAAAGAAAGAACGTGCAATTGTTTTTGGAACCGGTGGCGCAACTAAGGCAATACTTTATGCACTGAAGGAGTTTGGATTTAATGAAATTTGTATGGTAACAAGGAGAAAAGAACTGTTTGTTGCTGAACAAGAATTAATCTTCTGTTCGTATGATGAGTGGCAACATTATAGTGAAAAAACCAACCTGTTTGTAAATGCCACTCCATTAGGAATGGCTCCGAATGTTGAATCTTCACCCATTTTAGATAATGAAATTGACCATCTATCTGGAAAAGTATGTTACGACATTGTATATAATCCGCGTGAAACAAAATTTTTAAAGCAAGCTAAAAAAGCGGATGCAAAAGCCATAGGTGGTATTGATATGTTAATTCATCAAGGTGATAAATCATTCTATAGATGGACAAGCAAAAGATTTCCTCTTAGTTTAATTAAAATGAAATTGGATGAGCACTTTTCAATTTGAATTTACAAGACCTAAAGAATTAAATAACTCACGAGTGATGTCGTGGTTTAGTTATAAAAATCCTGCATACCGAACTGAAAGTTCCAACATAAATGGATTGAACCTTGGTTTTAGTTCAAAAGAAGATCAGCACATAATTCTTCATCATATTCGCGAATATTGCAATGCAATTGGTTTACATCACAAAGATTTAGCTCTTGCAAATCAGATTCACAGCACAAATGTATTAGTAGTGGAAAAAGGTGGGCATTATCCGAACGTTGATGCTTTTGTTAGTAAAACGCCTGGAGTTGCGTTGGGAATTCAAGTTGCGGATTGTAGCGCAGTTTTATTTGGTGATTTTGAAAACAATGTTATTGGGGCAGCTCATACTGGTTGGAGAGGTGCAGTAGAAGGAATTGTTGTTAAGACCTTACAGAAAATGATTGATATAGGTGCAAATCCGTATTCAATTCATACGTATATAAGCCCATGTTTAGCTAAACATAACTTCGAAGTTGGTACAGAAGTTGCAGATAAATTTCCAAATCACTTTGTTAATAATAAAGATTTTTCAAAACCTCATGTAGATTTGAAAGGACTTATTTTTGAGCAACTTACAGATTCTAAAATATTGAGTAGAAATATTGAGATGGATACAAGGTGTACCATTGATCACGAAAGGCTTTTTTACTCATATCGAAGAGAAAATGAAACAAGTGGTAGGATGATGGGCATAATAAAGCTCAATAAATTTTGAGCATAAAAATAATACCCGGGATTTCTTCTTTATAAATCTTTCGGTATGAAAGGGTTTTACTTAGATGAGACGCGGGATTTCTCGTCTCTGTAATCATCATCACCGTAGTAACTTTGATTGCTTAATCCACTAGTAATTAACTACACAGAAAAGACTTATTCAAGAAAAAAAACGATAACTTTCCCACAACTTTTCCACTTACTTATCAACAATAATATTCATAGGAGCTCAAAATGCATGTTTATTGAATTGATGGAAAAAATGCGTGAGAGTGAGGCAAAATTATTAATAATCATGCTTGATAAATTTATCGTGTCAGAGTCGGAATTTTCTATGTGATAAAGCAATTAGTATGTATAATCAAACTGAACAAAACATACTCATTGGAAAAACAAAGAATTGCAATTCTTGGGTCAACTGGATCAATAGGTACTCAGGCACTCGAAATAATTAGACAGCATCCAGACAAATTTGATGTTGTTCTTCTTTCGGCCAACTCTAGAGTTGAAGAACTAAAACAACAAGTGAGGGAATTCAGACCAGAGCATGCAGTTATTAGTGATCCAAAGAAATATGAGACTTTGAAATCAGTATCACTAACAGATGTTAACGTTCATTCGGGTAATTCAAAGTTGAATGAATTAGTTGCATTAGACGAGATTGATATTGTTTTAAATAGTTTAGTCGGTTTTGCGGGATTTCAACCTACATATAATGCTTTGAAAGCAGGAAAGCGCGTTGCTCTTGCAAATAAAGAATCCCTTGTAGTTGGAGGACGATTAATAACTGCACTCACTGATAATTCTGATGCTGAGCTTATTCCGGTCGATTCAGAGCATTCTGCTATGCTACAATGCATTGTAGGTGAACCCACCAATCGAATTGAAAAGATAATTATTACAGCCAGCGGTGGTCCATTTAGGGACTATTCAGTTGAACAAATGAAATTAATAACTGTAGATCAAGCACTTAAGCATCCAAACTGGGAGATGGGAGCAAAAATTACCATCGATTCCTCTACCATGATGAACAAGGGCTTGGAAATTATAGAAGCACATTGGTTGTTTAATTTACCTGTTGATAAGATTGAGCCAGTAATTCACCCACAAAGTATTATTCATTCAATTGTGACCTATGTTGATGGGTCAAGTAAAGCTCAACTCGGCCCGCCTGACATGAAAGTTCCAATAATTTATGCGCTTTCTTATCCGGATAGATTACCTTTGAAAACCCCTCGAATGGATTGGTCAAAAACACAGACGTTGACCTTTCATCCGGTAGATTTTTTAAAATTTCCTTGTGTAAAATTAGCAATGGATGTTATAGAAAATGCAGATCTTGCGCCGGCTATATTAAATGCTGCAAATGAGGTTGCTGTGGAACGCTTTTTGAATAAAGAAATTAGTTATATTTCCATTCCAAAAATTGTAGAGAAAAGTTTAGAGAAATTAACGGTGAGCACTGAAATAAGTGTTCAAAATCTAATAGAAATAGATAAAGAAACAAGGGATTTTGCCTCCCGAATTAATTGATTACATGGAATTTATAGAAATATTACAAACGATAGGTATTTTCGTTGGCGCGCTAATGATCCTCGTATTTATTCACGAATTAGGTCACTTTTTAGCAGCTAAAGCATTTGGTATGCGTGTTGAGCGGTTCTCAGTTGGATTTCCACCAAGAATTTGGGGGTTCCAATACAAAGATACTGACTACTGTATTGGTGCTACACCTCTAGGTGGATATGTAAAAATATCAGGTATGGTAGATGAGAGTATGGATACTGAGTTTTTAAATGCTGAACCAGAACCTTGGGAGTACAGAAGCAAACCAGTTTGGCAGCGGATAATCGTGATTACGGCAGGGGTTATTTTTAATATGATTCTAGCTTTTTTCATATTTACCGGAATGACCCTTAATAGCGGAAAGCTCACATTACCACTAGAAAATGTGCAAGGTTTGTTTATTCCTGAAAGTAGTTTGATGTATGAAATTGGGTTTAGAACAGATGATAAAATTGTTGGAGTGAATGGGCAAGCTGTTAGCGCTTTCGAAGATTTAGTAGCTCCATCAGTAATTACTTCTGCAAATTTGGTCTATCAAGTTATGCGTAATGGGTTGGAGATTGATATACCTGTTACACCAAATTACTTGGATAGCCTGCAAACAAGAGATTTTATCAATCCAATTTTTGCTTTTCCGAGTACTATTTCAAGTGTTGCATTAGGAACACCGGCATACGAAGCAGGTTTAGAAGCCGGAGATACTTTTATATTGGCTGATAGTGCTGAAGTAAAATATTGGGTTCAATTAACCGAGATAATTAGAGAAGCAGATTCACCGATCACTTTTAGTGTTCAGCGAGAAGATTCTATATTTGAAGCTTCTATTATGCCGGAGAATAGAGCAATTGGCATTGCTTCACCTAGCTTAGCAATGGCTGGTGGAGAACGTGTAGAATTAGGCTTCTTTGCTTCTATCGGGGATGGTTGGGATCAAACAATGGAACAGACTTCCGGAATTATTGGTGGGTTTTCAAGAATGATATCCGGGGATATCTCAGTTCGTCAAAATTTGGGCGGCCCTATTGCGATCGCAAATATCACAAAACAAGCGACTGATCAATCAGGTTGGAACGGTTTCTGGACCATTACAGCTTTGTTAAGTATCACGTTAGCTATTATGAATATTTTACCGATCCCGGCACTTGATGGAGGGCACTTAGTGTTTTTGATTTACGAAGGTATTGCACGAAGAGAAGCATCAGAAAAAGTTAAAATAGTTGCTCAAAACATCGGTTTTGTGCTACTCTTAACCTTGATGGTTTTTGTGATATTTAACGACGTACTTAAATATTTTTAGATGTTTGCCAAAGACGGTTATCCAACCATGGCCTTGGCTACTTTAGTCATGGTCATTGTTTTTTATGCAACTCAGACATTCATTCATAATTGGATTTCATATCCAATCTATGTCACTTTTTTTGTGCTGTGGGCAATAGTAATTTATTTCTTTCGAGATCCAGAGCGTCAACCTCCCGAAGGTGAAAATCTAATCATTTCACCTGCAGATGGTAAAGTTGTTTTAATTAAAGAGATCGATGAGCAAATATACCTGAGAGAGTCGGCGACTCAGATTAGTATTTTTCTCTCACCTTTGGATGTTCATGTAAACAGAAATCCAATTTCAGGCATTCTTGAATATTTAAAATATCACCCCGGCAAATATCTTATGGCGTGGGATGAAAATGCTTCTGATCTTAATGAACGAGCTGATTTTGGAGTGCTACATTCAAGTGGAACAAAACTTTTCTTTAAGCAAATTACTGGTTTTCTAGCTCGCAGAATCGTGTATAACATTAAAGAAAAAGATCAGTTGAAAGCAGGTGAACGATTTGGTATGATGAAATTTGGCAGTAGGATGGATGTGATTGTCCCAAAAAATGTAGAAATTCATGTGAAAGAAGGTGATCGTACCTGGGCTGGACAATCAGTGCTGGGTGAAATAAAATGACATGAAATACCCAATTCAAAAACAGTATCAGAATTTTAAAAAGCGTCGGGAAACTATCAGAGGTAGCAAGCCGCCGGTAAATAAACGCATTGCCGTACCAAGTTTTTTTACTCTGATGAACCTTTTTGCGGGTTTCTTAGCCATTATTTCGATAGCGGAAGGGGATTTATTTCGCGGGGCTTGGTTGATTATGGCTGCAGGTATGTTTGATGTTTTTGATGGCATGATGGCTCGTCTTGCCGATGCTCATTCTGATTTTGGTATTGAATTAGATTCACTTAGTGATATGGTGTCGTTTGGAGTAGCACCGGGTTTTCTAATTTATTCATTCAGCCTCTCAGAGCTTGGTACTCTTGGCGTTTTGGTAAGTGCAGTGCCACCACTATGTGGAGCTGTAAGGCTAGCTCGATTTAACGTTAATGAACGATTAGAACCAAAATCGGACCTTTTTACAGGTCTCCCAATTCCATCTGTGGCAATTATTATCATCGCATTTTATCTCACTTTTCGCGATGATTTATATTTATTTGATTATTTCAAAAGCGGAGTAAATACTGTACTAATCCCAATTGTAGTAGTTGTTTCTTTTTTGATGGTGAGCTCCATTCAATTTGAAAAAATCCCAAGATTTGATCGCGAATCCATGAAGAATAGAAAATGGACGTTTACTCTATTTTTCGTTTATCTGATTCTGATAATTATTTTTCGAGAATACGGTCTAATGGCTGTAATTCTCATTTATATCTCAAAAGCCATAATTCAAAGTGGCATTCGTTTTTTTCGCGATGATTACGGCGATGAGTTAGAATCTTATCAGGATTTCAGCTGAATTTTTTATAAATATCGAGAGTTTTTTCGGCTACAACTTCCCACGTAAAGCGACTTAAAATATTTTCAGCCAGTTGTGATTCTGAGTTATCCGACATGGCGGTATGAATTGAGTTTAATACATCTTCATAAGATTCCGGATCAATATATCTCGCATCATTTCCAAAGTATTCTTTAGTTCCGCCTTTTTTAGTAATAACAATCTTTGAGCCGGCTAAAGCTGCTTCCAAAGCAGCAATTCCCGGGGTTTCATAAAAGGAGGGAAGGCAAAAAACAGAACTAGCGGCGTAAGCACTTTCCAGAATTGGATCATTATGATCAAGACTTTCAATTAATAAAACATTGTTTTGTGAATGTGCAATTTCATAACAGTTTCGACTATAATCGTTGTCGTAAAAGTCGCCAATTATCACAACTTGAGAATCAATTTTCTTGGACGCTTGCAGCAGTTTAATCACATTTTTACGGGGCGCACCTGCTTGCCCAACAAATAGAATAAAATTTTCAATCCCATAGGTCTTTTTGAATAGATCAGGCGAAGCATTCTTAAAACGAGATTCAACTCCATTTGGGATTAAATGAAGTTTTTTGGACTCAATTTTCAAACCATTTTTAACTAATGCTAATTCAGTTTCTGTATTAGGTAGTACGGCATCTGCCCAATTACATATATTTGCTTTTATCCCAAAATCTGAGCGAATACCACTTCCAAATCCAGATATTGTCTTCTCAACTATCAAACTTGCAGAAATTGTTGCTGCCGACCGATTGGAAAAGAATACGGGCGATACAATCAGTGGAATATTTCTTTCAACCGTTTGCTTAGCTATTCCAATTGTCTCTACACCTGCTGAAAAAACATGAACCAAATCATAGTTAAAATATGGTTGATCAAAATGAATGAATTCAATATCAACACCTAAATCCCTCAAATGTAATGCCGTTTGCATTACTTGAGTGCGTACCCCGCCATTTACGGCGGCCAAACTTAAAGGAGCAGCAAAACCTATTCTCATAGTTTTATTCTGTTTTTCCAATCCATTATAGATGTTTTCAATAGTTTAAATTTATTTCCATTCAACTCTTTAATGGTATTACTTGATAGATATTTGATCGG
>Ga0316205_10005304_pt1 | contig 10768 bp, 5 predicted proteins | sample 3monthpyrite_MG_FD_204941 | JGI IMG/M metagenome (GOLD analysis project Ga0316205, IMG submission 204941) | Microbial mat bacterial communities from mineral coupon in-situ incubated in ocean water Damariscotta River, Maine, United States -... | ecosystem: Environmental > Aquatic > Marine >...
CACACGTACAGTATGGAATTCTTTAGACTCAGTGAAGGCATGACCTACTTCTGAGAAACGTGGGATGATACCGCCACCGTAACCGAATACAGATACAGTACCACCTTTCCAGTAACCTTTACGAGTTTCGTAAGAGTGCTCTAACTGACCTAACAGACCGTTAGCCAAACCGTTAATACGAGCATCCGGGTGATCATCACGCAGACGTTTGAAACCCGAAATGAAAGAAGGCCATGGGCCATTCTCTAGTTCGTCGAGCATCGGGGTTACATGGTGCTTAGTAGCCATGGGGCGATCTCCTTAATATTTGATCGACAGTTCGGTTAACCGACTGTTTAATAAAAATTCTTAAAATTTGACGCATACATTTACATGTCGCGCCGCCAAATCTTTGAGTGCGGGTATTTTAGGTCTCACTAATCAACCCGAACACCCTACCTATGGGGTGTTCATATATACCCCCACTATCCCATATGGGATACATACTTCTGATTCCATTCAATTCCAGTTGCCTCAATTACTCCTGTTAATTCTAAGATATTGACATTAATCTTATAAAATCAATAACTTAGAAAAAACAAAAACCAACTAAAAACAAACCAGTCCTAGAGGGGGCGTATAATATAGCAGCTTTAGAACTCAAAAAAAATATAATGAGCCTATTAAAATAGTTGGCTATCCCAAAACGTCAAGCCACAAGCCCATGCTTTTTTACATAAGCATTTGTTAATTCTGGTATATTTGACTATTACGATAGATTCTAACCGGTTCAAATTATGTCTGAACACACGCCATCGGCAAACGCCACTAACCGGAACTGCCAAAATTTGCTCTTCTCTTTATTAATGAGCATCTTGTTTTTGCTGGTTTCAACTGCCTGGATCAATGCCAGCAATCAGGTTACTAATACCGCCTACTTTATAAATGGTGTTTTTTGGGTTTCGACGCTAGCGATTGGTCTTCGCCTGTTATGGCTGGTTAAATACCATAAAGCCGACCCCTATATTAATGACAGCTACAAAACCCATCCTGCACCCGGCATTCAACCCATCGACACCAGTGAATTACAACAGCAAACCAAATCGCTGGAAATTTTATATGACGTCGCTACCAATATTAATGCTGCCACCAACGTTAAAGATCTGCTCAGCCGTTTTGTCCACATACTCAAAGACATTGTTGATGCAGACGCTGCAGCCGTGCGCTTATTAAATGATGACGGCACCATGGATCTGATCGCCAGCACCGGACTATCACCCGAAGCAGTTGAACAGGAGCGTAATATGCCTGCCGACTGCAGCATTTGTGGCAGTGTTATTTCTGACGGACAAATCCGGATCGTTAACAGTACCGCTCCCTGCCAGAAAACCATTGGTCACAATTTACTGGCCAACAGTAATGCAGGGCACATCGCAGTCCCTCTGCGATTCCAGGATCAAACCGTGGGTGTCTATAACTTATTTGTAAAATCCTCGGATCACTTTATCAGTCAGGACACTAAAAACTTACTGACCGTTATTGGCAGCCACCTTGGCACCGCCATCGAAAAAACCAACCTTGAACAAAAAGCGCGCCGCGTACTGGTTATGCACGAGCGCACCATGATCGCCAACGAACTGCATGACTCACTGGCACAAACCCTAGCCAGCTTACGCTTTCAGGTACGCGTGCTGGATGAAACATTGCAACAAAGCGGCGAATACCAGTCGATTCACGGCATCGAACAAGTCGAACACAGTCTGGATGAAGCCTATACCGATCTGCGAGAGCTGATTGCTCACTGCCGCACACCGATCGCTGAGCAAGGCGTGGTCAACAGCATTGAAAAACTGATTTCACGTTTCCGCAAAGAAACCGACATGCATGTGTTATTACAAAATGAATGGGGTGATGCTCGCCTGCCTGCCAATATGGAAATGCATATATATAGAATCGTGCAGGAAGCACTGACCAATATTCGAAAACACAGCTTTGCCAATAACGTGCGCGTTTTACTCTATGCAAATATACACGGCGATTACCGTATACTGATTGAGAATGACGGCAAAGGCTTTAACCAGCCACAAACCAGTGAACATAAAGGCGAACATATCGGTCTGACCATCATGAAAGAACGAGCCAAACATCTTGGCGGCGAACTGGATCTGGAAAGCGACCCCGAAGAAGGCACTCGCATCGAAGTCAATTTTCATTACAATGACGAACCAGAGATTGATCTTCAAACTGCAATACAACAATAAAAGACGAGCTTAAATCTGATGCGCGTAATAATGATCGATGACCACGCTTTGTTCCGGGTAGGTCTTCAGGGATTACTTGAACAACGTAACATAGAAGTCATTGCTGCCGTGGCAGATGGTGATGAAGGCATTCGTCTGGCTCAGGAAGAAAAACCTGATGTCATCTTGCTGGATTTACGCATGCCCGATAACAGCGGGCTGGACATCCTCAGCAAAATACGCGAAAACAAAATAGACATCCCCGTAACTATTCTCACGACGTCAAATGAAGAACAGGACTTGCGTGAGGCACTCAATCGCGGCGCACAGGGCTACCTTTTAAAAGACATGGAACCCGATGAACTGGTCGGTGCCTTACGCGATATTGTCAAAGGTAAAAATGTGGTCGCTCAGAACATGACCGATGTGCTGACCCGTATGGCTCAGGGCAAATCAGCCGAGAACACACCGGATTCACCTTTTGCCGATTTAACACCGCGCGAAACAGAAATCCTTGCATTGCTGGCAGAAGGCCAGAGCAATAAAGTCATCGCTCGCAACCTGGGCATTTCCGATGGAACGGTAAAGCTGCACGTTAAAGCAATACTGCGTAAACTCAATATTCATTCACGCGTTGAAGCCGCCGTTATCGCTGTTGAAAAAGGCCTGCGCTACAACAAATCATCCGGTTAACTCACTCTATATAAAGATAATAATAATGAAACGTTTTATAGAACTGATCGAAGAATGCAAACAACACATCAACGAAGTCTTTCCATGGGATGTTGAAGAGATGCAGGAAAACAACCCTGAACTCATTCTGGTCGATGTTCGAGAACCCCACGAATACGACGCCATGCACGTGGAAAACTCCCTGCTGGCACCCCGCGGCGTACTGGAAACCTGCTGCGAATATGACTTTGATGAAACCATCCCGGCACTGGCCGCTGGCAGAGACAAAGAAATTCTGGTGATCTGTCGCTCAGGCAATCGAAGCTTATTAGCAGCCCGCACCATGCAATTGATGGGCTTTCAAAACATACACTCATTAAAAACCGGATTACGTGGCTGGAATGAATCCGATCTGCCACTGATCGACAAAGATGGCAATGAAGTTGACCCGGAAGAAGGTGATGAATTTTTCACCTCAAAGTTAGCCCCAGAACAACTCGATCCCAGCCGAGGCTAATACAGAAAACGAACACTTTATAGTCAACGTTTACAAGCCCAAAAAAGAGCTAATTTCAGTGAAATTTGCATATTAGAAAATAACGGTATTATTCTCAGTTATTAACACCCCCCTCAAAACCCGCGACAGAACGGCTTTTGATTGTCACAAAACTGTAAATAAACTACAAAAAACCTGTAAGTCATTGAAAAGAAAATAAATCTTTTAGCCGTTCATTTTCTAGCCATTTTTTTAAAAAGCCCTGAAACTCTCACTTTTGAGACATTTTCAGCAGCTTACCCACAAAGTTATCCACAGTTATTGTGAATAAAAAAATGCACTAAAAAAATACAAAAAAAGTAATATTTACTGACAGCCAATAAAAATAATATTGAAGAAACTGGCATATTTTTCGTAATCATCTTTTTTTGCCAAATACAAGAAAAAAAACAGATCTTTTTTAAAAAAAATATAGCATTTATTAACAAGCCAGCAGAAAGCCGCATCAGACCGCGAGTTAAGCAAAGAAAAAATACAAAAAGACTATAAAAACCTTATAACATATTGATTATTAAACAGTTTAGTACAAGTGTTATTTTTTAACCAAAATGTAACAATGCCAGATTTCTTGTGCGGTTTCGGCCGGTTTTAAGGGTTTATCCACAAAGTTATCCACAGGATATGTGAATAAAACCGATTTTTCTTGTAACATGAACAACTTAGCGATTTTCTCTAGAATCGATCATAAATATAAGTGAATTTTTTCGAGATATTTGCTGCCAAATCAAGCAAACTATTCCACTTAGCTTAACTAAAATGACTAATTTACTAATAAAGCCTAAATGCCCGCCAAAATACTAAAAATAGCTGTCCCTGTTCCACTTTATAAGTGCTTCGATTATTTAGCACCAAACGGGTACACAAATGCGGTCATCCCAGGGACAAGAGCCTTAGTACAATTTGGAAAACGCCAGCTTGTCGGCATTGTTCTCAGTGAACACACATCATCAGATGTGCCCATGAATAAACTCAAAGCGGTTAAAGAGCTTTTGCCTCAGCCATTACCCTCAGAATTACTCGACTTTTTACAATGGGCTGCCAGCTACTACCAACACCCGATTGGCGAAACACTCAATCATGCACTGCCCGCCTTATTAAGACAGATCGACCAGAAACAGGTTATGGCCAGCATCTGGCAGTTAACCGAGGCCGGTAAACTGCAAAGTGCCAATGCGTTAACCCGTGCACCCAGACAAGCTGAATTATTACGCCAGCTACAACATCACCTTAACGGCATGGATAAAGCCCAGCTGGACCGGCTGGAATTTAACTGGCGCGACAGCATGCGAGCACTGGAGAAAAAAGACTGGGTAAAACGACTGACACAAAGTGAAGCCGGGGCGCTTATAGAACACAGCCCAAATATCTCTGAAAAACCGACACTCAATCAGCAACAGCAAGATTGCGTGTCACAAGTCGCCAACAGTCTGGGACAATTTCAGGCCTTTTTATTAGAAGGCATTACCGGCAGCGGCAAAACCGAAGTCTATCTGCATCTGGTGGAACAGGTGCTTGCACAACAAAATCAAAGTCTGATTCTGGTACCTGAAATTAATTTAACGCCGCAGCTTATCGATCGTTTCGAGCGACGCTTTTCCGTGCCCATCGCTGTATTGCATTCCGGCATGAATAACAGCCAGCGTTTATTAGCCTGGCAACAAGCCAGAGATAATCAGGTAAAAATAATCATCGGTACGCGCTCGGCCTTATTTACACCACTGGCCAGCCCAGGTTTAATCATCATTGATGAAGAGCACGACAGTTCCTACAAACAACAGGATAACTTTCGATACCATGCCCGCGATCTGGCACTGGTACGCGCCAAGCGCCTCAGCCTGCCACTCTTGATGGGTAGCGCAACACCCTCGCTCGAATCACTCTACAATACACAGCAAGGACGATATCAGTTATTAAAACTCACGCAACGAGCCGGCGATGCCAAACCACCGTCAATACAGTTACTTGATGTTCGCCGTCGGCCGATGCAGGAAGGCTTGTCCGATCACTTTATTGAACTGATGCGTGAACACCTCGCCAACAAATCTCAGGTTTTACTTTTTTTAAACCGCCGCGGTTATGCACCTGCATTGCTTTGCCATGACTGTGGCTGGGTCATGCCATGCCCTCGCTGTGATGCACAACTGACGTATCACCATCACCGAAACTTAATGCGCTGCCATCATTGCGGTCACGAAACCAGAACGCCTTCGGCCTGCCCGGAATGCCAGTGCGAAGAACTGATCAATATCGGCATTGGCACTGAGCGACTGGAAAAACATTTAACAACCGTTTTCCCTGATCATAATATTTCGCGCATCGACAGTGATACCACCAGCCGCAAAGGCAGCCTTGATAAAAAACTGGCCGAAGCGCACAGCGGAGAATCAGATATTTTAATCGGCACACAAATGCTGGCCAAAGGCCACGACTTTCCACACGTTACCCTGGTTGGTATACTGGATGTCGACGGCAGTTTATTCAGCAGTGATTTTCGCGCGCCAGAATTTATGGCCCAACAAATCGTGCAAGTCGCGGGCCGCGCCGGCCGCGCCGAAAAACCGGGGCAAGTTATCATCCAGACACATCACCCCGAGCACCCGCTATTACAAACTTTGTTACACAACGGCTACCCTGCTTTTGCAAACAGCGCACTGGAAGAACGACAACAAGCCTGCTTTCCACCCTACAGCGCACTGGCCATTTTGCGCGCCGAAGCCACACAACAATATTTACCACCCAAATTTTTACAACAAGCATTTGATTTAATCAGCCCGTGGCAACCGACCATTGAACTATATGGACCACTGCCATCACCCATGGAAAGACGCGGCGGCCGTTACCGCTATCAACTGTTGATTCAAACTAATAAACGTGCTGACTTACACCACTGCTTAAAACAAATCATACCCGTACTTGAAACTCTGCCTGATGCCAATAAGGTTCGCTGGTCGATTGATATTGATCCACAGTCAATGTTATAGCCAACTTAAAACGCATCATCTGTATGCACTTCAATCGGCTTTGTGATATCGGACAGCTCTAACTCAAACCAGAACGTACTACCTATAGATAACTTACTTTCAACACCGATCAGCCCATCCATAAGCTCAATCAGTTGTTTGGCTATCACAAGTCCGATTCCTGTTCCTTCAATATTTTCTGCCGCATTCAAACGCTGAAATGGAACAAATAACTTGGCAACATCCTCATCACTCATCCCTTCCCCGGAATCAGTCACAGATATTCGAAGCCGATGTTTATCAATGACTTTGCTATCAACTTTAATACCACCGCCTAAACGATTATATTTTGCAGCATTTGATAACAAATTCAGCAACACCTGTTTAAGGCGTATTTTATCCGCCCTTACAATAAAGCCTTTGCCACTGACATTATTGATCATCTCCAAGTTATCTTTCATGGTTAAAGGCTGTGTAATATTCATACATGACAGTATTAGTTCATCAAGTTGAACATCCTCCATGCTGACATCTACATTACCACTTTCTATTTTTGCAAGATCAAGCACTTCGTTAATTAAGCCCAGCAAATGCTGACCTGATTTCAGTATTTCTGTAACGCTTTCATTTTGATTATTATTTAAACCAGCCTTGCCCATTTTTAGTAATTGCGCAAAACCTAAAATGGCATTCAATGGCGTTCGTAACTCATGACTCATGTTTGACAGAAATACTGACTTCGCCTGATTTGCTCGCTCAGCTTCAACTTTTGCCCGCGTAATTTCCTGCTCAGCCTGTTTATGCGAGCTGACATCCTGCACCGTACCGTATATATGTACAGGCCGGCCTTTATCATCAAGACTAGCTAAAGCCTCAGCACGTACCCAGGAAACTTTTCCTGCTTTATTTACAGCACGGTAGTCGAGTAGAGGCAAGGACACGCGCTCATCACCATTTTTAAAATATGAACGGTTTAACGCAGCATTCATTTTCTCACTCACTTCAGCAGCATCATCAGGATGAATCTGAGACATAAACAGCTCTGCCGAAGGCTGCACATTTTCAGGATCAAGCCCGAACAAATCAAATACAGTATCGGACCAGCTCAATCTATTGTTAATCAAATCCCATTCATAACTTCCAAGACAAGCTATGCGTTGCGCATCTTTCAATTGTTGTTCCCGTTCAAACAACTCCCTGTTCCCTTCTATGACTAATTGTTCAAGATTTTCGCGGTGTTTTAATAATTCAAGATCAGTTTTAACTCGCTCAGAAACATCCACAAAAACCCCGTCCCAGCGCGTTGAACCATCTTCCAGCCTCACCGGTACAGAAGATCCGCGCAACCATTTGGTTTGACCATCACTGCGAACAAAACGGCCTTCCCACTCCCAATGTGTCAGCTCCTGCAAGGACTTAACGATAGAAGCCTCCAGCCCTGGCAGATCATCAGGATGTGTTAACGCAAACCACTGACTCACATCATTTATTGCAGTTTCAGCAGATAAGCCCAGGTATTTTTCAATCGTCGGGCTCACATAAGGCATAGACTGGCTTCCATCCGCCTCAATTTTATACTGATATACAATTCCCGGAACACGTGAATTAATTAAACGGAATCTTTCATTAGCCTCGGCCAGTGATGCGAGGTTCTGTTTATTTTGAGTAATGTCCCTTTGAACACCCAGCCACACCTCTCCATAAACCGGATGAGTAAATGTGCTCACTGTGGCAGAGCACCAGATATGTGTGCCGTCTTTTTTTATATTACTGACCTCTCCCCGCCACTCTCCCTTTGTAGTAAGGATACTGATAATCTCATCAGCAATATTTTGCAGAGTATCATCAGCAGAGCTGTATATAGCAGCAATGGGCAAGCCGATCATTTCTCCCGAATCATATCCAAATAAATCTTCAGCACCTGCATTAGCATAAACAATAGAACCATCTTGCGAACTGGTCAGAAGCACACCTTCAGACATTTGCTCCAGAATACGAGCCTGCAAACGAATATCATCTTCCATGGTAGTCTGGTTAGTAATTCGCTGATGGCTGTAACGCTCTGGTATAACAGGAGAAATGGCGCCAAATTTTTCAACAATATTAAATACACCCTTTTTGTCGCATTGTGTCAGGTATGTATTTACCTTCGCATGATGATGCTCCGGGTTCATTTGAAGAATCCCTTGAGGAGATGCAACCGCAATAGTCTTTAATGTTTCTACGAGCACTTCGGCATCCAGAGAACCCGCTTGATTGACTGCCTGAGCAAAGGCCTTTACACAAGCATAAGTACCCTCACCAAAATTAGTGAGTATGCCATTACCCTGAGGCCAGACACCATTTACATCAGGAAGCTTAGCAAGCCTTTGCAGATAGGCTCGATTCTCGGAACTATCAACCGTCATGAAATAAGTATTACTGGAATAAAAACCCTCACGTATTTCAGGCGCTAACTGACTCGCCATCATTTCATCATAATGGCCCATAACGACAGCTATACGTTTTTTAAGACCTCTTTCAGTAAAACGAGTCAGCAACATTACCTGATCGGCTCCCGCAAAGTACGGAACAAACACATCCGGGTTTGCGGCTTCTACATGATCAAGTAAGCTTTCAATTATTTCGGGCTCAACTCCAATTGGGCAATATTCTTCACCTACCACCTCTCCACCAAACCGCATCAATGCTTTTTTCCCTGCATCAATAGAACCACGAGGCCATTCATAATTATTGCCTGCAAAAAATATTCTGCGACCAAACTTTTCAGCCATGTAAGGAATCATTTGATCTATTTGCTGATTTGGTAATGCGGCAAAGTGAAAGAAATACCGGCTAAGGATACTGCCTTCATAAAAGGAAAAATTAAGCAACGGGATTTTACGTGGTTCGGCTACCCGATAAGCTACAGCAATACGGGAATTGGAAAGCAAATTCCCGATAATAGCGGAACAGTGATGCTGATCTACAAGCTTTTCAGCAGCAGAAACAGCGCTCTCCGGTAAACTACCATCATCTTCAATAATGAGTTCCAGTTGTCGTCCAAGCACACCACCATTTTCATTTATTTCCTGACAAGCGACTTGAGCTGCATGAACTATTTCTGATCCATAGATACCCACAAGACCTGAGAGTGGAGGCATTAACCCTAACTTAACAACTGCACCTGACATAAAAACTACTTCAACCCCTCTACTTAATAACCAACAAGTATTGATTATTAAGTAGATATAATATTTTATGATTTTATGAAATCATCTTCTTACAGACGGTATATATCAAAATTTATAATAACTACCGGATCATTGCTTATACCTCTTAATATATAGTCTATCAGCCCAACTAGAAGTAACCGATTCGTAAAGAGTTTCAATTTTTACATTTTATACACTTGATTTATTTATGGTTTTTCAACCAACCAGTAGATATTTTAACTATTCTTCACCTTACCACCGGAACACTCAGAATGAATGTTTTAAATACCCATCACTAGTCCTTTCGGACTAGTCACTAGTCACCCGACTAGCAGGTATGAGGAATACCCTCAAAACACACCCCAATCCATACTTTCTGCCATCAACAATTCAACAAGGTTTCGTTGGATTAAATAACCGCGTTACTTGATTAAGGAAAGGTCATGAAAAAGCACACCCCTCTGTTTTCTCAGTTAGCTGCTAAATCTCAGGCTGCTATTGTAAATTCTCTCATTCTGTTGATGCTGTCATTTAGTGTATCCAGCACCTCGATTGCAGCAACAACAGGCTATCCACTGATCGATAGCCTCACTGGTGCCTTTGGTGATGCGACCGAGTTTTTGAAATCTGAAGTAACCCGATTGGTTGATGATTCCGGCATTACAGAGGCGGCGACTCAGGCCAAGACCACACTTGATGGCCTGGCCGAAGGTGCTGTACCTGTGATTGACGACCTGGCTAACCCATACCAGGAAAATGCTGAAGAAGCGATAGCCCAGGCAATGGCCAAAGTACAAACAGCGACGAATATACTCAACAAGTTTGCCGGTGAAGGCGCAAAAACAGCGATTAATTTTATCTCTACCAGCCCCTTATTTGCTGATGCCGATTTTGGTATTAGCACACCAACAGGACGCATTCGTATTTACCGTAAGGGCACTGAAGTATCACTTTGCCAAACCACCGTTGGTCCACTTGGGTCTGTCATTGTCACCGGTATTAGTAACGCCGAACAGCTATGTAATTTCCCCGATGCAAGAATGAGTAATCCAACCAAATCAATGGTTGCAGTTACCTATATCGCTGCAGGTTATACACATATTCGCACCAGCCACGTTCTGGTTCCTAATCTGGCAGAAGATTTAACCAAACTACCTGCACCGATAG